>Ga0116227_10011058_pt1 | contig 15361 bp, 13 predicted proteins | sample S1TSphgellanicum_FD_89693 | JGI IMG/M metagenome (GOLD analysis project Ga0116227, IMG submission 89693) | Host-associated microbial communities from peat moss isolated from Minnesota, USA - S1T2_Fb - Sphagnum magellanicum MG | ecosystem: Host-associated > Plants > Peat moss > Unclassified... | reverse complement strand
TAAATTTTTTTTTTTTTTTTTTTTTTTTTCAATTCTTTGTTTAATGCCAGTTATTTTTTTATATTTTTTTGTTGTTGTTTTTTTTTTCTTTTTTTTTTTTCTTTTTTGTTTTTAACATCAAATAAAACCAAAAAGAGAAAAATAAAATTAAAAAAAAAAAAAAAAACAAAAGTGCTAAAATCAAGTGTTTTTTGAGATTTTCATAGCCATAAATTTTTACCCAAAAACATTTTTTAAAAGAAAATTGAGCAGATTTTGATACATGGGTTCATGCAGGTAGCAACAAAATACACAAACAAACAATTATTATTAATTTTTTACTTTCATAATATTTAGCTTCTCCTAGCCAAATTTGGCTAAACCTTCACTATGTATTGATGACCACTTTTGATTCCAGTTTGTAGATGGATAAAATAGTAAAATGTTTTGTGATGATGCTTTTTGGGTTGTGATATCAAGCCTCTATTATTAGAGTATAGTAGCTTAAGGGGATTTTGGCCCCTAGGTAATAAATAATAATAATAATAATAATAATAGGTTTATTTATTTTTATATGAGGATTTTTGAAAGATGATATATTTTGGCTTGTGTTGAAACTTGAGATTAGTTATAATAGAGTTATAATAATAATAATAATATCATTCTAATACCCTTCTTTGTCAAAAGAGTTATTGGGATGAGAAAATTTTAGGGTTGTCGTTCTAATACCCGTCTTCGTCAAAAGATTTATGGGGATGGGGATATTTTAGAGCCATCGTTCTAATACCCTTCTTGGTCAAAAGAGTTATTGGGATGAGAAAATTTTTAGGGTCACCGTTCTAATACCCTTCTTTGTCAAAGGTTATTGGCGTGGGAAAATTTTAGGGCATCATTCTAATACGCTTCTTTGTCAAAAAAGAGTTGTTTGGATGGGAAAATTTTAGGGCATCATTCTAATACCCTTCTTTGCCAAAAGAGTTATTGGGATGGGTATATTCTAGGGTTATCATTCCAATACCCTTCTTTTGCCAAAAGATTTATTGGGATGGGAAAATTTTAGGGTATCATTCTAATACCCTTCTTTGTCAAAAGAGTTATAGGGATGAGAAAATGTTAGGGCATCATTTCAATACCCTTTTGACACTTGTATTTTTGGCTTGTGGATGACGGCCACTAGGTAGGTACCTACCTACGAAACACCGTAAGTTAATACGTACATACCTATGTTAATACACCCATCGTATAAGCCTTTTTTTTTAAAAAAATTTATTGGCAAAATTTTGTCCAAAATAATTTTTTTTCAAAAATTTGAAAAATGAAATGATTTTGGAAGGTTTTCAATCACAAGAGTTTTTATTTTTTTTATTTTTTAAAAAAATGTTTGGTTTTCAATTTGTAGCCATTAATGTAAGAAGGCTTTATTAAAGATTTATACTTCATATATAATTAATTTATAGCCAAATTTGGCTAAATCTTCTCCATGGATGTGTTGCATGTTCATGCAAAATCAAAAAGCCTGTGTGAAGAAGGTAAGGCTATCCGGACTCGGAAGAAGTACTTCAAAAGTGCCCCAAAAAATTCCCAAATAATCATTTTAAAAACCCGTCAAGTGCGTAAGGGTGCATGTCGGGTCTATAGAGAATTTAATTATTACTTGTATTCTTACACGTATATGCAACACTTGGGTGGGTTGGCGGGTGGGCCGGCCGAGTACATTCTTCTCCCGGTCATCATCATCGTGTTGCATTCGAAAGTCGAAACACCATATTCGGTTGACAACTTTCAACACGTATTTATTTACACCTTTGTCGCCCAAAAGCAAAGGCACATGATCAAGATTTAGGGTTTAGGGTTTAGGGTTTAAACTAAAGGGTCCGAAAATTTAGGGTTTAGGGTTTTGAACCACCTCAATGCACCCATTACTCATCAATTCAATACTCAACATATTGAGTTGTGTTTCTATCTAGTGTTTTTTTAATATAAAAAACTATTTATTTATTTTTTAAAAAATTATTTAAATAAATAAATATGGGAAAAAGAATTTTATGTGGAATTCATAGGGGAAATAATATTTCTATTTTTTTTAAATCACATATATCCTATGACACAAATATTGAATAATTCTTAATTTGATTATTAAGAACCCTATTAAATGCTTTTGAGCAATTGGAAAAAGATTTTTTTTTTAATTGAAATGTGAGCCATAGATAATAGCTATGGTGATTTGTGTTGGAGAGCTTATTTTAGAATATATAAAAAATGATTTAATAATCCCTTTATAATATATAGGTTTATTTAAAGAGTATTTCTATAGGGATTTATTTTTAAATAGAAATATAATTTCCCCCCCCTTTTTTTTCCCCTTTATTTAGTTTGAAATGATTGCCTCACATGCTTTCTTGAATGGCGCGCCACTAGACAGCCTATTTCCCCAATTGTAAAAAGCCACCTATTTGTAGGCACACCTACCTGGGCACCTTTATTTAGCCACTAATGGGGCTGGACTCTAAACCCCCCTTAAGTTATCACCCCTTGAAGCTTGGGTCATAAATAAAAAGACACTTGGCAGGCAATTAAGGCCTAAAATATATATATATTTTAAATAATGAAATATATTTGATTTTAATACACTAGGTGGTTGGGGGGGTTTTTTTTAACAAAAATTTAAAGCAAAAAATTGGTCAAATTTTCCAAAAGATTGTCAAATTTAGTTACCAAAAAAAAAAAAAAAAATCAACTATTTTCCCAATTTTTTAGGTGGGAAAAATGACAATTTTTGGTTTTTAAAAACCACTGGGTCATTAGAGATATCCATAAAGTCAGGACAATTAAATGAGAATCTCGTTTAAAAACATTTCCATTAGACATGAAGGAAATGCACAATAATTGGGTATTTATTATTTTATTTTATTTCTTTATTTCAACTATCTTGGCTTGAAAGGAATGGTTTTAAGGGAGGAGGTTTGGTTTTATATAATTCACATAATTTTTTAAAAATAAATAAATCCAACCAAAAGTGTGGGAATAAGAATTGAATAGGTGGTGACGATCCAAAGAAGAACTCGGTACTTTGCCAATCAACTTGCCTCACAAACTTTGAACAAAATTCTAGTCTATCAAAGCACCATGAATACTCTATAAAGAAAGTTGTGTAATATTCTGTACAAATTCCATATGGATTTGCATTCTTTAAGAGTATTCCAAGTTCCATTTTGCTCAATAATGGAATTTCGAACACGACTTCCATAGAAGTAAAGAACTAGGGTGCAGAGGTCTGCAATGAAAAGTGCCTATCCATGCAAGGAGAAAGTCGATGACTTTCCATTATATCACAATAGCCTAATGGAAAGAGACGGAGACCCTTACTTATCATTCAACTTTGGAATCATGTAGAGTTTGGAATGAACTCAATGCCCAATAATAAGTACTCATTACAGCATCTCCACCAGTGCACAGTATGTGACTCCATACAGTAAAATTTATAGCGAAAAAGTCAAAATGTGCCGGTTTAGCTCAGGAAATTGGCTTTTATGCACCAAATTCGTGCAGTCTGCAGTGGCTGGTAAAGGCACAACACAGGTGTGCACCTCCAAAAAAGAGTGTACTAAATTGGACCTGACTGCGGCTCAGTATTTTCTTTCATTGATGGATCATTTTGATTGGTCCAGGTGGTTTGCTATTAGTAGTCCCCACATATGTGCAGTTCCAGTTACAGTTTTATTGGTGGGGTTGCCCAAAATTTAAAAAGCTAAATTTAGACATTTAATTTTCTTATCCAAAGTGACATACTGAGTACTAGTGTAGATGCTCCTAGAGCATCATGCTCAGTATGTGACCCTGCAAAAATCTTTTTTACATCCTCATTCAGTCATTTCCTTTTTCGCAACCCCACGTATAAAACTGAAAACTGGGACAGCAAACAGGTGAGGGACTACTATCAACAAACCACCTGGACCAATCATTATGATGAGCCAATCAGCAATTACTGAGTTGGAGTCGGATCACATTCATTACACTCTTTTCTGCATGTGCATAGTGCCTCTTACCAGCTACGGCAAACTGTGCAATTATGCTGAGTCAAAAACATTTTCCTGAGCTAAATTGGCATATTGTGATTTTTCTTCATCCAATTTTACTGTGCATGATCACATACTAAGCACCGCTGGACATGCTCTTAGGTCCTTACAGTACTTATATATTCAGGCCCACTTTAGTTCAGGGTCCAGGGTCCAATTTCCTAGCAACCAATTTGGACTGATTTCTAGCAAAATTGAATCCTTGAGTTGGACTGTACTTTGGTCCCTGGCCTCATTCTTGGTTCTCAAAATCAGGAGCTCTCCTTATGGTTGAGAAGTAGGTGATTTTCAAGCACACCTATAACATAGGTGGCGTTTCGTGTGTCAGCATGTTATGGGTACATGTGGTGGGTAGTGTGTTTTTATTAGGGAATTTTTTTGTTTTTAGCCAAAAATGGCGATCATCCATAGAGAAGAAAGATGTCAAATCTGGCTATAATAAACCACCAGATATGAAGTACAAAATCTTTAATCATCCTTCTAATTTTTTGGCTACAGACTACAAACCCAATATTCAATTTTTTGACGGTTTCAACTTTTTTTTTTCCTCTCTCTCTCTGTTTCACTTTCTGGCTATTGAAAACCCTCAAAAAATAATTTATCATTTCAGTTTCAAACTTCAATTTTCACTTTTTGGCTGAATTTCGCCAATAAATAGGTAGGAGTGTTTTTTTCTATGGAATTTTTGTTTGTAGCCAAAAGTGATGATTTGTCCCCAGGAAGAAAGATATAGAAAATATGGTGATGAGCCCTAGTAGCAGAAAGATTTAGCCAAATCTGGCTACAATAAACTACCAGATATGACATTAAAAAACGATCTTTAATCATCTTTCTATATTTTTGGCTACACACTAATAAACCATATGTCTATACATACAAATATAAAATGGCGATTCTCAATTTGTTTACTCACTTGGGTAGAAAATGCGGTGACAAGCCCTAGGCTAGTAGCAGGAAGATTTACCCAAAATCTGGCTATAGTAAACTACCAGATAAAATATTTTAAAATTTCTTTTATCATCCTTCTATATTTTTGGCTACACACGGAAACCCCCTCTCCCCACTCCCCCTCCCCCCAACGCACACACATTATATATATATATATATATACACGTTAGAAAAACTCACCCTCTCTTTCACCCCCTATCTCCTCTGCTTTCGCCTCCTATCCCCTCTTTCAGTGGTATCCGCAAAGTAAGGAAATCTTATTAAATCTGAGTATGAAATGCTATTAAATCTGGGTATGAAATGCTGAGTTTGCACAAGGTTCTTGAGTAATTATAGTAGTTGTATAGGAAGTAGGAGGGGCGAAAATATATGTAACAGCGGTGGAGGCGCTCAGGAAAAAGGAAACAGGGGATGAAACTCAGTTTACCACCAAAATTGGTGGAAAAACTAAGTTTGGGTCCCAGTCATTTCCTTTTGTAAAATATCTATTCCCACTTACGCTTTTGATGCCCAAACTCAAGGTTCGAGAGTAGTTATAGTAGTTGTACAGGTAGGAGCAGTGAAAATATATGTATGTAACAGCAGTGGAGGTGCTCAGGAAAAAGGAAACAGGGGATGAAACTCAGTTTACCACCAAAATTGGTGGAAAAAACTAAGTTTGGGTCCCAGTTTAATTTCCTTTTGTAAAATTTCCATTCCCACTTACGCTTTTGATGCCCAGACTCAAGGTTCGACGGTAGTTATAGTAGTTGTACAGGTAGGAGCAGTGAAAATATATGTTTGTAGCAGAAGTCGAGGCGCTCAGGAAAAAGGAAACAGGGGATGAAACTCAGTTTACCACCAAAATTGGTGGAAAAAACTAAGTTTGGGTCCCAGTTAAATTTCCTTTTGTAAAATTTCCATTCCCAGTTACACGTTTGATGCCCTATTATGCCCAAACTGGCCATTCTCACCCGACACCTAATCACCTGACTTTACGGATAACTCTATTATATTGGCGATTCTAGACATTTTTGTTTCTCAATTTTGGCGATTGGAAACCCCCTCCAAAAATTTATCAATTCCTTTTCCAGTTTTGCAATTTCTGGCGAAAGTTGGCCAATAATACGACAAACGCAGGTGGTGGGTTGTTGTTGGTTGTCGCCCGTCTGTCGCCGTTTCGTCGCTGCCGTCCGTCTTCCTCGCTGCTGCCGTTGCTGCTGCTGCTGCTGCTGTGGTGGCGTTGTTGTTGCTGCAGCTGCTGTCCTTCCCCTCCCTTCGCTTTTCTCGTCTTCGATTTTCTCCGATTCTCATCACACACGACTCGGCGCTGCCACAAAACCCATCTCCACCCCCGCCATTGTACTAGTCACGAACAAGACAGGCATACAAACAATCACGAGTCCCGTCATTGTTGCAAAAAACTTGTCCTTGCTCTCTCTCTCTCTCTCTCTCTCTCTCTGTCTTTTGCTTTTTTTTTCCCTCCTGTCTTTACACATTTCTTCAAACTCTTTCCTGCTCTGGGTTGTGTGTTTATGTTGCGAGAGAGGAGGGCGGAGAGGGACGGAGCTTGGAGGCTTACCTACTACTCTTTCTCAAGGAAGTTGGATGTGTCAGGTTTTGTGTGTAACGGCTCTGTGTGTGTGTGTGTGTGTGTGTGTGTGTGTGTGTCTCTCTCTCTCTCTCTCTCTCTCTCTCTCTCTCTCTCTCTCTCTCTCTGTCCGTGTGCTCTTGTAACTGTATTGTCTTATTTTGTTGTGTTGTCTGTGTAGACTTTATGGGAACCTATTTTAGTTTCTGTGAGTTTAGCTCAACTACGATTGACTCGGCTGTGCTGCTGCTGGTGTCGCAGTGGGATTGCTGAGAGTGTCCCTCGGGAGTGGTGAAGGAAGGAGGTTTGTGTTCTGAAGTAGGAATGTCGTTTCTGTTGTGCAGCAAAGCGGATTTGTAAAAAAATTCAGAGCAGTTCTTTTTTTCCCCCTCTCTCTGTCTTTGTCTCTGTGTATCTGTGTATCTGTGTCTATGTCTGTGGAGAATCCATGGGGTGAAGTGCTCGGCGGCAAGTCCGATAGTGGACAAAAACTAGTCTGAAGAGTTATGCTTTGCTATGATGTGAGCGGCTTTTTCTGCACGTGTCGTTCGTTTGCTCAGAGGAAATCAGATTCTTCAAAGAGAGAGATACAATCGTCGTCGTCACATACATCTCGTGTACTATGAAGAACTTCTCCAATTTGCGTACAACATGGGCTCTCAAGAACCGCCAGCAAGAGAAGAAGTCTTGATCCGTGAAGAACGCAGCAGCAGACAGACTCGGTGTGGCGGTGGAATTGCGAGAGAGAGAGAGAGAGAGAGAATAGGTAGTTGTGGTGGCGAAGAATAAGCTACATTCCTCTTCTTTACCATGCCACCAAAATCAATGTCATCAAGACGCGGCCCAGCGAGCAACGGCCTACTACAAGCGCGCAGCAGCAGCAGTGCTACGAAGATCAACTGGTGCCGTCGCGCTCTGCTCATTGCCTTGGTCACCTTATCCGTGCTTGTGCCCTGGCTTTTCATTGACAGTCAGAGCAGCAGCACTTCTTCTTACGATTCTGGTACGCCCATCTTCTTCACTCACCTTGCACCAGGTGCTCGATTCTGATGCATACCAGAATCATAACTTTCTCAAGGAACACATATGTGTAGCCAACAACAACATCAACATGAACAACTGCAAGACTTTCTTTGAGAAGACAGAAAAAAAGAACCCATGTGCTCTGATGATGCTGTTGACCTCTACACATGTGGAAGAGTGGGCATTGAGTTTGTTAGGTCATTTTGTATGAAAGAACCATGTGCTCTGATGGTGGTCTTGCTGCAATGCATGTGGAAGAGAGGGTATTGAAAAGCATCAACAACTGCCAGAACTTCTTTGAGAAGACAGAAAAAATGACCCTACGTGCTCTGATGATGCTCTTGATAATCCATTTGGAAGGGAGGGCATTGAGTTTGTTAGGTCATTTTGTATTATGACAGTTGCTTTCCAATGCTTTCTTCCCAAACAGATTATATTTCATTGACCCTCTTCTTCTTGCTGAAAACTTTTATTTTAACTTCAACCCATTCCTTGTTTTCAATTTTTTTAGTAGGTGAAGGTCTGCTGCTTCTCAGAGATGAGGATCAGAAAGTCTTTTAATAACATCCCTGATCTGCAGAGTCGTCGGATGGGTCTCTCTGATTTGAATCTTCTGTAATTATCAATCTGTTTTGAGTAGCACTTGCGGACACACCTAAACATTTGTGCAGTGCCTCCAGATTGGTTGTATGGGTGGTGGTTCTTGACTAATTGTGCGATTAGACGTATGTAGAGAGAGCACAAGAGAAAGGGTGTGAATGACAGAGACGAAGGCTTTCTTATCTGCAATGTGGAGAATATTGTGTTGTTCACAAGGGACGACTAAGATGCAGATTACTCTCTTGACCCACTGCTCAGATATTCAATATCAATATACACATCACATTGTGGAATTAGTATTCTGAGGGGGAGTGACTAGTGGGGCTGGCAGTGGTTCTGGCAGTATTTTCCTTTTTTGGCAGTTCCTTATGTTGGCATTCTGTCCTGACTTGTGGGGAAAATTCTGTGCAGACCATGGAGTAGGTGCATCGCTTTACAGAGTATGCTCTGCACTCTCACTTGAACAGCATTTTTATTTTTTTTGCCAATGCACATGCTGTTCCCATTTGTTTTATCATTTGTTTGCCAATGTCATGCATTCCAAACCAAAGAAATAGAAGCCCATGGAGAATAATTTCAATTAGGCTAAATCCAATAATTTCTCACTCACTCCCAGCAGTATGCCTTATGCAACAAGATACATCTTGTGTGACTTGCTTTGCAGTTTAGTGGCGAGGAAGTCAGAAGGCGCAGTGCTTAGAACAGCTAGAAGTTCTTGTACCCAAGGAGGTTGGCGGTCATCTCTAGCCCATATCTTGCTTTCTCTTTCCATTGCACACTATTTTGCTAGATAATCAGTAATGCATGCAAGGAGCTTTGATTGTTGACAATACCGGGAAGAGGAGTCTTAGTATTTCTCCATACTCTTGTCATAAGTTCAGTTTAGATAAGTCATAGTGTAAGCATTACAGAGAAAATCTTGTCTTGTCTTCTGCTACTTTGTGTGCTTTTACCTCATGAGATGAGGCAGTTAGCATGTCACTGTCTCTTGGCTTAAGCAAGGGATCCCTAATTTTTGGTTCTTTTGTGCAGGTACTTGATATCGTTGTCACCACAAAGGATGAGGAGGCTGGACCTTTGAATCTTAACATTGCTGGCAGGAAGGATATCTCTTCTTCTTGGGTATGGGAAGAGTCTGTGGATGTCAGTCGGAAAGCATCTACTTTTCGGCGGGTAGGTATCACTTGTTGGAACCTAAAAGTACAACTTGTCAAGAGTCAAGAGAATTTGGGTATTTGTGTCCATGGGAACTGATTGTCTGCTTTCCTGTTTAGGGTACCCTTTCTGAATGAGCTATGCTTCAACCCTCTTGTTGCTGCATGCATATTCAAGTTGAACCCCATTTGTTTACTTCATACATCTCCCTGCCTTCCTGTTTGTCTTTCAGGAACCTGAATCAGATCTCAACAAAGTAGAGGGTGCTCAAGACACCTTTAAGGACAACAATAGAGGTTCTCAAGATGCAGAACAAGGAGCAAAGGAAGTTGGTGAAGTAGGTGAACTGGGAGATACAGGCAACAGCAAATCTGAGAGACTATATGCTGCAGGACTTGAAAGAGGGGAGGCCAAATTGGGTGAAAGACAGACTGCAGACATTCTAGCTGGGGAACAAGAATCTGACATTGACCATGAGGAGGAAGAAGTTGCAGATTCTGAGCAGCAGGCATCAGAAGGAGAATTGTCTGGTAATTGTTGTCTGAACTGGTGTGCAACCTCTTGTGTTTACTGACCTGGATGGATCTGTCATCATCACCCTTTGTGGTTTGTCTCTAAGATACTGCTGCAATGCATCAAGTGTGGTTGGAGATGGTTTCTAAGGGTTTTTTTTGCAGTGCACAAAAGGGAAGTGATTAATTTTTGAAGCAGTTTTCCCTTAACCCTTCATCTCTTTGGTGTTGTCAGAAACCCTACACAAAGTTGATAACCAATTTCTTCCTGCTCTGGACTGCAGACAACCCATTGGCTAAAATTCTATATAGACATGTTAGTATTTGGTTCTATTGAGTTTCCAGTCTCCTGACAACAATTGTGGCTGATGATTATAATGTGAGCAGATGCAACAATTCAGCAAGCCATCCTCAGCCATGACCCTGCAAGAATTGCAGAGGTAATGATTCTTTCCACTTGGTAGTATTAGTTAATGCTTCTTTCCACTAGGTAGTATTATTTGCACGATGAGTGATGGAGGATGTCATGGCTGAGAAATGCAGTTTAAGAAATGAATACAGCATCCATATTTTACAGCCATTTTGTGTCAAAATACAAACAGGAAAGAAAGAAACTGACAGTTTCTTGTTTAGCAGGAGGAAGATCAAATGAACAGGCTGGAAGCTGATGCATTTCAAAGGACAAAAGAGCTAGAGCAGGGTATCCTTGATGAGTACAGTGCCTCACAACAACAGAAAGGGAAAACTAAAAGTTCTGATTCACAGATTCGCTTAATGCGTGACCAGTTGATCATGGCACGAGCTTATACCTATTTGGCACAAGCCACTAATCATGTCCGTCTTGTCCATGACTTGAAGTTTCGCATCAAGGATTATCAGAAGACTCTTGCAGATTGCAATTTGGATTCAGAACTACCAAGGGGGTTAGTGTTTTTTCTCCATCCAGTCATATATTCTGTCCATGGACTGCACAGATAGCATCCTTTCTGTTGTAGGTTTCCTAGGGTTGGAGAAAACCTCTTTTCATCTCTCCACCCTTCTTCTTTGTTGATGTTTTCTCCTACAATACACTAGAAGGCACGGATGATGACATGCAATATTTTGATGAGTGCAGTGCACAAGAAAAGATGAAAGCCATGGGACAGCTGCTGGAAAGAGCACGGCAGCAGCACTATGACTTGGGTGCAGTTATGAAAAAGTTGAGGGCCATGCTTCAGTCTGCTGAAGATCAAACCCGCACACTCCAGAAACACAGCAATTTTCTGAACCAGTTGGCTGCCAAAACTGTGCCAAAAGGATTGCACTGTCTGTCCATGCGTCTGATGGTGGAGTATCACACTCATTTCCCTGATGATAAGGAGTTCGTAGATCAAAAAAAGCTAGAGGATCCACATCTATACCACTACTCCATTTTTTCTGACAACGTTCTTGCTGCAGGAGTGGTTGTCAATTCCACAATCTTCAATGCAAAGGTACTTTTTATTGATCATCAGCATATAGCTTAGTGAACCTGATTGCTTGAGAAAATGTGTGTGTTGAGAGAAGAGTAGATGTGAATGGTCTCTCTTTATATTGACGAACTATAGGCCCTGTCCTGAAGATGTGCAACATCAAGGCACATTTATTTGTGACCTCCAAATTACGGTGAGGCCCTTTTGACATAGCAAAACCCTAAAAACCTGAGAACGTCTGCAGCAGGGGATCCCTTATAAGCAGTTTTTGGTGTGACTGTGGCAGGAAGCAGAAAAGCATGTGTTTCATGTGGTGACAGATAATCTAAATTATGGAGCCATGAAAGTATGGTTTCTTGTAAACCCTCCAGGCAACGCAACTATCCATGTGCAAAACATCGATGACTTCAAGTGGTTAAACTCTTCATACTGTCCTGTTCTGCGACAGCTTGAATCTGCAACCATGAAGGAGTATTACTTCAAGGCTGATCGCTCTACAGGATCAGCAAACTTGAAGTTTCGGAACCCAAAGTATCTGTCTATGCTAAATCACTTGAGATTCTACCTTCCAGAGGTTTTCCCAAAGCTCGACAAAATCTTGTTCCTGGATGATGATGTCGTTGTCCAGAAGGATCTGACTCCTCTGTGGAACATTGACCTCCATGGTAAAGTAAATGGTGCAGTTGAAACTTGTGGACCTAGTTTTCATCGGTTTGACAAATACTTAAATTTCTCCAACCCCCACATTTCAAAGAATTTCAATCCACGGGCGTGTGGGTGGGCATATGGGATGAATGTGTTTGATCTAAAGGAGTGGAAGAAGAAGGATATCACCGGCATTTACCACAGATGGCAGAACATGGTAGGCTTCCTTTCCAACACTGTTTTAGACCCAGTTTTCATGAAGAAATATTGTGCCAATCATTTTGAGGTTATCTAACTCCAGAAGATACCTTTGTAAGCAATTGTGTAACTTTGAAGATAATCATCTATTAAGTTGCTCACAGAATTCAACCAATTACAGGGAGCACATTACAGAGCATCTGAGGTGCTTTTGGCAACACCTGACCAGAGAGCCATCTATGTATCCTCGGTGTTCCCTAACCTGATGGTTTCTGATGTGGACAGAATGAGGACAGGAACTTGTGGAAACTTGGGACACTTCCACCTGGTTTGATAACCTTCTACAACAGGACACATGCACTCGACAAGTCATGGCACGTATTAGGGTTGGGGTACAACCCGAATGTTGCTAAATCTGCAATCGTACATGCAGCTGCTATCCATTACAATGGTAATATGAAACCATGGTTAGAGATTGCTATGGCCAAATATAAACCATACTGGTCCAAGTATGTGAAATTTGACCATCCTTACCTGCAGCAATGTAACATCAATGCATGAGAGTGTCTGTTCTTCCATGTCATGGATCGCAAGACAAGATGTGGGAAGATGGGGAGGGGAGCTGAGTGGAGCAAAATGGGAGCTGTGTTGAGCTGAGCTTGATCTGGATGATCAGCAACTAACCTGTGCCCCAGTCAACAAGGCCATCGCAATGGGTGGTAAAAGGTTCCTCATACAAATGTTACATTTCACAACACAACACTTTGGGCAGGAGCTTGAGTTCGAGTAAATTGTGAGAGGGGCCCCCAACAATCTTACGCATCAATCTGTGTGTGGACTTGGGTGTGGAAGGGGATCTTTGTTAAACATAGCCACAACCACTCATCACCACCATCTTGGAGGGTAACAGGGCACAGACAGCTGAATCTCTTTAAAAGAAAAGGTGAGTGATGTTGGGTAAATGCAGCAACCCTAATTTCGAGGTCAGTGAATCCTCACATTCTTGGGTTTTTAAAAACCTTTCAAAATCACCCTACAGGCAATTTCAAGCAATTTTTTCTCTAGGGTTTCCATTTGTACAGAGCTCTATAGTAGTAGACGGTTGAGCCTTTTCCCCAGTGGGATGTACCAGATTGCACTCCATTTGATAATTGTCAAATTACCAAGCAAATGCAAATTCCTGAAAAGAACATGTGCCATTCCGATTGACTCTCCTCTTCTCTCTAGTAGTTCAACATGCCAGCTAATTCCTTGGTCTTGATAGCAATACGGGTTTTGTCCAAATTTTAATCTGAAGATTTCAGTTGGAATAATCTCTGTGAGAGACAGGGCTAGAACTTTTTGGCAATCAGAATAGAATCAATCTCTTTAGGAAAATCTCTCTCTCGAGTTTTTCTGAGTTACTGGGATAGAAATTTAAGCATCTCCCTTTAGAGGATAATTGAAGATTCTCCAGTTGTTTTGATGATTGTGAATATTTGCAGAAACATACATAGCACATGATCTTTGATCAATGGCATCATCACTCAACAGTGGTGGTGAAATGTTGTAAATTAGATGCCCCACCCAAATCATCTAAATCTTTGTTTGTTCATCAAAATCAGATCTCCATGTACACTACTACTACGACTACCATGTCCAAGACCTTTGGGCATGAGTACACACACTATGATATAGGCTTTGAACAATGGCAAAGTGGGGATACAAATTTTCTTTCACCTCTAGATGCTGCTGCATCTTCTTGCCTTTTGAATGTTGTAACAACCGAGGGTTGTTTTGTTTTGTTTTGTCACCAACCTGGATTATACGGATTTCGATCTCCTGCACCAGTGAAAGAAAAACAAAAAAAACCAACAAACATAGGGTTTACAAACCAGAGAATTGCAAGGAGTTTTTTGTTAGTTATGGAGAGAGAATATTTGGAGGTGCAATGAGTTTTGCTTATAGAGAATCTGCTTCTGAAGGTGATGATGGCAAGCGAAGTTTGTCAGGTAAAACTCAAAATGGGTGAACTGCAAGCCCAGGGAGTTTTTGTGTTAGGGTAAGAGGCAATGCGCAGCGCAGAGGTTGGTGGCATTCCTGAAATCTGGTAGCTAGTCTGGGTCCCCATATGTTTCAGGAATGTCCTGCAACCGTTGTGCGCCTTTACCCACTTACAACAAAAGCTGGCTGATGGATAGAACAGGGCATTTTTCCTTTGTGTAAAAATGCAAAAGCAGGCATGCCTGTTCAGTACAACAAGCAATACTTCTGTTGTACTGCCTGTTGTACTGTTTTGTGGCCAAGGGGGACAACAAAAACATCCTTGGCAGCATGGCAATAACACCTGTTGACCTCAGGCTCTGCCATTGGGCTCACGTTCTGCCAATTGGGCTCATGTTCTGCCATTGGGCTCACGTTCTGCCAATTGGGCTCATGTTCTGCCATTGGGCTCACGTTCTGCCAATTGGGCTCATGTTCGGCCATTGGGCTCACGTTCTGCCAATTGGGCTCATGTTCTGCCACGGTCAGTTGGTAGGTGTAATGTACTGTACTGTACTATACGACCTTTTCAGGTTCAGCATTCAAGTGCTGAATTTTTTTTTTTTTTTAAATTTTTTTCTCAAATTTTCATTTTGGTAGTGAAAAAAATAATAATTTTATGAAATTTTTTTGGGGCAATAAATAGAAGTAGCTTCTAATTTAGTAGGTTCTCTTGACTCTGAACCTCTAATGTAAATGAAGACCTTTATATAACATCTTATTTATTTGTTTTATTTATTTATTTATTTATTTATTTTATAACATCTTTTAATGATATGATAGAGAAATGTAATGTTATCAATTTATTTATTTTTTAATTTATTATTTTATTTTATTTATTTTTCGTGTGTTTGCAATGGGCGGATCGGCTCCTAGGTTTCCACCAATCTTTCATATTTCTCTCTCCCTTGAAATTTTCCTTCAATTCCGACATTTCAAACAGATAATTTTTAGAAAATTTTAGGGCATTTTTTTTTTAAAAAAAAATTTAATTGCTGCCAAACATGAAAAGGGTACTACGGTTGGTTGGTATCGCCCCTCTAGCTAGTTAATTTGCATCGAGACGGCACACCTTAAATAAATCGATAAGATTCCTCTTGACACGGGGAATCTTACGTTTCCGGGTAGGCTTTCAAAGATTTATTTTGTCACGGCTTGAATTGAATTTTTTTTTTTTTTTTT
>Ga0116227_10011057_pt1 | contig 15364 bp, 10 predicted proteins | sample S1TSphgellanicum_FD_89693 | JGI IMG/M metagenome (GOLD analysis project Ga0116227, IMG submission 89693) | Host-associated microbial communities from peat moss isolated from Minnesota, USA - S1T2_Fb - Sphagnum magellanicum MG | ecosystem: Host-associated > Plants > Peat moss > Unclassified... | reverse complement strand
CGGCACGCATCCAGCCTTGTGCGCGCGGCGCCATGGTGGATCACGGCTTGCCGGCAGCGGCGGCGGGTAGTTGCGGCATCACGAAGCCTTTCAAATGCAGCGCGCTCAACGCGTCGGCGCCGCCGGCTTGCGTATTCAGCTTCAGCAACGCCGCTTGAAATGCCTTGGCGCGCGCAGCGGGCACGCGCGCATCGACCACCGAGACGATTGCCACCGGCAGCGGCGCGGATTGCGTCAGCGTCTTCAGCTGCGCGGCGAACGGCAGCGACGGCAGCGCCGACGTCTGCGTCTGATCGAGCAGCACCACCACCTTCTCGCCGCCGGCAACGCGGCGCAATGCACTCAACACTTGTCCGCTCGATTCGAGCTTGACGTCGGCCGGCAGGTTCCACGCCTGCAGCGCCACGTGCTTGATGAACTCGGGCGCGTAGCCTGCGACACTGACGATGGTGTACCCGGCCATCGAGGCGCCGTCGGTGACCCCGCCGCCGGCCTTGCCGACCAGGGTCCAGCGCTCTTGCGTACCCACGTCGGAGACGTCGGCCTGCGCGAGCGGTGCGAGATGCAGTTGCGCGCCGTACTGAACGTAAAACGCATACGGCACGAAGGTCAGAACCGAATCGGCCAGGCGCAGCTTCGTCAAGCCGCCCTGGTCGGTCGGATCATAGGTTGCCGCGAGGCTGTCGGCGCTCCAGCCCGCGGCCGTCGCCGCGGACTTTGCGAATTGATCGACGAATGGTTGCGCGTCGCCGGCGGCACCCGGATATCCCGGCGCGCAAAACACCAAGGTGGCGACCGCGCTCATGAATAGCGTACTCATGACCTTAGGCTATCATTGCGCATGCTCGTCTCGCCGCGTCTCCAGCAAATTTTCCTGCGTGTCATACGTGCACGCCAGGCGATTGTCGGCGTATTCCTACTTCTCACGTTGTGCGGAATCTACGGGGCGACACGCATCCCGTCGGACTCCTCGATCGACCGGCTGATCGTCGCCGGTGATCCCACCGCACAGGCCACGGTGGCATTCGAACGCATATTCCCGTCCACCGAGCAGGCGCTGTTGTTGCTGGAGGCGCCGGATCCCTTGAGCGTCGACGCACTGCAGGGCGCGGATCGACTGGAACTCGCGCTCGACAAAATTTCCCATGTCGAAGCCCACAGTCTGCTGCCGCTGTTCTTCCGGGGAGCGGCGCCCGCAACCATCAGCGACGCGGATGCGCAGCGCATCCGCGCTTTCGCCACCGGCACCACGCTGTTCCGACGCGCAGGCTTGCTGGGCGATCACTATTTGGGCATCGGGCTCGATCTGCACGTCTCCTCGCCCGCGGAACGCAACACCGCGCTCGCCGCCATCGATGCCTTGGTGCTGCCGCTCGATGGCGCGGCAAAACCGTTCACGGCCATCCGCCGCGTCGGCACGCCATGGCTCGATGCCTGGCTCGAGCGCCAGACCGGGGCTTCCACCAAGAAATTCATGCCGCTGTTCGGTCTCTTTCTCACCGCGCTGGTGTTCCTGGTGTTCCGATCCTGGCGCGCGCTCGCCGCCATCATCCTGACCCTCGGCGCCGTGGTGGCGATAGGCGTGGGACTCGGCGCGCTGCTGGGGTTCACCGACTCCGTCGTCTCGAGCCTGGTGCCTCTGACCGTCATGGTCACCGCCACCGCCACCCTGGTCTACATTCACTCACGCTACATGGAAGCCGGCGAGGTACAGGATCCACTCGAGCATCATGCCTGGGCGCTCGCGAATAAATTTCTGCCGTGCACGGCGTCGATGTTCGCGACCGCCGTGGGTTTCGCTGCCTTGGCCGTGTCGGACATCCGGCCGGTGCGGGAGATGGGCTTGTGGACCGCATGCGGGTTGATCGTCGCGTGGGTCGGTTGCTTCACGCTGTTTCCGGCCTTGCAATCGCTGTTGCGCGCGCCGCGGCTCGCCGCGTCCTCCGGCGCAGGCACATGGTTCGCGGCGGTGGTTGACTGGCTGGTTCCCGCCACGCGGCGCTATCGATGGCCCATGGTTGCGGTCGCGGTCTTGGTGATGCTGTGCGGCGCTGCGTCGCTGTTCGGCATTCCCGGCAAACTCGCGCCGCTGCAGCTCGAAACCGACGCGCTCACCTACGTCGATCCGCACGAACGCGTCGCGCAAGACACCCGCCGCTTCGAGGCCACCAATGGACTCGATGTCGTCGATTTGTGGCTGCAGACCAAACCGGGGCATGCGCTCGATCCTGATTTCCTGCGCGCCGTGGAACTCCTGACCCGCAAACTCGAAGCGCACCGCGGTGTCGATGCCGTCGACGGCCCCACCACGGTGCTGCGCTGGGCGCGCTATGTCCAGACCGGTTCCGATCAGCTGCCTACTTCACCGGCGGACTGGAGCAAACTCGCGGCGGATCTGGAGCAGGTGCTGCTGACCGAACCGAACGCCCGCAACTACGTCGACATCACGGATCTCGCCAGCGTACGCCTCAGCATCCGCGGACGCGGCGAGGTGTTTGGACCGGCCGGCGCGATGCGCAAGTTCGTCGAGGATACCTGGCACGACATGCAGTCAAGCGAGCCCGCGCTGCGCGATGTGCACGGACAATTGGCCGGCAAGGGCGTGTTGTCCGGCAAGATCACGGAGCGGCTGCTGCCGACGTTGATGCAGAGCTTCGCCATCACCGCCAGCGTGATTTTCCTGGCTTTCCTGGTGGTATTCCGCAGCCCCTCCGCGCGCCTGATGACGATGATCCCGTCGTTCTTCGCCATCCTCTCTGTGTTCATCGTCATGCGGGTGGCCGGCATTCCGCTCAACATCGCCACCATTCTGATCGGCTCGACCATCCTGGGCGCGACCGAGAACGATCAAGTGCACTTTTTTTATCACCTTCAAGAAGGCCGTTCGACCGGGACCACGAGCGGCGCGCTGCGTCACGCCATGCTGACGGCGGGCCGGCCCATCTTGTTCGCGACATTGATCAATACCAGCGGCTTCCTGGCACTGGCACTCAGCGATCTACCGCCCATGCGCCAGTTCGGCACCGTCTCCGCATCGGCATTCGTGCTCGCGCTGCTGGCGGACTTCACGGCGCTGCCGGGAGCGTTGTGGATCTTGAGCCGGGATGAGGACCATACTTGAGCAATGCGACCTTCGATGACGGGCTGCGGCCGGGAAACTGCGCCAATGCTCAAGCGCGAAAACCCATACTCGCCCTCAGTTCCTCACCGCCGCCGTGCGATCCCCGGCAATACTTGGCTCTGCAGCCAATTGCGGATCTCGAGCTGCCGCAGTGTTTCATCTCGGACGGCAGGCCCCAGACCGTGCTTCCATAGCAAGGCCGAGTCGGCTGGCTGGGCCTTCAGGGCGCGCAGCTCCGACGCGAACTCATTTAGTGCCGCGGAGTCGCGAAACATGCCTTCAGTCACCAACGTCTCGCCATAACGCTCCGCCACCGCGGCAATGTCCAGATAGTCGTACTCCGGATGATATTGCACACCCCAGAACGTGCCGCGGCCGTGAGTGAACGCAGCCGCCTGAACTCCGTAATCGTTGGTCGCGAGCAGCGTGGCGTCCGCAGGCAGCGCGGCGATCTCGTCGCGATGCACGGTCGGCGCTTCGAAAACCACCGGCTTGCCCGCGAACAACGGATGCTCGCGGCCGGCATCGCTCAACACCACGCGGCGGGCGAAACCGAACTCGCGGCCGCGCGGGTTGGCGCGCACCTCACCTCCCGCCGCCGTGACCGCCACCTGCAGTCCCCAACAGCTGCCGAAGAAGGGCACGCCGGCCGCGAACACGGCTTTCGCCAGTTCGATCTGTCGCACGACGGGATCCCCGCCGTTGTAGATGTTCAGTGCCGATCCGGTCATCGTCACGCCGTCGTAGCTCGCGATGCCGGCCCCCGGCGGCAACGCCGCGCCGTCCGCCGTGGTCACGATGTCGACGACGAGCGAGTCGTCGAGACGGCGCAGGACACGTGCATAGCCTTGGCCCGAGTCGTAACCCAGCGCCGCGCTCAGGCGCGCGCGGATCTCGGCGACGTTGCCGTCGATGACGAGGATGCGCGCGCCCATCAGCTGCTGCTGCCCGTTTATTGCGCGCCGACGATGGCGTCGAGCTTACCGTCGACCGCGGCGCGAAAGATATGTTCGAGGTGAGCCGCCGTCACCGGGACCGGATTACCGCCGGCTGACGGATCGATGGCCGCCTCACGGCCGATGATCACCGCGTTGCCCGTGTTCACGCCGATTTCCGCCAGCGAGTGCGGAATGCCGAGGTCGCTGCGCAGTTTCATGACCCAGTTCAGGAATCCATCGAACCCTCGGTCCGGCAGGTTCATTACCCGCGCGATGACATCGGCCTTGTCGGCGATGGCCGCGCGGTTGAACGTCATGACATAGGGAAGAATCACGGCGTTGGTGAGCCCGTGATGCGTGTTGAACCACGACCCCACCGGGTGCGCGATGGCATGCACACCGCCCAAGCCCTTCTGAAATGCCGTGGCGCCCATCGAGGCCGCCGCCAGCATCTGTTGGCGGGCTTCGAGATCCTTGCCGTCGGCGCAGGCGCGCGGCAGGTAGCGATGGATGAGCCGCATGCCCTCGAGCGCCACGCCGTCCGCCAGCGGATGGAATCCCGGCGCGCAGTACGCTTCGAAGCAATGCACGAACGCATCGATGCCGGTGGCCGCAGTCACGCCGCGCGGCAATCCCACCGTCAATTCGGCATCGGCGATCACCACGCGCGGCATCATCTTCGGGTGGAAGATGATTTTCTTCTGGTGGGTTTCCTCATTGAGTATCACGCTGGCGCGGCCGACTTCCGAACCGGTACCCGCAGTGGTGGGAACCGCCACCACCGGCGCGATGCCGGCGGGATCCGCGCGCGTCCACCAGTCGCCGACATCCTCGAAATCCCACAGCGGCCGCGTCTGTCCGGACATGAACGCCACGGCTTTGCCGGCATCGAGCGCAGAACCGCCGCCGAAGGCCACCACGCCGTCATGCGAGCCGGCACGATACGCGCGCAGTCCGGCCTCGACGTGACTTGCGGCAGGGTTGCCCCGCACTGCACCGAACAGCGCAGAGTCTTTCACCGCGGCAAGCGCGCTCTTGATCATCGGCGCATTCACCAGCCCTTCGTCGGTGACGATCAACGGCCGCGTGATGCCGGCCAGGGCGCAGGCCGCACCCAGCTCGGCGATACGCCCGGGGCCCGCCCAGATCGTGGTCGGGTAATTCCAATTTCCGCGCAACGTCACGCTCATGTGGGCATCCTGAAATGATAAGACTTCGGCCGCGTCAGCTGCTCGAAGCCGATGCGCGACAAGGTGCAGCCGCGTCCCGAATTCTTGACCCCCGTCCACGCCAGCGCGGGATCGAGATAATCGCAGCGGTTCAAGAACACCGTGCCGGTCTCGAGCGCATCGCCGAGAACTTCCGCCCGCGGCGCATCCGTCGAGAAGATCGCCGCCGTCAAACCGAACTCGCTGTCGTTCATGAGCCGCACGGCCTCCTCGTCCGACGCCACCTTCATGATGCCCACCGCAGGCCCGAAAGTCTCCTCGCGCATGATGCTCATCGAATGATCGACATCCACCAGCACCTGGGGCGCGAGATAGGGCGTGCCCGCCGCACTCGCCGCGAACCATGACTCCTCGATCAACTGGCGCGCGCCGCCCTTGAGCGCCGCCGCGACCTGGGCGCGGACCGCGTCCGCCGCCGCGGCGCGCACCACCGGCCCGATCGTCGTCGCCGGATCGAGCGGCGAGCCCAGGCGGTATTTGCGGGTGAGTTCGACCACGCCTGCCACGAATTCATCGTGACGCGATGCGGCCACGTAAATGCGCTTGATGCCGCAGCAGGATTGGCCGGCGTTGTAGAAGGCGCCGTCGGTGAGCGTCTCGATGGCCTGGGCAAGATTGGCATCCGCGCGCACGTATGCCGGATCCTTGCCGCCAAGTTCGAGCCCCGAGGTCGCGAAGCCTGAGGCCGTGGCGGCGACCACGGCGCGCCCGCCCGACACCGAGCCGGTGAAGCACACGCTGGCGACACGGCTGTCGCCCATCAAGCGTGAGGTGTCGGCATGCGAGAGGTGCAAATACTGGAACACGCCGGCGGGCACACCGGCGGCGGCGAATGCCTCGAGAAAACGCTCGGCGCACAGCGGGGTTTGATGCGAATGCTTGAGTACCACGGCGTTGCCGGCGATCAGCGCCGGCAGAACGGCGTTCACGGCCGTGAGATACGGATAATTCCACGGCGCCACGACCACCACCACCCCCAAGGGCACGCGCTTGATCTGACGTTGAAAACCGCTCTTCTCGCCCGGCAGCACCGCAGCCAGTGCCTCGGGCGCGGCAGCCAGCATGTAGCGGGCGCGCTCCTCGAAACCGCGCACCTCGCCCGGCGCATCGCGCAGCGGCCGGCCCATCTGCCAGGTGATCTCCAGGGCGATATCCTGCGATTTCGCGACGAATGCGTCGACGGCCCGCGACAGCAGGGCACAGCGTGACTCGAGAGGCAGCGCCGCCCAAGCACCCTGCGCCGTGCGCGCGGCATCGAGTGCGCGATCGATCCCCGCCGCCGTTTCCAGCGGTCGTTCAACGTATACACGCCCGTCGACGGGGCTGATGGTCTTCAATGTATCGGTCATTCGGTTCTCAGATGATTTCGAAATAGCGGGCGAGTTCCCAATCGGTGATGGCCTTGCGAAACTCCCGCTCCTCCCATTGGCGCGTGGCCGCGTAGTGCTCGACGAATTCATCGCCGAACAACTCGCGCGCCGGCTTGGAGGCGGCCAGCCGCTCCGCGGCTTCGTACAAGGTGGCCGGCAGTCGCCGCTCGAGCGGATGCTCGCGGTCGTAGGAGTTGCCCACGATCGGCGCGTCCGGTTCCATTCGATGCTCGATGCCCCAGAGCCCCGAGCCGATGGCCGCCGACAACGCGATGTAGGGATTGATGTCGGCGGCCGCGATGCGATACTCGACCCGCTGGCTGGATGACCCGCCCTTGATCACGCGCAGCGCAGTGGTGCGATTCTCCACGCCCCACGTCGCCGATGTGGGCGCCCAGTATCCGGGCACCAATCGCGAATAACTGTTCACGGTGCCGGCAACCATGGCCAGAAACTCCGGCATCAACGCCTGCTGCCCGCCGATGAACCATCGCATCTCGTCCGACATGTCATCGGGCTTCGACGTGTCATGGAACACGCTGCCGCCGCCGGTTCTGCGCAGGGAGATGTGCAGATGGCCGCTCTGCCCGGGCACGCTGTTCGACCACTTGGCCATGAAGGTCGCCATGACGCCGAGACGCTGCGCCACGATCTTGGCGAAGGTCTTGAACAAAGCGGCCCGATCGGCCGCCTCCAGCGCATCGCAGTACGTGAGTGCGGCTTCGAGAACCCCGGGTCCGGTTTCGGTATGCAGCCCTTCGATCGGAAATCGCATCGCCTGACCCAGATCCAGCAATTCATGATAGAGATCGGCATGCACGGAGCTGCGCAGCACCGAGTAGCCGAAGTTGCCCGGTGTCATGGTCTTCAGCTGCCGGTAACCTTTTTCCCGGATGGAGGCCGGCGTTTCCTCGAAGACGAAGAATTCGAATTCCGCCGCGGCACTCACCGCATAGCCTGAGTTCGCGGCGCGCTCGAGCACGCGCCGCAGCGTGCCACGCGGACACACCGCCTCGGCACGGCCCGCGAACTCGCCCAGGAACAGCGCGGTCTGCGGCTCGAACGGAATGTCGCGATGGGTTTCCGGAAGTATCCGCACCGTGGCGTCGGGATAAGCCGTGTGCCAGCCGGTAAACTTGGTGTTGTCATACAGCTGGTCGTTCGAGTCCCAGCCGAGGATCACGTCGCAAAATCCCAGGTCCTTGTCGAACGCCGACAGAAACTTGTCGCGGCTCAGATATTTGCCGCGCATGATGCCGTCGGTATCGAAAACCCCGATCTTGACGTGCTCGATCTCGCGGGTGGTCAATGATCGGCGGATGTCGGCAATCAGCTCGTCGCGCGTTTGGGCCATATGCCTCAAGTCTACCTAAACTGCCGCGCCCGGCCTTACAATCCGGCACCGTTTGCCACACGCAAGGTGTCTTCGATGCTCAAGGTCCCCTTTGTCTGTTCGGCGGCCATGTGTCTCATCGGCACGGCCGTCTTTTCAGCCTCGACCGTAAAGCCGCCGCCGGCGCCCGTCGAACCCGTGGTGGAAACCTTGTGGGGCCACAAGGTCATCGACAACTACCGCTACATGGAGTCGCTCGGACCGGACACGATCGCTTGGATGAAGGCCCAAGGTGCCTATACGCGCGCGGTACTCGATGGCATCGGTCCGCTCGCCAAGCTGAAATCCGACGTCGCTGCGTTCACGGGCAGTTTTGGCTTGGTGCAACGGTTTTCCCGCTATGGATCGCGGACGTTCTACGAGGAAAGGACGCCGGGCTCGGACAATTTCGACCTCATCGTCTCCGATGCCCAGGGCACGCGCAAGATCATCGACGTGGCGGCGTTGCGCGCGGCCAATGGCGGCAAACCCTTCGCCATCAATTATTTTCTGCCATCACCCGATGGCAGCAAGGTGGCGGCGGGCGTCTCTGCAGGGGGTTCCGAGGACGCCTCGCTCACCGTGTACGATGCAGCCAGCGGCGCGAAAATCGCCGGACCCATCGATCGCGCGCGCTTCGGCGCCACCTCCTGGAGCGATGACTCCAAGCTCTTGTATTTCATTCGACTGCAAAAACTTGGCGCCGATGCGCCGCCGACGGACACTTACAAGAACGCCACCGCCGACGTCTGGGACCTGAAGTCCGAACCGGTGGCACTCCTGGGAGCGAGCCTCGGGCATGGCCCCGCCATCAAGCCGGAAGAGTTTCCGCTGGTGCAAATCAACCCCGGTTCACCGATCGCGGCCGCGGTCGCCATCAATGGCGTACAAAACGAACTCGCCATTTGGCTGACGCCGGCCGCGACCGCAGCCGATCCACAAGCCCAGTGGACGCCGCTCGTGACCCGCGATGACGGCGTCACCAGCGCCGAAGTGCGCGGCAGTGACATATTCCTGCTGTCGCACAAGGATGCGCCCACTTTCAAGGTTCTGGCGCTCAAAGCCGGCCAACCCTTGAGCGCCGCGGTCACGCTCGTGCCGGCGCAGGCGGATCGCGTCATCGAGGCCATACACGCCGCGGCGGACGGTCTGTATGTCGTGACGCGCCATGGTGCCTACTCGCAACTGCTGCGGGTGCCGACGGAAAGCCGGGCCATCGAGGAAGTGGCGTTGCCGTTTTCCGGTCACATCAACGAAGCATTCACCGATCCGCGCACACCCGGCGTCGTCCTGACGCTGTCGAGTTGGGTGGTGCCGCAATCGGTGTATGCCTATACGCCGTCGACCAAATCTTTCGCTGACTTGAAAATTGGCACGCACGGCGATCTGAAGTCCTCCGATTACGTGGTCAGTGACCTGTCCGCCCCGGCCGCCGACGGCGTCAAGATACCGCTGTCACTGGTGCAGCCGAAAGGCACCGCCGGGACGCAGATCACCATCATCGAAGCCTATGGCTCCTACGGTATTTCCGAACTCGCCGATTTCAGCATCCGACGCGCCGTCGCGATGCGCAATGGCATCACGTACGGGGTTTGTCATGTTCGCGGCGGGGGCGAGTTGGGCGAGCAGTGGCGACTCGGCGGCAAGGATGCCAACAAGCACAACACCTGGCGCGATCTCATCGCCTGCAGCGAGTACTTGATCGCCCGCGGCGTGACCGAGAAGTCCAAGCTCTTCATCCTGGGCGGTTCCGCCGGCGGCATCACCATGGGCCGATCGCTGACCGAACGTCCCGATCTGTTCGCCGGGGTATTGGATCTGGTTCCGTCCGCGAATACGCTGCGCGCCGAATTCAGTCCCAACGGGCCGCCCAACATTCCGGAATTCGGCACGGTGACCACGAGGGCGGGTTTCGAGAATCTCTATGACATGGACACGATCCGGCACATCAAGAAGGGTGTGCAGTATCCGGCGGTCATGGTCACCACCGGGCTCAACGACCCGCGCGTGGCCTCCTGGGCGCCGGCCGAAGTGGCAGCCGCGCTGCAGGCCTCCGGCACCGCGAAACCCGTGCTGCTGCGAATCGATGAGGAGGCAGGTCACGGCATTGGCTCGACCAAGACCCAGACCGACGCCCTCGCCGCCGATGTCATCGCCTTCGTCCGTTGGCAAGCCGGCATGCCGGGGTGGCGATCGACGAACTGATGCAGCAGCTTTCCGGTAACTACGACTACATCATCGTCGGCGCCGGCACCGCCGGCTGCGTTTTGGCGAACCGGCTGTCGCAGGATCCGGCGTGCCGCGTGTTGCTGCTCGAGGCGGGCGGGCGCGATAACTGGATCTGGTACCACGTGCCGGTCGGCTATCTTTTCACCATCGCCAATCCACGCTCCGATTGGATGTTCCGCACGGAAGTCGAGCCGGGACTGAACGGACGCTCGCTGCTCTATCCCCGCGGCAAGGTGATAGGCGGCTCATCGTCCATCAACGCCATGATCTGCATGCGGGGACAGGCGGCGGACTACGACGGCTGGCGGGCGCTCGGGCTGCGCGGCTGGGGATGGAGCGACGTGTTGCCGGCATTCAAGCGGATCGAGGATCATTTTCTGGGCGACGGCGAACATCACGGCAGCGGCGGCGGATTCAGAATCGAGGCACCGCGGGTGTCCTGGCGCATACTCGACGCCGTCGGCGATGCCGCGGTGCAGATCGGTGTACCCAGGGTCCATGACTTCAATTGCGGCGACAACGAGGGCGTCTCGTACTTTCACGTCAATCAGAAACGCGGACGTCGCTGGTCTGCGGCCACCGGTTTTTTGAAGCCTGTGCTCGCGCGCCCGAACCTGCGGCTCGAGACCCATGTGAAGGTCGAACGCCTGATCATCGAGAAAGGCCGCGCTTGTGGGGTGCTGTTCCGGCAGGTGGGTGAGCGCGGCGAACGCAGCGGCGAAGTCATGGAGGCACGTGCCGCCGCCGAGGTGATTCTTGCCGCGGGCGCCATCGGCTCGCCGCAAATCTTGAATCTCTCCGGCATAGGCCGGCATGAATGGCTCGCGCCTTTGGGGATCAGCACCGTGCTCGAGCGGCGCGGCGTCGGCGCCAATCTGCAAGATCACCTGCAACAGCGCACGATCTTCAAGGTGAGCAACGCCAAGACCCTGAACGAAACCTACCAGTCCCTGCTCGGCCGCGCGTGGATGGGCGTGGACTATGTGCTGCGCCGGCGCGGGCCCTTGACCATGGCCCCGTCGCAACTCGGCATCTTCATGCGCTCCGACCCTAAGCAGCCCCGGGCAAATCTCGAATTCCACGTGCAGCCGCTGTCGCTCGATAAATTCGGCGACCCTTTGCACGCCTATCCGGCGATCACCTTGAGTGTGTGCAATTTGCAGCCGGCATCGCGCGGAACCGTGCGCTTGAAGTCGGGCGATCCGTCGGCGCCGCCCAGCATCTCGCCAAACTATCTATCGACGCCCGAAGACCGCTCGGTTGCCGCCGATGCCATCCGTGCAGCGCGACGCATCATGGCGCAATCAGCGATGCAGCCCTTCTGCCCCGAGGAGCTGCTGCCCGGCCCCAAGGTAGGCGACGACACGGAGGCGCTGGCGGTCGCCGCCGGCGATATCGGCACGACGATTTTTCACCCGGTCGGTACCGCGAAGATGGGCGTCGCCGGCGACTCAGACGCCGTCGTCGATGCGCGGCTGCGGGTTCACGGTATCGAACGCCTGCGCGTGATCGACGCCTCCATCATGCCCACGATCACTTCGGGCAACACCAACACACCCACGGCGATGATCGCGGAGCGGGGTGCGCGCATGCTCATCGAGGATGCGCGCGCCGGCGGCTCTGGGAATACCGTGTGAGCACAGCCTACAATCCAGAGACTTCGACCTCGGTGGCAGAACGGGAACTGCGACCTTCACTCAGCGTTCTGGATCTGGTGCTGCTGAACGTGGCCACCATCGTCGGTTTACGCTGGATCTCCACCGCCGCCCAGATCGGTCCCTCCGGCCTGTCGCTTTGGTTGATCGGCGCCCTGGTGTTCTTCGTTCCATCGGGCCTGGCGGTGCAGGAGTTGAGCTCGCGGATTCCGCATGTCGGCGGATTGTATTTGTGGACACGAGCAGCGTTCGGCGACACGCATGGCTTCCTCGCCGGCTGGGCTTACACCTTGTCGAACCTGGTGTTCTTGCCCTCGTTGCTGCTGTTCGTATCCGGGATCATGCTGCACGTCGGCGGCGGCTCATGGCTGGCGCTGGCCGAGAACCCGGTCTACAACGGGTTGGTTTGCCTGGGGTTGCTGTGGTTCGCGACCTTCGTGAACATCTTCGGTCTGAAACGCGCCAAGTGGGTGCAAAACATCGGCGGTATCAGCACGCTCGTCATCGCGGCCTTCGTCGTGGTCGGCGGGGCCATCGTTTGGTTCAGATTCGGGTCGGCAACGGCGGTGACCGCACCGAGCCTGCTGCCGAAGGTTTCTTCGCTTCCGACATGGAGCACATTCGCGATCTTGATCCTGGGCTACGTCGGTCTCGAGCTCGGGCCCATCATGGGCGATGAGATCAAAGACGCCGCCCACACCGTGCGGCGCGCCACCCTCATCGCGGGCATCGTGATCGCCGCCCTCTACATGGCGGGAACCGCTGCGCTGCTCGTCGCGTTGCCGGCACATCAGATCAGCGCCATCAGCGGAATCCCGGAGGCGCTGGACGCCATCGGGGAGCGCGGGGGCGTCCCGCATATCGGCGCCTTGATCGCGATGTTGATGGCCGTCGCGGGTATCGGGGGATTGAGCGCGTGGATCGGCGGTGTGGCGCGGCTGCCGTTCGTCATGGGATTGGGCCACTACCTTCCGGAACCCCTGGGAGCGATTCATCCAAAGTACGGCACGCCCGCTGTCGCCCTGCTGGTGCAAGCCGTGCTGGCGTCGGTGGTCTTGATGATGGCCGTTGCGGGATCTGCGGTCCGGGAAGCCTATCTGCTGCTGATCGATATGACGGCGGCGCTCAACTGCCTGGTATGGGCCTATATATTCGCGTCGCTCGCCGTGCTTCGTCGTCGAGCTGCAGGCAACAACATCGGCGTGTCGCTGATCCCCGGCGGCCCGATCGTGTGCTGGATGTTGGCGGGCGTCGGCGTGATGGCGATGCTATTCGCCACCACCGCCTCGATGGTGCCGCCCGAGGACAGCGGCAGTCCGCTGCTGTTCATCGTCAAAGGCGTCGGCGGCTGCGCGCTGGTATTCGCCAGCGGGTTGGTCATCGCGAGGCGAGGTCAGCGGCTGCCGAATCGCGCGCGCACGCCATAGCCCACGACCAGCGCGCCCAGGCTGATCACACCGAACAACAGGGGCGTTTGTTGATCCGGGATGAAGGCCATGGCAACCAGAATGCCCACCATGCCGGCGATGGCGAGGTATGTCAGATACGGGAAGGCCCACATCTTCACCGTCAGCCGCTCCGGGTGTTCTTTTTCCAGACGCCTGCGCAGCCGCAGTTGCGACATCGCGATGAACAGATACACGAAAACCGCCACCGTGCCGTACGAATTGACCAGGAATGCGAATACTTTGTCCGGCGATACGTATGACATGACCACGGCCACGTAGCCGAACAGGGTTCCAGCCAATATCGCCCGCGCAGGCACGCCGTTGCCGCTGAGCTTCGCCAGCCCCAACGGCGCATCACCGCGCCGCGTCAGTGCGAACAACATGCGTGAAGAGGCGTACAGACCGGAGTTCAGCGCCGACAGCACGGCCGTCAGGACCACGGCGTTCATGATGTGCGTTGCGCCCGGAATGCGCATCGCGTCCAACGCGCTGACGTAGGGTCTCACGATGCCGATGGAATTCCAGGGTACGAGGCACACCACCAATAGAATCGACCCCAGATAGAACACCAACACGCGCGTGATGACGGAGTTGGTGGCGCGAGCCACGGCTTTGGCGGGCTCCGCGGTTTCCGCCGCCGCGATGGCGACGATCTCCGCGCCGAAATAAAAACCGGTCGCCGCCACCGCGCCGGTGAGAATCGGCAGCACGCCATTGGGCGCAAATCCACCGTGGGCGGTCAAGTTGGCAACGCTCAACGTGGCGTGGGGCCAGAGGCCCGCCACGAACAGCCCCCCCAGAAAGAGAAACACCGTGATGGCAGCGACCTTGACCGACGACAGCCAGAACTCGAATTCTCCGAATGACTTCACTGAAATGAGGTTGGTGATGGTCAATGCCACCAGCAAGGACAAACTCACGATCCAGGGGGGCACGGCGGGAAGCCAGAAGCGTACCAAGTCGGCTCCCGCCACCGCCTCCATCGCCACCACCATCACCCAGAAGTACCAATGCATCCACCCGGTCAGGAATCCCGCCAGGCCGCCGAGCGCCGGGCGATCAGACCACGCCTGGCGGGCATATTCATAGAATGATCCCACCGCCGGCAGCGCCACCGCCATCTCGCCCAGCATGCGCATCACCAGAACGACGAGCAGGCCGGTGATCGCGAAGGATACGACGGCCGCGGGCCCGGCCGATTTGATCACCACGCCGCTGCCGACGAAAAGCCCGGCGCCAATGACCCCGCCGAGCGCAATCATGGTCATATGCCGCTGCTTCAGGGCGTGACTTAAGCCTGTCGCGGTGGCAGCGGGAACTTCGCCTATTGTGGCGTCGGCAATCGCAGTATCGGACATGGCGCGACGCTACCGTGTCCGCCATTCATTCACAAGGACATTCCGGCGCGCTCCTCTCCCAGGGCGCGCGTCGCCTGCGTCAGCGCTCGGTCACCACCGGCAATTCCACGAAGCTCGCCTTGTCCGCCGAATGATAGATGCGTTCTGTAGCCTTTTTGTAATCTTCCGGCTTCGCGTAAAAAATGTTGGGCACGAAGGTTTGCGGATTGCGGTCGTAGAGCGGAAACCAAGCCGACTGCACCTGCACCATCAGCCGATGGCCCGGCAGGAAGACGTGATTGCTGGTGGGAAGCGCGAATTTATACGTCAACGGCTTGCCCGGTTCCACCGCCTTCGGCGTGCTGAGACTTTCGCGATAGCGGCCGCGAAAAATATCCATGGCGATCGGCAGTTGATAACCGCCCAACTCCGCCTGGCCGGGCACTTCGTCGGGATACACATCGATCAGCTTCACCACCCAATCCACGTCGCTGCCGGTCGTGGACGCCACCAGGTTGGCGACGGGTTCGCCGCTGATGCGCAGCGGCTTGGTCAAAGGCTCTGAAGTGTAGGTCAACACGTCGGTGCGGCCCGAGAACTCGCGCTGATCATCGACCAGCCAGCGCGCCCATGACAGCGGCGGCGTGTAGCCGACCGGCTGACTG
>Ga0116227_10011056_pt1 | contig 15364 bp, 17 predicted proteins | sample S1TSphgellanicum_FD_89693 | JGI IMG/M metagenome (GOLD analysis project Ga0116227, IMG submission 89693) | Host-associated microbial communities from peat moss isolated from Minnesota, USA - S1T2_Fb - Sphagnum magellanicum MG | ecosystem: Host-associated > Plants > Peat moss > Unclassified... | reverse complement strand
TGGACGTGATGGAAAACGACGCTGACCGAAAGCTTCGTGCCGTGTCCATGTTCTTTTCGCCGGCCTCGCTGCTGACAAGTTTGCCTGCGGCCCTCATGCGCAGCGACGTGTGGAAGTGCAACGTCTGCAACACGCGCTGGACCGATAATGACGAGTCTTCCAGCACCGATCTAACCCCTAACTCCTAAAACCTAACCCCTGCGCTAGACTTGAACCTGCGCATGAGCACCTCGAACCCCATCATTGAAGCCAACGGCGTTGGCAAGACCTACAAATCCGGCAAGCTCGAAGTCCTGGCCCTCCGCAACGCAACCTTCACCATCGAACGCGGCGAGTTCGTCGCCATCGTCGGCCCCTCGGGCTCGGGCAAGTCCACGCTCTTTTACGTCCTCGGCGGCCTCACCTCGCCGACCTCCGGCTCGCTCCGCATCCAGGGCCTCGACTTCTCGCGCCTCAACGACGCCGAGCGCACCAGGCTCCGCCGCGCCCACATCGGCTTCATCTTTCAGCGCTTCAACCTGCTGCCCACCATCTCCGCGCAGGCCAACATCGAACTCGCCCACGACATCGCCGACACCGGCAAGCCCTTCGACCAGCCGCTGCTCGACCACCTCTCCCGGCTGCTGAACATCTCCGGCCGCCTCAAGCACCGCCCCAACGAGCTCTCCGGCGGCGAGCAGCAGCGCGTCGCCATCGCCCGCGCGCTCATCACGCGTCCAGCCATCGTCCTCGCCGACGAGCCCACCGGCAACCTCGACACCGAAAACTCTGACGCCGTTCTCGCCATGCTCAAGGCCTCCAGCCGCGAGCTCAACCAGACTGTCCTCATGATCACGCACAACCCCGAAGCCGCACAGATCGCCGACCGCATCATCCACATGCGCGACGGCCAGGTCACGCACATCGAAACGACGCGCGGCAAGATCGACTCGCAAGCGTAGCCCCACCCACCTCAAACTCTGTCATCTCGACCGGAGCGCAGCGTAGTGGAGAGACCTGCAGCTTGCTGGGTCTCTCTACAGGTCTCTCCGTTTCGCAGAACATGCTCCGGTCGACATGAAAGATTAAGGGAGCCATCCGAAGTCAAAGCAGTATGCTGTACCGCATGACCCGCCTCTGCATCCTCCTCGTTCTCCTCGCCGCACTCACCACGCAGCCTATGGCCGCTCCCGCCCAGCCTCAGGCCGCCGCCATGGCCCAAACCCCCACCTCCTCCGCCCTGCTCGACATCAACACCGCCACCTTCGCCGAGCTGAAATCCCTACAAGGCATCGGCGACGCCTACGCCAACCGCATCATCAAGGGACGCCCGTACACGATGAAGAACCAGCTCGTCTCGCGCGGCATTCTTCCGCAAGCGACCTACGACCACATCCAGGGCAGAATCATCGCCAAACACCCCGCCAAGTAGCTTTCGCCACACGACGCAAATATTTTTCCCGACGGACGTGCCAAACGTTGTTTTCGTGGAGTAATATCTGCGTCGCAGCAAACAAGAGCTAGCCCTGCGGTCGCAGCGGAGGAAACCTCCCACACCGCGGGGCTGATTTTTTAATCCCATGTCACCCAAATACCAAAATGGAGCATCATCCCGAGCCACTACAACTCCCGATAGAGCGTCATCCTGAGCCATCGGCGAAGGATCTCCGTATTCTGCCTACGGCGGCAAATCGCTGAAGGCTTACCCGCGTCGTTCAAAATCAAGTAAAGTGTGTGAAGTCTCTGTTGCAACCCTGATTCATGCCTGCCTCTGCCTTCACATCCCGGTCGCTCGTCCTCCGCGCAAGCCTGCTGGCTTTGGCCGTGGCCGGCCTGTCCGGTTGCCAGAGCATCGCGGGCACGCAGGCCACCTCGCCGCAGCTTCGCCTGGTCGACGCCGCAACCGACCCCACGCTCCCCGGCCTCGACTTCTACCTCGGCAGCACCGGCCTCGCTTACAACCTCGGCCCCGGCACCAAGACCTCCTACGTTCCGCTCGCGTCGGGCAACTACACCCTCTCCGTTACCAGGGACGGCTTCTCGAACCAGGTGCTCGCCAGCGCCGGTCTCGGCGTTTCCAGCAGCCAGCACTACACCGCCGTCGTTGGCGGCAACGCGGCCACGCTCGGGCTGACCATTCTCACCGACCAGAACACCAGCGCGCCGACCAACCAGTTTTCCATGCGCGTGCTCGACCAGTCGGCTAACATCGGCGCGGTGGACATCTACTTCGTCCCCAGCGGTGGCAAGCTCATCACCACCTCCGCGGCCATCACCAATTTCACCTTCGGCACCAACTCCGGCTACCTCTCGCTGCCCGCAGGCACGTACCAGATTGTGATCCTCCCGGCAGGCACGGTGCCCATCGCGACCACGGTCACGCTCTACACCGGCCCGCTCGTGACGTACGCGGCAGGTTCGGTCAGGACCACCATCCTGCTCGACGTCCAGAACGTCACCACCCCCGGTGTCAACGTCCTGACGCTTGCCGACTACGATCCCCCCGGCGCGTAACTCCCCACCCCACCCCTGTCATCCTGAGCGAAGGCTCGCGCCCTTGAGAGCCGCAGCCGAAGGACCTGCAATGCCGCCCGCACCAGCACTCCCGCGAAACCCTCTCGGCCACAAATCCCCACGGCCACTCTCCGTGCCACTCCGAGTTCTCCGTTAACTCCGTGTTTGCCGTGACCCCGCCATCCACGCATCCCACGCCGCCAGCGCGCGCTCGCACTGAATCCGGTGCCGCTCTTTCTTGTCCCGAATCGTCTTCCGCAGCTCGTCCTCCAGCGGCACCAGCAGGTCGAACGTAATATTTGCCGGCTGGAACTTCTTCGTCTCCGCATGCGTGATGTAGTGCGTGAGCGACCCGTTCGCGCTCAGCCGAGGCGCAGGCACCGGCTGAGCGCCGCGCGCCAGTGCCGCCGCATATCGCCCCGCCAGCAACCCGCTCGCAATCGACTCCGTATACCCCTCCACGCCCGAATGCTGCCCGGCAATCATGATCCCCGGATGCGCCTTCAACTGCAGCGTCTCCGTCAGCAGTGACGGCGCATGGATGTACGTGTTCCGGTGAATTTGTCCATAGCGCAGGAACGTCGCATTCTCCAGCCCCGGAATCATCCGCAGCACGCGCGCCTGCTCGCCATACTTCAGCGAGTTCTGAAACCCCACCAGGTTGTAGCTGTCCGCGCGCAGATTCTCCTGCCGCAACTGCACCGCAGCATACGGCCATCGCCCCGTCTTCGGATTCGTCAGCCCCGCAGGCTTCATCGGCCCAAAACGCAGAGTGTCCTTGCCGCGCCGCGCCGTCTCTTCAATCGGCAGACAGCCCTCGAAGTACTGCAGGTTCGCGGCAGCGGAAGTATTCGTGGTGCGCGAGGGTTCAGGGTTCAGGTTCCAGGTTTCAGAAAGCGCAGCGCCTTCTGGCCCCTGAGCCCTGGTGCCTGGAACCTCAGCAGGCAGCTGCTCCCAGGCCTTCGCTTCCACCTTCTCCGCCGTCGCCAGCGCCTCCATGAACGCGAGGTACTCGTCCTTCGTGAACGGGCAGTTGATGTAATCGGCCGTGCCTTTGTCCCACCGCGCGGCAAAGTACACCTTCTCCATGTCGATCGTGCTCGCGTCCACAATCGGCGAGATCGAGTCATAGAACGCCAGGTGCTCCGCGCCCGTCAGCCGCTGCAACTCCGCGGCCAGCGGCGACGAAGTCAGCGGCCCGCTCGCCAGAATCGTAATCGTCTCGGCATCGTTCTCCTGGAGCTTCGTCACTTCCTCGCGCCGCACGGTGATCCGAGGCTCCGCCGCGATCATCGCCGCAACCTTTTGCGAAAACACCTCACGGTCTACCGCCAGCGCATGACCCGCGGGCACCGCAGACTCATCCGCGGCGCGCAACAAAAACGACCCCGCCCGCCGCATCTCCTGCTTCAGCAGCCACGGCGCGGAGTTTTCGCTCTCCGATTTCAACGAGTTCGAGCACACCAGCTCGGCAAAGTCCTCGGTCTGGTGCGCTTCGGTCGACCTTATCGGCCGCATCTCCGACAGCACCACCTCGCAGCCCAGGCTGGCGGCCTGCAGCGCCGCCTCCGGCCCTGCCAGTCCGCCGCCGATCACGTGAATCTTCTTCATCCTTTCAGTCTAGTGGTTTCACCGCCCTGAAAAGGACAACGCAAAAAGTACAGAAGAAGCAGAGGGAACAGGAACAAATCTTCGACTCGAGCTCCGCATTTTCCGTACTTTTTGCGTTGTCCTTTCGCCCGCCCCGCCACAACCCTCCCGGGAATCCCCCGTCAAACGGTATATCCTGAAAGCAGCGTCGTTTTCCGCGCCGCTCGTAGATTGAGGACGATGGTTTTTTCATTTCGCAACATCCGCTCGGCAGCGCTACTGGCCTGTCTCGCAGCTCCCACACTTTTGGTACACGCCCAGGTCGCAGCCCCCGGCTCCGCTCCCATGAAGCCCGTGGCCACCGCGCCCATCGAGCAGTACACCGGCCCCACCTATGACAACCGTTGGGAGCTCTACGCGGGCCTGAACTTCATGAACGGCCAGGCCGGCCAAAACCTGCCCAAGCGCTACAACATGGGCGGCGGCGAGGTCATGGGCACCTACTGGCTCGGCAGCGCGCGTGTGAAGAAGCTCGGCGTCATCGCCGACTACCGCATCGGCGCCGGCACCACGCCTGTGCTGAGCACGTATTACAACCGCGTCCTCGTACGCCAGCAGATCTTCTCCGGCGGTGTCGAGTACCGCGGCCCCAAAAACCGCTACGCCGCAGTCGACTACCACGCCCTCGTCGGCGGCACCTATGGCGTCTTTGACACCGCCGTAAAGGAATACCCGGTCAACGCCAACTCCCCCTACGGCAGCCCCGCCTCCGCCTGTCAGGCCCAGCAGAACACGGCCTACCAGTCCACCAACCTCGGCCTCTACTGCAACCACGTCGCTCCGTGGGCAGCCATCGGCGGCTCGATCGACTTCAACGACAGCGCCAAGCTGGCCTTCCGCCTCTCCCCCGACATGGTCTTCGAACACTTCGGCACCGAAACCCGCGAGTTCTTCGCGATTTCTCTGGGCGCCGTCTATCGCTTCGGCAAAACCGGCAAGAAGTAGGCGAGTTCAGGAAATAGAAAATAGCAAGTAGGAAGTAGCAAAGGCCGCCCATCAAGGCGGCCTTCGCTTTTCCCTATTTCCTACTTCCTACTCGCTACTTCCTAAAAATTCTGCTGCATAAACTCCGCCGAAACCGGATTCTCATACACCGAGTAATCCCGCGTCACGACCGTCAGCCCGCCTTCGGTGACAAAGTAGTTCTTCTTGTCCTCCGCCGGGTCATAGCCAATCACGGTCCCGTCCGGAATATGCACATCGCGGTCGATGATCGCATTGCGAATCCGGCAATGCCGCCCCACATTCACATGCGAGAAGATCACGCTCGAATCCACATCCGCATAGCTGTTCACGCGCACATCGTGCGACACCACTGAGTTCCGCACCACCGCGCCCGACACAATCGAGCCCGATGACACAATCGAGTTGATCGCCATGCCCGTGCGTCCCGGTTCGCCGAACACAAACTTTGCCGGCGGATACTGGTATGCCCGCGTCCGCATCGGCCACGCCTTGTCGTACAGGTTGAACACCGGCGCCACCGCGGCGATGTCCATATTCGCCTCGTAGTACGCCTCCAGCGTCCCCACGTCGCGCCAGTACAGCGCATGCTGCTTGTTCTCGTCGACAAAGTTATACGCGCGCATCTTGAAGCGCCCCAGGATCTTCGGCAGAATGTCGTGCCCGAAGTCATGCTTCGAGTTCGGGTCTTCCGCGTCGCGCATCAGCTCCGGCAGCAGCACATCCGTGTTGAACAGATAAATGCCCATCGACACGTCGACCTGGTCGGGGTTGAACGGCGAACGAATCTTCGTCGTCTTCGGCTTCTCCACAAACCCCGAAACCTCTCCGTTCTTCTCCACCTGCACCACGCCGAACTGCGACACCTCATCCGGCCCCACGGGCAGCGTCGCCAGCGTCACGTCCGCGCCGGACTCCTCATGCTGCGCCAGCATCAGCGCATAATTCATCTTGTAAATGTGGTCGCCCGAAAGAATCAGCACATGCTTCGGCTCTTCCGACCCGATCGAGTAGATGTTCTGGAACACAGCGTCAGCCGTGCCCTGGTACCAGCTCTTGGAAACACGCTGCATCGGCGGCAGAATCTCAATGAACTCGCCCAGCTCACTCGCCACCACCGGCCCCCAGCCTTCGCGGATGTGACGGTTCAGTGAGAGCGCCTTGTACTGCGTCAGGATGTACACATGCCGCAAGTCGCTGTTGATGCAGTTCGACAGCGTGATATCGATAATCCGGTACTGTCCGGCGAAGGGGACAGCCGGCTTGGCGCGGTCGCGCGTCAAGGGAAAAAGCCTCTCACCGGCGCCACCGGCAAGCAATACGCCTAACGTGTCTCTCATCTGCGTCCTACCTCAATTCCAAGCAACTACCGTGAGACGCAGAATACGGCAGCCCGGACGCCTGAGACATTCTCAAGACAACAATATTTTCGGAGGCCAGGGTTCAGGGTACAGGGATCAGCGTCCAGAAAGCGTTCTCTGAACCCTGGACCCTAAGCCCTGAAACCTTGTTTTGGGTAAGAGGGTTCAGCGCGCAGGGAAAGCGTTCTCTGGACCCTGGAACCTGAACCCTGAAACCTCTCTCTACGCTGAAGGCGAAGCCCCGGGCGGCTCCGGGTTGATGTCCGGAAGATGCCCCGAACCCGCGTCAAACTCCGACCCTGAGTCCGAGCTCGTCACATCACCTTCGACAGAAGTCTCTTCCGTGGTGATGCGCAGGCTGCGCAGGAACGTCAGGTCGTTGCGGGTGAACGGGCCATCGGCGGCTTCTTCGCCTTCTTCGGCTTCGATCTCTTCCGCTTCTTCGTCGAGTTCGTTCAGGCCGATCGTCGCTTCCAGCATCAGCAGCACATCAAAGCCCTGCTCGCGAATTTCCTTCACCACGCCTGAAATCTGGTCGCTGTCCGAAACCGATTCATGAATCGCTTCGCCAAGCTTCTGGATGAGATCTTTGACTTGTTGATTCAACGCCACCTCCCGGAGTTAGCTCTTGCGCCTTGCCCTTGGACACGGGCCAACCTGCGCCGCGGGTGGGTCTTCTCTCACATCACTCCGTCGAGAGAACGGCAACTGCGGAATTCCTACAAAAAGATTACGCCGATGCACTCCCGACGCCAAGCGCCGCAAGCCCATCGCACCAAACTCCCTGTGTAAAACTCGCAGAATATCTCTCTTTCGCAAACCGCCCTAAAGGAAGCGTCATCCTGAGCCAACGGCGAAGGATCTCCGTATTGAGGGGGGCACGAATGCTTAAGGCAAACCTACGCGGTCGTGTGATGGTCCGCCCACGCGTGCTCCAGTTGGTGCGCCATCGTCACAATCGGCTTCTCGCGTCGCGCGTACACAATCATCGCCGCCAAAGCCCCACAAAAGCCGCCAATCCAAAGAATCGTCTTCATCACTGTTGCCCCATTTCAAGCCCAAAGCGTGGGCAGACACCGTTGGATGCAACTTCAACCCGCCGCGTCCAATTACCATCTCTCCATGGACAAGGTTCGCTTCGGCAGGGCATTGGGCAAAGGCGCACGCGGCGCAGCGCGCTCCCTATGGGAAGCCGCCGACGCCGCCACCTCCCCTGACCCCAACCCAAAACCTCGCACCCAAGCCTCCGCCACACCTACCCCATCCGCCCAGGAAATCCTCGGCACCGTTATCGACGCCCACGTGCAGGCCCACCGCGTCGTCGCTCACACGCAGCAGCAAGCCGCACGAGCAGGCGCAGCCGCCGTCCGCCCCGTTCTCGCCAACGCCAAACGTCTCACCAGCGTCCTCTGGCTCGAAGTCACTGGAAGCTTCTTCGCCATCTTCGCGCTTTCGCTGGGCATCGCCGTCTGGAAGAACCGCCACGCCTTCGCCGCCGGCTGGAACACAGAGCCCGCCCACAAGCTCGTTGTCTACCTCTTGGCCTTCGCCGCCTTCGCCTACTTCGCCGTCAGCAGCTTCCTCCGCGCCAAACGCCGCGAACGCCAGTAGCGCCAAACCTGGGTGCCCCACATCTCGCTTCATGAGATGTGGGTTTCCAGAGAAGCTCAGGGAAGCCCAACCACCTACCCGAATCCCCACGCATTACACTGAGCAAGCGCGGCCACCGCCGCCAGAGAGTCCCCGCATGTCCGAAATCTCGCCGCTCCGCCGCACTGCCCTCCACGCCACGCATCACGCGCACAAGGCCCGCATGGTCGACTTCGGCGGCTGGGACATGCCCGTCCAGTACGAAGGCCTCGTCGCCGAGCACATGGCCGTCCGCGAGCGCGTCGGCATCTTCGACGTCTCCCACATGGGCGACATCCAGCTCCGCGGCCCCAACTCGCTAGCCGCCGTCCAGAAGCTGCTCATGAACGACGCCAGCAAGCTCCAGACCGGCCAGGCCCACTACTCCGCCATGCTCACGCCCGAAGGCGCCTTCGTCGACGACGTCGTCCTGCACAAGCTCGGCGACAACGACTTCCTCATCGTCATCAACGCCGGCACGCGCGAGAAAGACGTGCAGTGGGTCCGCAAGGTCATCGGCAACATGAGCGGCGTGCACGTCACCGACGTCTCCGACTACTACACGCAGATCGCCATCCAGGGCCCGAAGGCGCAGGCCACGCTGCAAAAGCTCACCGGCGTCGACCTCGCGCCGATCAAGAACTATTGGTTCACCTGGGGCCAGGTCTGCGGCTGCCACAACGTCCTGATCGCGCGCACCGGCTACACCGGCGAAGACGGCTTCGAAATCTACATCCCCGCCGACGAGCCCACCAGCGGGCGCGTGTGGGGTGAAATCCTCGCTGCGGGCGCGGAGTTCGGCATCGTCCCCTGCGGCCTCGGCTCGCGCAACACGCTGCGCCTGGAGTCCGCGATGGCCCTCTACGGCCACGAGATCTCCGACACCATCAACGTCTTCGAAGCGGGCCTCGGCCGCTACTGCAAGCTCGACAAGGGCACGGACTTCGTAGGCCGCGAAGCACTCCAAAAAATCCAGGACGCCGGCGGCCCGTCGCGCAAACTCGTAGGCCTCGAAATGGTCGACCGCGGCATCGGCCGCGACGGTTACCCTGTGCTCTCGCCCGACGGCACCGTCATCGGCGAAGTCACCAGCGGCAGCCCTGCACCGTTCCTCAAAAAGAACATCGCGCTGGCCTACGTCCCCGTAGCATTCGCCGAACTCGGCACAGAAGTCGCGGTGGAAGTCCGCGGCGCAGGCGTGAAAGCAGTCGTCGTTCCCACGCCGTTCTACAAACGCCCGAAGACAACCACGCCTGTTATCACGGCACCGCTATCTTAGAGATTTCGCTTATTTGAATCGAATGCGAGTGAAGAGGGTTTGGATGGTTTCCGTTTTGCTCCGGCCATACCGACTCTGGCTAAGTTTGTAACCAAGATAAAGTCCGCACGCACCAAGCGCTCCGCCACAGACGACCGCTGCGAAATCTAGCACGTACTTCATTTCTCGATTGTCTCAAGCCAGCATTCTCAACGGCGTTCTAAAGCGCCAACGGCGCGCCCTATACCAGCCCAGGGCGAAGCCCTGGGTACACGGTCGCCAGAACCTAGAGGGCTGTAAGCCCGACCTATAAACCCACCACAACCCTCGTCGCGTTAACTTAGCGCACTCCGCGTTGTCCTCTAGGCCGCAGCGCCACCAGCACCACCCAGATCAACACAAACACCCCACACCCAATCAACTCTCCGCGCCTCACCATCCCGCGCATACACTGCAACCCCATCCACAGCCCATGCACCAGGCTCGACCACGCCGCGAACGCAATCAAACTGCGATGCTCTTCCGGCTCCCGAATCGCCAGCAACAAAAACACGCCCAGCGTCACATACACGCAGAGCATCATCGAAAGCGCCGGGTCTGCGCGCATGAACAACACCATCGGATACGCGACCAGCACAAACAGAACGCCAATCACGCCCAACGCGATCTTCAATCCCAGCTCTCGGGTCGTGCCGACAGTCTAACGCCGCTTGTCTCGCCCATCCAGCGGCCCGTTCTGCAAACGCTCCTGCGCCACCTTGCCAATCGTCTTCAGCGTCTCATGCGCCTGCAGGCGGTCGACGATCGTCAGATACCCCATGAGCTCGTCGAGGTCACGCAGATGCCGCGTCCACAGCCGCTTGCTCAGCGACGTACCCTCAGCCGTCAACCGAATCCGCCGAACACGGCGGTTTGTCTCGTCCGGATCGGGCTCGACCAGCTTCTTCTTCTCCAGCCTGTCCGCTGCCGCGGTCATGGACGTGCCCGCAATCAACACCGCGTCGCAAAGCTCGGTCATCGTCAGCGGGCCTTTGTGCAGCAGCGCCTCGAGGATCATGAAGTCGCTCAAACCCACGCCCAGCGCGTTGACCGATTGCTCCACGTACATCGCCATCGAGCGGTACGCGCGCGCCATCACCACCCAAAGCCCGGCGGAAATCTCATTGTCAGAAGGAACAGCATTCATGCAGCCAACCTCGCGTCGATCTTAGTGCGTAAACATCGGGTGCCCCACATCTCGCTTCATGAGATGTGGGTTTCCAGAGAAGCCAAAGGTCAGGCAAACTCCACGCTCACCCAAACGCCGACTCCAACAAACGCCGCGCATGATCAATCTCTTCTCCCGAGATCGTATGCGTCCGCCCCGGATACCGCCGCGCCGTCACGACCGCCCCCATCCGCTCATACTCCGCAGCCGTCGCCGCCACGCGCGCCCAAGGCACATGCGGATCGGGATCGCCGCTCAGAAACAGCGCAGGCGTCCCCGCAAGATCGCCGTCGTGATGCAGGTCAGCATCCAGCGGCCCAATCAACCCGCCGGTAAACGCAATTACGCCCGCATACCGCGCCGGGTGACTCGCCACAAACTCCGACGACAAACACGCTCCCTGCGAAAACCCCGCAATCACAATGCGATCGCGCGCAATCCCCGCTGCCTCAATCTCTGCCACAACGCTCGCAACCTTCGCCAGCGCCGAGCTGAGGTACGGCTCATTCTGCTCCCGCGGAGCCAGGAACGACCCCGGGTACCACGTATGCCCCGCCGCCTGCGGCGCAAGATACGCCACACCCGGCACATGCAGCGGCGATGCCAGCGACAAAATGTCCTCCGCCGACCCGCCACGCCCATGCAGCAACACCACCGCCCCCCGCGCCTCGTTCAACGGCGCACCGGCATGCAAAATCGGTAAACCTTCATGCGGATTGTTCATGGAGTTCTCCTCAAAATAACTATGGCCGTTCAGAGCGCCTCGACTGCGGGTGCCCCATCCTTTCGCGCTTTTTGCGAAAGGGTGGGGGTAAAAGCCAATTGCGTCGCTCCAACCCAAGGTCACCGCGAACCATATGCAGTCGAGCTCTGCGACAACGTAATCGGCGCCAGCCGCGCCTCAATCACCTCGCGGCTCGACTCCAGCCACTTCGGCAGCTTCAACGCTTCGCCCAGCGTCTCCGCCGGCTCGTCGATGCCAAACCCCGGCGTGTCCGTCGCGAGCTCATACAACACGCCGCCCGGCTCGCGGAAGTAGATCGACTCAAAGTAGTCGCGCTGCTGCACGGTCGTCACCGAAAGCTTCGCGCCAATCTTGTCGCGCCACTCCAGTTGGTCGGCATCGTCCGTCGCGCGGAACGCAATGTGATGCACGCTCCCCGCGCCGGTGCGGCCGTAACTCGCATTCGCGTCGGTCACAATGTCGATCTGGTTGCCCAGCACTGAGCCCGCCGCCGACCGAAACCGCGTCCGCGAGCCTTCTTCGGCTGTCTTCACAAAGCCCAGCAGCCCAAGCGCTTCCGCCGATGGCGCAAGCTCGCGGTGCAGCATGGTCACGCCGTAGAAACCGCGAATCGCATCTTCTGCCGGCACATCCGCATACCGAGGCACGGTCACCTCCGGCGCCCCGGCATGTGCTACAAGCTCCAGCTTCATGCCGTCGGGATCGGCCAGCGTCAGCACCTCTTCGTCAAAGCGCTTCCCGGTGCGTTCAACCAGAACGCCCTTCTCTGCAAGTCGCTGCTCCCAGTAAGCAATCGACCCGACCGGAATGCTGAACGCCGTATGCGTCACTTCTCCCGCACCAGCCAAGCCACGCCGCGCATGCGGCCAGGGGAAGAACGTAATGATCGTGCCCGGCGTTCCGGCGTCGTCGCCAAAGTAGAAGTGATACGTTCCGGGGTCGTCGAAGTTCACGGTGCGCTTCACAAAGCGCAGCCCGAGCACTTCGGTATAGAAATCAAGGTTCGCCTGCGGGTCGGAGGCGATCGCCGTCACATGGTGGAGTCCAACGATGGGATTCATGGGAAGCTTCTTTCTGAGCCTCAGCGTCCGGCCTCGGCTCCATACTGCTATTTCGTAAGATGCGATATCGCAGTATTGGATTCATTTCCGGATTCACGTCACGGGCGGTTAGCGCAAAACTTGCAGCCTTGAGCAAAACCTCGCCGTCGCAACGCTCTAAAATACCTCTATGAGTTATCCCGAGAACTACAGCTACGCCAAGTCGCATGAGTGGGTAGACATCAGCGGCGAAACCGCCACCATCGGCATCACGGACTACGCACAGAGCTCGCTCGGCGACCTGGTCTTTGTCGAACTGCCCAAAGTCGGTCAGGAGCTCGCCGCCGGCGACACCTTCGGCTCCGTCGAAAGCGTCAAGGCTGTCAGCGACTTGTACGCCCCCGTCGCGGGCACGGTCACGGAGATCAACGAGGCGCTGAACGCCACGCCCGAGGTCATCAACTCCGACGCCAACAGCACGTGGCTCATCAAGCTCTCGGTCTCCAGCCCCGACACCAGCTCGTTGCTGAGTGCGGCGGACTACGAAAAGTTCGTGGCCGAAGAGACCGGGCACTAAGTTTTTGTGGAGTAGAGGCGAGCTTTAGCTCGCCGTTCTGCGACGCCACGGATTGGGCTTTAGCCCCGGGCGTCGTGACCAGCGAACCCCGGGCCTAAAGGCCCACTTCCATGCGTGACCGGACGGCAAGCTGAAGCTTGCCTCTACTCCTCGAGAACTTGCCATGCGCTATCTCCCCAAATCCCCCGCCGACCGCGAAGAGATGCTCGCCGACATCGGCGTCCCTTCGATCGATTCGCTCTTCGAGTCCATCCCCGCCGAGTACCGTCTCACCGCGGACCTCAACATTCCGCGCCAGCATTCGGAAGACGAAGTCCTCAACCGCTTCAAGGCCTTCGCCGCGGGCATCTCGTCCGGCAGCATCGAAGAGCTTGCGAAGCAACCGGCGGCCAAGCTCTACACCAGCTTCCTCGGCGCGGGCGCGTACCGGCACTATCGCCCGGTGGTGATTGACTCGATCGTGCAGCGCGGCGAGTTCCTCACCAGCTACACGCCCTACCAGCCGGAGATCGCGCAGGGCACCCTGCAGGCCACCTTCGAGTTCCAGACGATGATCTGCGAGCTCACCGGCATGGAGATCGCCAACGCGAGCATGTACGACGGCTCGACGGGCGCGGCAGAGGCCATCCTCATGGCCGTCCGCGTCACCGGTCGCGATGGCGCAGTGGTCGCGCGCACGGTGCATCCCGAGTACCGCGAAGTCATTACGACGACCGTGCAGCACCAGGGCATTCCCATCACCGAGTTCGCGTACGAAAAGGCCACGGGCCGCGTCGACATGGCTGCGCTCGCCGCCGCCATCACCGACGACACCGCCTGCGTACTCATCCAGTCGCCGAACTTCTTCGGCACGATTGAAGACGTAGCCGCCATAGCCGAGCTCGCACACAGCAAAGGCGCGCTGCTCATCGTGAGCATTGCGGAAGCCCTCTCGCTCGGCATCGTGAAGCCTCCGGCAGAGGCCGACATCGTCTCGCTCGAAGCCCAGAGCTTCGGCGTTCCCGTCGGCTTTGGCGGCCCATACTGCGGCGTGCTGGCGTGCAAGGAAAAGTTCCTGCGGCAGATGCCGGGGCGTCTCTGCGGCGAAACCAAGGACGCCAACGGCAAGCGCGGCTTCGTGCTCACGCTCTCCACGCGCGAGCAGCACATCCGCCGCGAGAAGGCGACCTCAAACATCTGCACCAACCAGGCGCTCGTCTCTCTCATGGTGACGGTCTATCTGACAGTGCTGGGCAAGCAGGGCCTGCAGGACCTTGCCGCGCAGAACATGGCGAAGGCCGAATATCTGCGATCATCGCTTGAATCCGCCGGTGGGAAGAAGCTGTTCAGCGGGCCATCGTTCAACGAGTTTGCTGTGGAGTTGCCTGCGTCGGCTGCGAGCACGAACGAGAAGCTGTTGAGCAAGCAGATCATCGGCGGCCTCGCGCTCGCGAAGTGGTATCCCGAGCTGGGCGAAACCGCCACGCTCTGGTGCGCGACAGAGTTGACGACGAAGGCACAGATGGATGCGGCGGCGGAGGCGATATAAATGCCTGCGGTTTTTCCGACCAGGGAAAGCGAACTGCGGCACATCTTTCGCGTAAGAGCAGGTCATGTAGAAGATACGCCGGAAAATCGGCAACTGCTGTTGTCTGTCGCGAACGACAAGACCGCAAGACTAGAATCCGATCAGTACGGCAATGTATGGGCTGCGAGAGTGTTGTCCGATGGCCGGCAAGCATGGGTTCAAATCCGCGGCGAGAAAATTGTCAATGCGGGCATTAATACCTTTTTGAAGGAGTTCAATCCACTCACAGGACTCAAGAGGCCATGAAAGAACTAGACGCATACAAAATGATGTTTCGGTTTCTGGACCAGCGCTACAAGCAGCTTCCTTCGGACCAGTTGGGCGGTTTGCTGGGCGAAATGCAATTGGCAACGGATGGCGAGCCCTTTGACCCGGCCATCGCAGAAGAATGGGACCGCATCGTCACGGAAATACGACAGGAACTGCGTCCGCAACCCGTTGAGCATCGGCGAGCTAGCTAGCTATGGACATCACCGCACTCGAAGGCCAGGAACTCACCGCCGTAGAATTCGTCGCGGACTACCTGCGCCTGCGCTTCGATGGCCCCATGCTCACGTTCTACGCGTGGCCGCACCTGCTCTTTGCCGACTTCTCGCTCGCGTATGGCGAGCCCGAGTACCGCAACGGCCTCTGCGCGCAGATTGGCGAGAACGTCGCTACGGCCGCGCTCGAAGAACTCAACGCCCTCACCATCGAGCTCGAAAGCGGCACCGTCATCGCGCTCAGCCTGCGCGAAGAAGAACTCAGCGGGCCGGTGGCGGGAAGTTATTCAGAAGACGGCAGTGGTCTTGGAGACGAGGAATTTTAGCGATGGCTCATCCGACTCGCATCATGTACATCGAGAACAAAGGCGGAGAGCTGATCCCTAACCCTT
>Ga0116227_10011055_pt1 | contig 15364 bp, 10 predicted proteins | sample S1TSphgellanicum_FD_89693 | JGI IMG/M metagenome (GOLD analysis project Ga0116227, IMG submission 89693) | Host-associated microbial communities from peat moss isolated from Minnesota, USA - S1T2_Fb - Sphagnum magellanicum MG | ecosystem: Host-associated > Plants > Peat moss > Unclassified... | reverse complement strand
TGACGAGGGTCGCGCCGGTCAGCAGGTTCTCGCGCACCGTGTGGACGGTGTGGCCGACGAGCGTCGACCGCTCGTAGAACGGGTTGATCCGGACGGACGGCGGCAGGCGGACGGCATTGATCTCGGCCGTCTTGGCCTCGATCCGGTGGACGACGTTGACGGCGTTCTCGCCCTTGCGCATCAGGACGATCCCCTCGACGACGTCGTCGAGGCTGTCCTTGGCGACGATCCCCTCGCGCGGCGCGCCGCCGACGTGGGCGACGCCGACGTCGGAGACCCGGACCGGCACGCCGCCGTGCGTCGCCAGCACGACGTTGCCGATGTCGGCGGCCGACGTGAAGACGCCGACGCCGCGCACGACCTGTCGCTCGTAGCCGTGCATCAGGTAGCCGCCGCCGGCGTTCTCGTTGCCGTTGGCGACCGCCTGCTCGACCTGCGGCAGCGAGATGCCGTAGGCGCGCAGCTTCGCCGGGTCGACGTCCACCTGGTACTGCTTTTCCTGCCCGCCAAACGAGACGACGTCGGCGACGCCGGGGACCGAGCGGTAGGCGGGATCGACGACCCACTCGTCGAGGGCCTTCATCTCGGTGCGCGGCAGCGGCCCGCGCAGCGTGTAGCGATAGATCTCGCTGAGGGAGTTGGTCAGCGGCTGCATCACCGGCTGGACGACGCTCGGCACCGACGCCTGGCCGATCCGCTCGAGCGTCTGCTGCCGCGCGAAATACTCGTCGGTCCCGTCCTCGAACGTCATCGTGACGTCGGAGAGGCCGAACATCGAGATCGACCGGATGCTCGTCAGGTTGGGGATGCCGTTCAGCGACCGCTCGATCGGCAGGCTGATCAGCTTCTCCATCTCCTCGGCGGCGTGGCCCTCCCACTGGGTGATGATCTCGACGTGGACGTCCTCGACGTCGGGGAACGCCTCGACGTCGAGGTTGAGATAGGCGCGGATCCCGACGACCGCGAGGAGCACCGCGGCCCCGAGGACGAGGAGCCGCTGGCGCAGCGCGAACCGAATGATGCGACGCAGCACGGACTACGAGCCCTGCGTCAGGCGGCCCTGCAGCAGGATGCTGCCGCGCGTCACGACCCGCTCGCCGGGGCGGATGCCATCCGCGATCGACGCCATGTCGCCGTCGTCATCGGCGACGACGACCGCGCGCCGCATGAAGCGGTTGGGCGCGGTCTGCACGAAGACGATCGTCTCGTCGCCGGAGGTGACGAGGGCCGTCACGGGGACGGCGGGGACGCCCGACGAGTCGGGCGCGTAGAGGCGGACCTCGCCGAAGATCTGGGCGCGCAGCTCACGGCCCGGGTTGGCGAGGGTGGCGCGCACGACGGCCGTGCGCGTCGTCGAGTCCAGGGTGCCGCCGACGTAGGTCACGACGGCGTCGTAGCGCTTGTCGGGCATCGCCGACGTGGTGAACGTCAGGTGCTGGCCGCGGTGCACCTGCGACAGGTTCTGCTGATAGGCGCTGGCCGTCACCCACAGCGTCTCGAGGTGCGAAATGGTGAACAGCGGGCCGTTGGCGTCGGCGCTGACCTCCATGCCGGGGTTCGCCTGGCGATCGACGATCTCGCCGGCGATCGGCGCGCGGAGCACGAAGTCGCCCGTCCCGTCGCGGCCGGCCTGACCGAGCTGCGCGACCCGCTGTGCCGCGCGCGTCGCCTCGGCGCGGTCCGACGCCGCGTCGGCCTCGGCCGTCTGCAGATCCTTGAGGGCGATCACCTGGTGCGCGTAGAGGCTCTCGGCCCGGACGAGCGCGGCGGCGCTCTGTCGCGTGGAGGCCTCGGCCTTCTGCTGATCGCTGGCCGCCTGCGCGAGGTCACTCGAAGTGAGGTGCACGAGCGCCTGGCCGGCGGTCACCAGATCACCGGGACGGGCGTCGAGGGAGACAATGCGGCCGCTGACCGGCGACAGCACCCGCACCGTGTGGTCCTCGTCGAGAAAGAGCTGCGCCGGCAGCGTGGCGACGACCCGGCGCGAGCGCGAGCGCACGGTGTCGACGCTGATCGACTGCATCTCGGGCGGCTCGAGCTGCACCTCGCCGGGCGCCAGCCCGGCGGCGGCCGGGGTCGAGGCAGCCGCATCGCTGGCCGGCGCGCGGGAGCAGGCGGTGGCGAACGCGGTGGCGAACGCGGCGGCGAACGCGACGAGGCCGAAGACCGACAGGGGACGACGCACGGTCATGGAGGGGACGTCTCGTCGGGGACGAGGTCGCGGCCGACCGCGCGGTCGAGGGAGAACACCGCGACCCAGTAGTCATGGACCGCGGTCACATACTCGGTCCGGATATCCTGGTTGGTGCGAATGGCGTCGAGCAGGTCGAGCAGCGAGATCGCGCCGTGCTGGTAGGCAAATTGCGCGTTGGCGACCGCCTGCCGGGTCTTCTCGAGGAGGCCACCCTGGTACAAGCCGGCGAGCACCGCGGCCGCCCGCAGCGAGTCGGTCGCCTGGATCACATCGCTCTCGGCTTGCCGGCGCGACTCGCGGGCGGCGACCGTCGCCACCGCGACGCCGGCCTTCGACTTTTCGCGCTCACCGCCATACTGATTGAAGAGCGGGATCGGCACGCCAAGCGCGAGCGTGAAGTTCGAGTGCTCGCCAAACGGAAACGCGCCGGGGTACGGCGTGCCGGGCTGCCACGAGAGCCCGAGGTTGGGCGTCGGCAGCAGGAGCCAGCCGGTCTCCTTGCGCAGCGCCCGGCTCTGATCGAGCTGCAGCTGCGCGGCGCGGACGTCGGGCCGCTCGGCCTGGGCGACCGCCAGCAGGCTGTCGGGGCGGTCGACCGGCGCATCGACCGGCTGGTAGCGCAGCGACCCCTGGATCTGGAAGCCCGTGTCGGGGTGCGTGACCCCCATCAGCAGCTGGAGCGCGAGCCGCGCGGAGCGCACGTTGGCCCTGGCCCGCGAGGCGGCCGCGTCGGCGCGGGCGAGGTTCAACTCGCTGGTGGTGACGTCCGACGCCGGCGCGTCGCCCGTGCGGAGGCGGACCGAGTCGGCCCCGAGGAGCTGGCGGTAGATCCCGCGCTCATCGGCGCTCAGTGAGTCGAGGGCGTTGGCGAGCAGCAGATCGTAGAACGCCTGGCGGACGGCGAAGACGACGGTGCGCTGGACGTCGGCGAGCGTCGATCGCGTCGCCCTCAGGCCGATCGATGCGGCCTTGACGCGGTAGAAGCGGGTCGGGCCGACATCGAGGTCGTCGCTCAGGCCATACTGGAACGGGACGCCCGGGATCACCGATGCGGTCGGGTTGGGATACTCCTTCGCAATGCGGCGCTCGGCATGGGCCGAGTCGACCTGCAGCCGCGCCGTGACGATCTGCGGATTCTGCGCGATCGCGATCGAGACGACGTCGTGCAGCGTCGGCCGGGATGGCGTCGCGACCTGCGCGCCGGCGGCGGCCGCGACGATCGTCCCCGTGACGAACGTGCCCGTGACGAACGTGCCCGTGACGAACGTGCCCGTGACCGTCGCGACCGCGGTGGCGGCCGCCCGTGCGCGCGCGATCACGGCAGACGCCGCCCGGCGCGCCACGCGCGCGGGCCACTGGGACGAGCGGATGATGGGAAAGCGGAGCGGACCGAGTGCATCGCCACAGGGTGCAAGCTATCCCGGCGTCGTCGGCGCGTCGTCGGCGGCGGGGTAAAAAAATGACAAAATTGCGCGCCCATGCGGCATGGGCGGCGGCATGGGCGCGCTCGCGCGCCGACGAGATACCCACCGGCCCGCTGCGTGATCCGTGCCGCTCGCGCCAGCCAACGCCCGGTCGCCTAGTCGGCCGCAGCGGCCGCCAGTGGGGCGTGCGCGGCCGCGCCGGTCAGTCGGCTGAAGGCGGTGACGGCCGCATCGTGGATCGGCGTCTCGATGCCGACGCCGCGCCCGAGGCGGGCGACGGTGCCGCTCAGGAGATCCACCTCGGTCGGTCCACCGCGCTCGACGTCGAGCAGAAAGCTCGGCTTCGCCGTCGGGGCGAGCGCGTCGACGAGCTGCACGGTGCGCCCGACGGTCTCGGCGCCGAGCGGGACGCCGAGGGCCTGCGCGACGGCAACCACTTCGCGCGTGGCGCGCTCGAGCAGGAGGCGCCCGTAGGGTGCCTCGCGCATCGGACCGACGGCGGCGCGGGCGAGGCTGCAGGCCGCAGCCATCGGGGCAATCAGCGAGAACTTCCGCCACAGCGCACCGGTGATCGGTGTCGCCACCTCCACATCGGTGTCGCCCGAGCGGAGCGCGGCGGCGATCGCGTCGGCTCGGCGCGGGTCGGCGTGCGGGGCAAATTCGCCGAGCACGATGCGGCCGGCGGGGCCGCTGCGGACGATCAGTCCCGGCTCGGTGCGGTTGGCGATGATGTAGGTGGTCGCTCCGACGACGGCGTCGCGGGGCACGCCGAGCGTGGCGAGCCGGTCGGCGGCGTCGACGCCATTGAGGAGCGGGAGGAGCGCGGCGCCGCGAGCGGCCGCGTCGCGGAGGATCCCCGCGACCTCGCCGAGCGAGTAGCTCTTGACGGAAACGAGGACGAGCTCCGCGGCGTCGAGCGCCGCCGGGTCATCGGTCGCGCCGACATCGACCAGCCATTCGGCGGTCGACGTGCGCACGCGGATGCCGCCCTGGCGGACGATCGCGTCGAGATGCGCGCCGCGGGCGAGCAGGCGGACGGCATTCCCCCCGCGGACGAGCGCCGCCGCGTAATAGCCCCCGACGCCGCCGGCGCCGACGACCGCGATCCGCACGCGTCAGTGGCCCCTGGATGGTCCGCGACGCGCCTCGAGCCACTCCCGCACCGGCGCCAGCGGATCGCGCGCGGGCCCGTCGACCGGCGGCGCCGCCGGCACGGCCGCCTCCGGTGTCGCCGGGGGCCGGTAGGCGGGCATGAGGCCGGTCGTGGCGAGTGACGGGACGGCGAGCGGCGGCGGCGCGGGCGGCGCGGGTGGCGTCGCCACCCGGTGCCGCTCGACGTGGTGGCGGAGCGCGTCGGCGAAGGCGCGGATCGCGGCCGCTGGCACGACCGCCTCGCCCATGTCGAGCAGTTCCACGTCGCCGGTGAGCCGGATCTCGGTCGTCTCGGCGGACCGGGCGCGCGCGGTGATCGTGAGCGACACGGCGGCCGCTCCGGGCCCGCTGGCGGCGCGGGCGGCGCCGACGCCGCGCAGCGACCGGGCGGCGTCGTCACGCGCCGCGACGCGGGCGCTGGCGTTGAACCCGGCGATGCGGGCGAGCACGGTGCCCGCATCCGTGCCGGCGACGAGCCGGGCGGTCGGCACGCAGGAGACGATGGCGCCGAGGTCGGCAAGGACGTCCCACGCTTGCGCGAGCGGGGCACGGACCGTAACCGTCTCGTCGATGCGTGTCTCCATGCCCACTCGCTCGCTGCCGGGGACCTGGCGAGTATGCGCGGCCAGGCGTGGACGCGTCAAGGCATCCGATGCCGGTATGCTTCAGGGTGCGATCCGCCATCAGCGTCGCTCGATGCGTGCGGGGCCAGGCCTGACCGGGCGCTGGCGCCTGATCGCGGCGCTGGCGAGCGCGCTCGCCGCGGGGATCCCGGCGTCGCTCGGGGCCCAGTACTTTGGGCAGAACCAGGTCAACTATCACGCGTTCGACTTTCGTGAAATGCAGACGCCGCATTTCACGATCTACTTCTATCCGGCCGAGTCGATCGCGACGACGGGTGCGGCCCGGATGGCCGAGCGGTGGTACGCCCGGCACTCGGCGGCGCTGCTGGACACGTTCGCGCGGAAGCCGATCGTCCTGTTCGCCGATGTCGCCGCGTTTCAGCAGAACAACATCGTGCAGGGGATCGGCGCGGGGACGGGCGGCGTGACCGAACCGGTGCGCAGTCGCGCGGTGCTGCCGTTCACCGGCATCGCCGCCGAGGACGATCACGTGCTTGGGCACGAGCTGGTGCACGTCTTTCAGTTCGACGTCGCCGACGCGAAGCAGGGCGCGGGGCTCGCCGCGCTCGATCGGCTGCCGCAGTGGACGATCGAGGGGATGGCCGAGTATCTGTCGCTCGGCCGCACCGATGTGAATACGGCGATGTGGCTGCGCGACGCCGCGCTGCGGCACGATCTGCCGTCGATCCGCCAGCTGGGACGGGACCGACGGTACTTCCCCTACCGGTACGGCGAGGCGCTGTGGGCGTACATCGGGGGCGTCTGGGGCGACGCGGTGCTGCCCGGCCTCTACCGCGCGGCGCTCCGCGGCGGCCTCGATCGGGCGGTGCGCACGGTCCTCGGGATCCCGACCGACTCGCTGTCGCGGGCGTGGCACGCGGCAATCGAGCGCCAGTACCTCCCGGTGATGGCCGGACGCACCCGGCCGGAGGACGTCGGCGAGCGGCTGATGCGTCCGGCCCGGCGGGCCGGCGACTTCGACGTCTCGCCGGCCCTGAGTCCCGACGGGCGGCAGGTCGCGTTCTACACGCAGCGTGACGTCGTCGCGATCGACCTGTACGTCGCCGACGCGCGGACCGGCCGCGTCGTGCGCAAGCTGACGAGTCCCAACAGCAGTCTGCATTTCGACGCGCTGAACTTCATCAATTCGGCCGGCGCGTGGTCGAGTGACGGGCGGCAGCTGGCCGTCCCGGTCTTCGTGCATGGCCGCAACGAGATCGCCGTCTTCGACGTTGGCAGCGGCCGGATCGTCCGGTCGATCGCGCTCCCCGGGGTGTCGGGGATCAACGACGTCGCCTGGGGGCCGGACGGCCGGATGGCGATCGCCGGGCAGCACGGCGGGATCACCGATCTCTATCTGTACGATCCGGCGAGCGGGCGGTCGGAGCGGCTGACGGCGAGCCGCTACGCCAAGCTGCAGCCCGCGTGGTCGCCGGACGGCCGGACGATCGCGTTCGCGACCGACAGCGGGCCGGGGACCGATCTCGCGACGTTGACGTACGCGCCGATGCGGATCGCGCTGATGGACGTCGCGACCCGGTCGACGCGCCTGCTCCCCGCATTTCCCGGCGCCAAGCAGATCAACCCGCAGTTCTCCCCCGACGGGACGCAGCTCTATGTCGTCTCCGATCGCGGCGGGTTCGACGACATCTATCGGCTGACCCTGGCGACCGGCGCGGTCGCGCAGATCACGGCCGTCGCGACGGGGGTGAGCGGCATCACGTCGCTCTCGCCGACGATGTCGGTCGCGGCGCAGAGCGGCCGCCTGATGTGCACGGTCTTCGAGCATGGCGGCTACGCGCTGCATCGGCTGGAGCCGGACGGGATCGCCGGCCTCGCGGTCGCGACGGCGGACACGGTGGCGATGACCGCCGTGACGGCGGCCGGCGTGATGCCGCCGGATGACCTGCCTGGCGGCGGCGCGGTCACGGCGCGGATTGCGACGGCGAGGTTCGGCCTGCCACCGGTGGGGGATGCGTTCGCCACGGGCGCCTATCACCCGCAATTCACGCTCGAGCAGATCGGCGGGTCCGTCGGCGTCGGCATCGGTAGTGGCGGATACGCCGGCGCCTATGGGGCCGGGTTCGGCGGGGGCGCGTACGCCGCCGGCGGGATCACGGCGATCTTCGGCGACGTGCTGCGCAACAATCTCGTCGTTGCGACACTGGGGGGCGCCGGGAGCCTGCAGAACTTCGGCGGGAGCGTCACCTACATCAATCTCTCGCACCGCTGGAACTACGGGGTGACGGTCTCGCACAGTCCGCTCGAGACCGGCGGCGTCAACCAGTTCGACAGCGCCGGCGTGCAGCGGCTGGACTACATCGACGAGACGGTCTTCGCCGAGCAGGCGCAGGCGTTTGCGCAGTATCCGTTCTCGCCGCGCTTTCGTCTCGAGTTCAACACGGCGTACAACTACATCCACTACAGCGTGCAGCGGGATGCCTACGCGATCGCGGCGGACGGCAGCTCGACGCTGCTCGCCTCCGGCCAGGGGCTGTCGTCGCCGCCGGCGCTGAGCCTGGGCCAGGTCGGCGTCGCGCTGGTCGGTGACAACTCGGCGTTTGGGCTGACGTCGCCGGTCGCCGGCGAGCGGTTCCGGCTGGAGGCCGACCCGACGTTCGGCAACCTGCTGTTCACGAGCGTGCTGGCCGACTATCGCCGCTACATCCTGCTCACGCCGATCACGATCGCGGTCCGCGGCATCCACTACGCCCGCTACGGTCGCGACGCCGACAACCTCTTTCCGTTCTACCTTGGCGATCCGTATCTCGACTTCGTCCGTGGCTACGATCCGGGTTCGTTTTCGGCGCGCGAGTGTCCGACCGCCGCGACGAACTGTCCGGCGTTTGACCGCCTGGTCGGCAGCAAGCTGGCCGCCGCCAATCTCGAGCTGCGCCTGCCGCTGTTCGGGGTCCAGCAGTTCGGCCTGATCAACTTCCCGTACCTGCCGACGGAGATCGCGCCGTTCATCGACGCCGGCGTGGCGTGGGCCAACGGGTCGCCGATCAGCTGGACGCTGGCCGAGCACTCGAGCGCCCGGATCCCGGTGATCTCGAGCGGGGTGGCCGTGCGGATCAATCTGCTCGGGTACATTGTAGGGGAGGTGTACGCCGCCTACCCGTATCAGCGCCCTGGTGCGGGCTGGCAATACGGCTTCCTGCTGGTGCCTGGCTGGTGACGCGGCGCCGGCACGGACCAGGACCCTGGATGGAGTGATCCCGATGCCATTCGAGAAGCCCAGCGATGAGGAGCTCCGGAAGAGACTGACGCCGGAGCAGTACACGGTGACGCAGCACGAGGGGACGGAGCCGCCGTTCCGCAACGAGTACTGGGACCGGCACGAGCCGGGGATCTACGTGGACGTCGTCTCGGGTGAGCCGCTCTTCAGCTCACTCGACAAGTACGATTCCGGGACCGGGTGGCCGAGTTTCACGAAGCCGATCGATCCGGCCAAGGTCCGCACGCGCGAGGACCGGTCGCTCTTCCTGGCGAAGCGCACCGAGGTGCGCTCGAGCGACGCCGACTCCCACCTCGGGCACGTCTTCCCCGACGGGCCGGAGCCGACGGGTCTCCGCTACTGCATGAATTCGGCGGCGCTGCGGTTCGTGCCGGTCGATCGGCTGGAAGCGGAGGGGTACGGCGCGTACCTGCCGCTGTTCAGCGACGCGGCGGCGAAGCCGAACCCCTGATCGGCCGCCCGCGATCGAAGAGCGGCGCGGGCGGCTCGTGACGGCGAGTATCTTCACTCGCATGCGTCCGACCCCCCGACTCGTTGTCCCCGACCGCCCGGTCGCGCGCCAGCGGCGCGCGCCGGGCGTCGTGCCCCGCTCCGTGCCCCGCTCCGTGCCCCGCTCCGTGCCCCGCTCCGTGCCTCGCTGCGGGCCGATCGCCGTGGTGTGCGTTCTGGCTGGCGCGCTGGCGGCCGGGCTGCCGCGCGTCGCGGCGGCCCAGCAGCCGGTCGACCGTACGACCGTGACGATGGATCGGCTGTTCGGCAGCCGAGACTTCTATGGCGGGCCGGAGCCGACGATCAGCTGGGGGCCGCGCGGCGACCGGTATACGTCGCTGGAGCCCGGCGCGCGCGATGTCAGCGACATCGTGCGCTACTCGGCCGCGACCGGGCAGCGCGAGGTCGTGGCGTCGGCGAGCCGCCTGATCCCCCGCGGCGACAGTGTGCCGCTGGACGTCGAGGACGTCCGCTGGTCGAGCGATGGCGCGCGGCTCCTCCTGTTCACGAACTCGGCGCGCGTCTGGCGCGAGAACACGCGGGGCGACTACTGGGTCCTCGACGTCGCGACCGGCGCGCTGGCGAAGCTCGGGGGCCCCGAGGCGCCGCCGTCGTCGCTGATGTTCGCCAAGTTCTCGCCCGACGGCGGGCGGGTGGCGTACGTCCGGGCGCACAATCTCTACGTCGAGGATCTGGCGACGCACCGGATCACCGCGCTGACGACCGACGGATCGACGACGACGATCAACGGCACGTTCGACTGGGTGTACGAGGAGGAGCTCAACGATCGCGACGGCTTCCGCTGGAGTCCGGACGGGACGCGGATCGCCTACTGGCAGCTCGACGCGTCGGGGGTGCACGACTTCGACCTGATCGACGACACCGACTCGCTCTACTCGTTCGTCGAGCCGGTGCAGTTTCCCAAGGCGGGCACGACGAATTCGGCGGCGCGCGTCGGGGTGGTCAGTGCCGCCGGTGGCCCGACGACGTGGATCGCGATCCCCGGCGCGCCACGCGACTTCTATATCCCGCGCATGGAATGGGCGCCGGGGTCGGACGCCGTGGTCGTCCAGCACCTCAACCGGCTGCAGAACACGGACGACCTGCTGCTCGGCGACGCGCGCAGCGGCGCGGTCACGACGGTCCTCTCCGAGCACGACAGCGCGTGGGTCGACGTCGTGGACGATCTGCACTGGATCGATCACGGGCGGCGGCTGACGTGGGTCAGCGAGCGCGATGGGTGGCGGCGGCTGTACGTCGTCGGCCGTGACGGCCGTGGGCTCCAGCCGATCAGTCCCGCCGGGGTCGATCTCGCGAATCCGGAGAGTGCGTTTGGCCACGGGTTCGTCGCGGGGATCGACACGATCGGCGGCTGGGCCTATTACACGGCGTCCCCGACTGCCGCGACGCAGCTCTATCTCTATCGCGTACGCCTCGACGGGCGCGGGGCCGCCGAGCGACTGACGCCGGCGAACGAGACGGGCGTGCATGGCTATGTGCTGTCGCCCGACGCGAAGTGGGCCGTCCATCGCTGGTCGTCGTTCGGCGTGCCGGGGGTGACCGAGATCGTGTCGCTCCCCGCCCATCGCGTCGTGCGGACGATCCACGATGGGGCGAGCGTGGCCGCGTCGCTCGCGGCGGTCCGTCGCGGACCGGTGGAGTTTCTCTCGGTCGACAACGGGCATGGGGTGCCGCTCGACGCGTGGATGATGCTGCCGCCGGCGTTCGACTCGACGAGAAAGTATCCGATCCTGTTCACGGTCTACGGCGGGCCGGCGGAGCAGACGGTGCTCGATCAGTGGGGCGGCTACGAGTATCTGATGAACCTGATGCTGACCGAGGAGGGCTACATCGTCGCGTCGGTCGACAATCGCGGCACGCCGGCCCCAAAGGGCCGGGCCTTTCGCAAGGCGATCTACAAGCGCATGGGCGTCATCGAGACGGAGGACCAGGTCGCGGTCGCGCGGGCGATCCTGCGCCGGCCATTTGCCGACGCGACGCGGGTCGGCGTCTGGGGCTGGAGCAACGGCGGCACGATGACGCTCAACCTGCTGTTCCGGGCGGCCGATGTGTACCGGATGGGGATGGCGGTGGCGCCGGTCACCGACCAGCGGTTCTACGACTCGATCTACAGTGAGCGCTACCTCGGCCTGCCCGAGGACAACGCCGACGCGTACCGCGCCGCGTCGCCGATCGCCTACGTCGACGGCCTGCGCGGCGATCTCCTGCTCGTGCACGGGTCGGGCGATGACAACGTCCATTACCAGAACAGCGAGACGCTGATCAACGCGCTCGTGGCGGCCAACAAGCCGTTCCAGATGATGGACTATCCGAACCGGTCGCACTGCATCTGCGAGGGGCGCGGCACGTCGCGCCACGTCTATTCGCTGCTGTGGCGGTATCTGCACGAGCATCTGCCGGCGGGGCCGTTGCCGGCGCGGGGTGGGGCGGCGTCGTCGGGGCCGTAAGCGACCCTGCTGGTTTGTGGGCGGGTGCGGCGCGCGGCGCGTTGTTGCGGTGGCCGCCGCGGCGCCCTGGCGAGGCGGGAGGGTGAGCAGTTCTGCGAACGCCTCGCTCCGTGCGCTGGCTGTCGACGCCCCGCTGTCCTCAATTAGGGGCTCCAGGCGGGGGTCAACTCCCTGGTTTAGCCCGGCAGCGACCACTCCCCAGAACCCAGGTGTTCGCAGTCTTGCTCACCGGCGATCACTTGCGCTTCGGTATTTGTTCGGGTATGATGGGGCATGGCTGCCTCGCTATCGCTCGACGAGAAGCTGTCGATTCTCATGGGACTGGCCGCCGATGATCATGATGGCGCGGGCCTGCCGCCGCGGCTGCGGCATGCCGGCGACGTCGGGGCGCTGCGCCCGCTGAATCTGCGGGCGGTCCGCGCGGGCGGGGGGCGACGGACGCTCCTGCGGGTCCTGATGACGAACGCCTGCAGCTTCAACTGTCACTATTGCCCGATGCGGCGTGACCGGGAGATGCCGCGCACGCTGCTCAAGCCGCACGAGCTGGTGCGGATCTTCCTCGGCGCGCGGGCGCGCGGCTGGTGCGACGGGCTGTTCATCACGACGGGAATCCCCGGTCGGCCGACGGCCGTGATCGACGAACTGATCACGGTGCTCGAGCTCCTGCGCGACCGGCACAGCTTCACCGGGTACATCCACGTGAAGATGCCGCCCGGCGGTGACGGCGCGCAGATCGAGCGACTGACCGCGCTGGCGAGCCGCGTCTCGATCAACCTCGAGACGCCCTGCGGCGCGACGCTCAGCCGCATCGCGCCGGAGAAGGATCTCGCGACGACGCTGGTGAGCCTCGAGCGGGTCCGACGCGAGGTGAATGGGGCGCGCGAGGCGGAGCGGGCCGGGCGCCCGCGCGATCCGCGGCGGCCGGGCGGCACCGCCGGGATGACGACGCAGTTCATCGTCGGCGCGACGGCGGACGACGATCGCGCGATCCTCGACCGCGTGCGCGCGTTGTACGCGGGCGGCGGCGTGCACCACGCGCACTTCAGCGCGTTTCGGCCGATTCGGGACACGCCGATGGATGGGGTGCGGGCGGCGCCGGCGCTCCGGGAGCATCGCCTCTACCAGGCCGACTATCTGATGCGGCAGTACGGGTTCGCGGCGACCGAGGTCGTCTTCGCCGGTGATGGGAACCTGCCGCTCGCGCACGACCCGAAGGCGGCGTGGGCGCTGGCCCATCCCGAGCGGTTCCCGGTCGACGTCCGAACGGCGTCCGCCGAGGTGCTGATGCGGGTCCCGGGGATCGGGCCGGCGTCGGCTCGGCGGATCGTCGCCGAGCGGCGACAGACGGCGCTGCGCGACCTCGGCGACCTGCGGCGGATCGGGGTCGTTACCGCGCGGGCGGCGGGGTTCCTGACGATCGGCGGCCGACGGCTGTCGTCGGTGCGGTGGGCGGAGCAGCTGCCGCTCTGGAGCGCCGAGTCGGACGTCGGCGCGCGCACCCGGGTCTACGAGGTCAGCCCGGGGACGTTCCGCTAGCGCCGGCGGATCGAGTAGAGGTATTCCGTCACGCGGCTGGCGCTGTAGCGCCGCTGGTCGCCGTCGGCATCGGAGCGATAGCGGGCGTAGTCGCGGGCCTGTCGATGGTAGCTGCGCCGGAGACCGTAGGCCTTGAAGAGGCGGACGATCTCCGGCTCGGGGATGATCCCCTCGCTGTTGTAGCTGAGGACGACGTGCGCCGCATCGGCGCGGGCGAGCAGGTCCTCCAGCGCGTCGACGCAGCGGTCGCGCACCGACCATTGCGAGCGCTGGCCGGCCGCGTCGATCAGGCCCGTCTTGCCGCGCAGCGCCGGGGCCTCGTCGAACCAGCCGCGGGCGAGGAGCTCGGGGACGTGGTAGTAGGCGCTATACTGGCGATTGTTGTAGGGCGGATCGAGATAGAGCAGATCGAACGCCCCGAGCCGGGCGACGAGGGCGTTGACGTCCCCCTGGTGGGCGTGACATTCGCGGCCCGATGCGACGACGAGCGCCGGCATCGCCAGCCGGAGGGGGCGCCGGGCGTTGGATTGCCAGCGCTTGAGGAACGCCGCGTAGACGCCGGACGTGTTCGCGACGCTATCCGCCGCCTCGAGCAGCGCGGCGAGCAGGATATAGAACTCCTGGTCGGTCACGCGTCGCGTCGTCCGCCACGTCTCGAGTGTCTCGCGGATCGCATCGATCCGTTCGGCGTTGCGGCGGGTGAAATACATGCGGCCCGCGGGGACCGCGGCCGGCTCGTCGCGACCGGCCGCGCGGCACTCGGTGCGCGCGTCGCCGTCGTCATTGGTGCGGTCGTGCCGCTCGTGGGTCGAATAGTGCGTCGTGATGAACGAGGCGCGCGGCGCGACGGCCGACTGCAGGTGGGCGAGAACGCTGGCGAGCGGCCGCGCCGCGTCGCTGACCGCCTCGCCGGCCGCCTGAGCGGCGGGCGACGGTGCGTCCAGGTCCACGAGGTCGCCGAGCCCCGCAAACGACGGATAGGCGTCGGCGACGATGTACGCGTGCTGCAGCACGTAGCTGTAGGTCATGAGATCGCATCCCACGACCGCAAACCCGGCGCGCTTCAGATGGCTGCCGACCGCCGCCGTGCCGGCGAAGGCATCGAGGGCTCGACCCGGCGCGATCTTGCGGCGGCGCAGGGTGTCGGTGATGAACGAGAGGAGCCGGGTCTTGTTGCCGATATACCGCACGCCGACAGAGTATATCGGCGCGCGGTGCGCGCGGCCTACGCGCAGTGCGAGAGCGAGACCTCGGCGAAGCTCGGGAACGCCGCGAGGTGCGGCTTGCGGACGAGCGCGGCGAGGAGCCGCTCGCGGGCGCCACGGACCTTGGCAAAGACGCGATAAATCAGCAGATCGACGTCCGACGGCAGGTCGCTCCGGAGCGCGGACCGGAAATCGTCCTCGAGCAGGCACGAGCGGGCGAGCAGGGTCGGCAGCGCATCGCGATCGGAATGGATCGTCTCGTCGAGTCCGCTCTCGTGGTCGGGGACGTGGCGCGCCAGCCCGAGCGCGGCCTCGAGCTCGTTGGCAAAGAGCCTGTGGACGGCAGCAAATCCGTCGCAAAGCAGGCGAATGGTGCGGTCGGGGATCGCCTCGCCGGTCGCGCAGTAGGCGTCGGCCGTCTCGCGCAAGCGGGAGACGAGACGACCGGTCGTGGGATCAGCGATTGAATGGTCGGACATCGGGGTGAGCCTCCGAACAGAGACAGAGCCACTACGTGATTCCGCGAGACCTGTAGAGCAACCACTGTGCCTCGGTCCCGCACCTCCGTATACGTCGGAAACGCATAGAGGTTTCCTTTGGTTGAAATCGATCGGGAAACGGCCCGTATGGTCGTGCTCGGTACGCGATGATTATCCGGAATTGACCGATTTCCCGGTCCATGGCGGCACGCCGCGCTGGCGGCGTATGTTGGCCGCACTCTCACGGGCTTTCTTCTGACCGGAGGTCGGCGATGCGACTGACGCGGATGGCTGTGGCGGCGTGCTTCGGGGTCGTGGCGGTCCTGCCGATCGCCGCGGCGCGGGCGCAGGACTCGACGGTCACCTGCACGGACGGGACGACGGGGCACGCCGGCCGCGGCGCCTGTTCGCATCATGGCGGGGTCGCGAAGGCGGGCGCGGCGACGACGACCGCGAGCGCCACCGCGCCAGCGCCGGCGCCGGCCAAGTCCGCGACCGGCACGCCGGCGATCGCGTCCGATCCGGCGAAAGGCACCAGGGGCCCGGCGGTGACCTG
>Ga0116227_10011053_pt1 | contig 15366 bp, 10 predicted proteins | sample S1TSphgellanicum_FD_89693 | JGI IMG/M metagenome (GOLD analysis project Ga0116227, IMG submission 89693) | Host-associated microbial communities from peat moss isolated from Minnesota, USA - S1T2_Fb - Sphagnum magellanicum MG | ecosystem: Host-associated > Plants > Peat moss > Unclassified... | reverse complement strand
TATGTCAAGCTGCCAGTGGACCTTAGAGCCATCTACTCAAACCCTTTGATGAGTAGGGGTGCACTGAGCTAGTTTGGAAATGCTTAGATCTATGGAGCAAGAGTCATTGAATATTGAACAATTTTGTCAAAGAAAATTTAATAAAATAAAAACTAAGTATTTTGGAGAAACTGGGGCTTGGTCCTGGTATTATTGAAAAGAATTGTATGGGGGAATTTCAAAGGTAAAAGAAGGAAAAAGAAACAACAAAAACTCCTTCATTTTTGGGAGAGGAGATAGTGTGATTCATATTAATTATAGTTCATGGTGTGCTCATAACTCTTTTTTTTTTTGTTCTTTTGGAAAGAGCCATATTCATTGGCCCATCAGCAAAAACATTTGAGCATTGAGCGCTCCCCCAATGTAGGCAACCCCTTTGGACCCCGGTTGCAAAATAGAAACAAATGTATTCCCAAGCAATTTACCTTTTCAGTTTATATACATGAGAGTTTAACTTTGGGCAAACCATATGGGATAAAATTGAGGTGTTATTGGGAATGTCTTAGGGAACAACTTGGGAACTTGAGGAACCTCGAGGGAACACAATGAGAACATGTTGAGAACACATTGGAACAAAGAAGAAAAAACAAAAAAATAACTCCCCACACCTGACCGCACCCTCAAAAGGAAAAACAGGGCCCATCAAGAGTGCATGCTGAGCCTTCCCATTGGCTGCATGAAATTTCTATTTAACTGTTTGTCACCATTTTTGGCCTGGGCAGAAATTTGGGGACAGTGGTGACCCATGCTAAGTAATTAGTTTTGGGGGATGTGCCTTTGAAGCTCAAAATTTTCTTTGGCAACAAGCCTCTTTGATTGGTCCATACAAAAGAAATTCTGAAACTTTCAAGACTCCCCCAGTGTAGAAGTATTCATACCAAACATACAAACCTATAAGGTCCCAACATTCATCCACTTATGTAGGTTCCAAAAGGACAATGGGACAAAGTGAGGTGCTACAGGGAACATGTTGAGGAATATGTTAAGAGCTTTGAAAACATGTTGGGAACTTGATGAGAACACATTGGGAATAACAAAACCCAAAAAATCTAACCCACAGATTCTCCGCCCTTTAAGTGCACCCTGAGCCCTCTCATTGGTTGCAGGAAATTTCTATTTCCAAAACTGTTTGTCCCCATTTTCAACCTGGGCTAATACCCCCATTATAAACTAGGGGTCTATCTCAAATCTCGAGAAAATGATGGTAGAAATATTGACTTCTACATAAGGACAGAATACCCTACCTGTTTGCCCAAATGCACCAAAAAGCCATGCTTTAGAACAGACAAAGAATTGAGAGTCTGAGACGCCATGCAAAAATGTTTTTTACAGAATATTTGTGGGAAGTCAAAGTGGAGATCATGCATAGGAAGATGTAAAAAAAAAGTGGCTATCATCCTTAGGAAGATTTAGCCAAATCTAATTATCAACCATATACGAAATACAAAACTTTAAGCATCCTTGTATGTCTTTTTGGCTACACAGTAAGAACCAAATATAGAAATCTGATGATATTCTTACTTTCATTTCTCAATTCTAGTGGTTGAAAACCTCCATAATCACTTCATTTTTGAAATTATATTTTTGGTGAAATTTCTCCAATTTTTTAAAAAAAATTCTGCTACAGTAAACTCTCTCTAAACTAATACTGTGTAAACTAATATTCTCTCTAAACTAATATGCGAGCATAGGCCTGTGGCGGGCTTCATACTTAATCTAATAATTTTCCATAAACTGATATTCAATAATTTTTTCCGGTCCCATAACATTTTATAAACTAATACATCATACATATGGAACCAAAAAAACGATGAAATCAGAGGAAACACCTTCGAAAGTACAGAGCTAGATGCACTGGAATAAGCTATCAATATTCCTCTATACCAATTGCTTTGTCCTGATCATACTCACACCCTCCTTCATCTTCTGTGAGGCGGCAACGAACGGAATACCCAAGTCATCTTGCTGCATCCAGAACCTCTCCAGCATCTCAACCATTTTGTAGGCTTCGGCAGCACTCACTATAGGGAATTCTTGGCTGTCATCTGCCCCATCGTTGTTGACTTCCACCTGCAGGCCTGACCATTCCTGGAGTTGATCTTCGATGATGTCGTCCACATTGGGTGTGTAAGCAATGACTTGCTCCTCTGGGTAGTTCAGCAAATTCTTAATGTCCATTGGGTTGTGATAGTGGAACTGCTGGATTTGCAATTCGAGGTCTTCGATGACTTTTAAATCCAGTGGGCACTCCTCACTAGCATCAACAATTGGCTCCTCTGTTGAGCGAATCTTGCAGTGGCGGAAGCAATTGAAAATTGTTTCCGGCTTCACTTCGTATGTCCAGGCTCGAACGACCATCTGAATGGCACAGAGGATGTCGATCTTCTTAGGGTTGGCGATATTGTCCTCCAAGCGCTGCAGAAGAAGCCGGTTGAAGTGACGACGGTAGTACGCCTTAAGCTGTGGATGATCCCAGCATTGCATGGCTGGATCTTTGAGGTTACGTTCAGGGGCAAGTAGAAGACTGTGGTATTTCTCAGCTGGATATGGTTGGGAAGTTGATCAAGGGGAATGTGGCCATTGAAGTTATCCATGATGAGGAAGACCTTGCGCCCTGAAACATGGAGGTCAAACCCCCGAGCCACTCCAGAAAAATTTCCTGCGTCATCCAAGCGCTGGAGTTGTTCCGGTACTTGCACCCAAGCGTGTTCTTGTTTATGTTCTTGAAACAATGCGGGTTGTTATACTTTCTAATGACCGAAAGCGGGAGCCTATCACTACCATCTCCATTGTACTAAATGGTGAGAATGATCTACTCTTTGTTTTGCTTACGACCCTCGAGCTGCTTGCATGCAAGAGAATTATCGGCCTGGAAAATAATCACAATCAGTTATATCATGTTTAAACATTTATAATAGACAAATCTGAACTTATAGTACTTGCATTCGATAGAAAAGTCTAGTTTTGTCCATATTATAGATGTTTTTCCACGCATATTGATCCAAGATGTCACGTATGGTTGGAAGGGTGTTGGTAAGAGCAGCCATGTTGACAGAGCCACTTTCGTCGAAATGGCAGTAGGACCTAATGCCATGGCGGGATTTGAACGCCTCAAGCCAGCCACTTGAAAATTCAAAGGGCTCATGCCCAGGATAGAGTCGATCTAATATTTTCGTTGCACTCTCTTTGACAAGCTCACCATTCACATTTGCTTGTTCCTGGTCTGCCTGAAACCACTAGACCAGCATGGACTCCATTTCCAGCTATATGACTGTCTGTTGGCGCTTGGCATTGAGGTTGGTCTCATTGTCAAACTTGGCGAGAATCTCAGCCCACCGTTTCAGTGTGGTAGAGATGGTAGCTTGGCTAACTTTGATATTGTGGTTGTGTTTAAGCCATTTAATTAAGTCTTTCTATGAAAGCTGAGAATTATCTCTTTTGTACTGGTAGAGAGCTATGCGGACCTTGTTCGTCGTAGTGGTATGAAAAATTCCTTTTTGTGACATTGTTTTGCTCCTGCTTTTTGGGAAAGGGTTTGCACAAGACTGACTACTGTTACCTTCCCCAATGATCCATGACCTTCCATGTTGCTCTGGCAGGTTCCGGAATGATTTTTGTTACCTCCCATATAATTTGTGTAAACTAATATCCTCCATAAACTAATATCTTCCGGTTGGTCCCAAGGATATTAGTTTAGAGAGAATTTACTGTAAGTGGGTGTTTGTGACCTTGAGAAACACCTTCACTTGTACAAAGTTATTGTATGAATACAAAGTTTGTTAAAATTGAAGTTTTGGTTTTGAAAGGGGTTGGTGTTTATGTTTAGTTCATGATAGAAGAATGAGGAGGCATATTGTTATGCATAGACAATAGAAGGTTGAGAAGATATTTCTGCAATCAAGAACATAGATTTTCATAGCTATGTAATAAACATACATAGTTTCGTTCTTAAACCCATTTGTGTTGTACATCTTTTTAGTAAAAAAAGGGGAAAAAAAGAACAAATTATGATTTTTGTTTTAAAACGAAAGATGCAAGGTGACTTGTTTATCCCTGAATCATGGATCGATTTAACAACATGGGTGGAAGAGATTCAGCTTGTGGCAATGGAGATCATGAGAGGCAAGCTAAGCCGAGTTAGGTGCATGATTGGGCGCGTAAAGAAACATCATGAAGACCATAAACACGAGTCATTTCGTCTGACCCCAAGATTGCTTTTGGATATTACTTGTAATCTTAGGCATGAACTAGAGTTGGATTTGTGACAATCTGAGAAGATTCACAAAGAAAAGTTATAGGCAAGAAAGGAAAAGAAGATGGCACGTGTTAAGCCATATGAGAAAATGTAAATAGAAGTTTATAAAGGATAGTGAATGTTCATGAGTAAGCTCATGTTCGTTAGACCTTGTTGAAACCTTTAGACTTTTTATATGAAAAATGTTATAGGTTATTGAAAGAAATAAAAAGAATATATGTTTTATTTCTAGGATTAGTGTTTTAGTGAAAACATTAATGTCAATGTTAGGAGAGGCTTCTGATTCCCCTGGTACACGGTTTTTCGAAGATAGGCAAGACCCCATCATTGACATTAGGAGTTGCTAGGGTTGGATGAATTCCTAATGGGTCAACTCTTTATGTCAATGATGGTGTCTGTAGCGTATCTTCAAGAAACCGTGTACCAAGGGAATTAGAAGCCTCTCCTAATGTTGACATTAATGTTTTCACTAAAACACTAATCTTAGAAATAAAACATATATATTTTTTATTTCTTTCAACAACCTATAACATTTTTCATATAAAAAGTCTAAAGGTTTCAACAAGGTTTAACGAACATGAGCTTACTCATGAACATTCACTATCCTTTATAAACTTCTATTTACATTTTCTCATATGGCTTAACACGTGTCATTTTATTTTCCTTTCTTACCTATAACTTTTCTTTGTGAATCTTCTCAGATTGTCACAAATCCAACTTTAGTTCATGCCTAGGATTACAAGTAATATCCAAAAGCAATATTTGGGTCAGACAAAATGACTCGTGTTTATGGTCTTCATGATGTTTCTTTACGCGCCCAATCGTGCACCAAACTCGGCTTGGCTTGCCTCTCGTGATCTTCATTGCCACAAGCTGAATCTCTTCCACCCATGTTGTCAAATCGATCCATGATTTAGGGATAAACAAGTCACCTTACATCTTTCGTTTTAAAACAAAAATCATAATTTGTTCTTTTTTTCCCTTTTTCTTCTCTTTTCCTACCAAACTTTCAACGATAGAATCAAGTTCTACAACACAAAGAACATAGACTCAGGTCCTGGCAACGAAACCAAAAAGATGTACAACACAAATGGGTTTAGGAACGAAACTATGTATGTTTATTACATAGCTATGAAAATCTATGTTCTTGATTGCAGAAATATCTTCTCAACCTTCTATTGTCTATGCATAACAATATGCCTCCCCATTCTTCTATCATGAACTAAACATAAACACCAACCCCTTTCAAAACCAAAACTTCAATTTTAGCAAATTTTGTATTCATACAATAATTTTGTACAAGTGAAAGCGTTTCTCAAGGTCACAAACACCCACTTATATACTAACCAAAATGAAACAAATAAAGAAACTTCCTCAAGTTTAAGCATCACATAGTTCCTCATGTGATTTCATATAAAATAATGACAAGAAAACATAATCACATGGTCCCCAATGTGATTTCAAATAAAATAATCACAAGGAAACATAATCACATGGTCCCCCATGTGATTTCATATAAAATAATCACAAGGAAATATAATCACATGGTCCTCCATATGATTTCACATAAAATAATCATAAGAAAACATAATCACATGGGGGTCCCCCATGTGATTGCACAATTAATCACAAAGAAACATAATCACATGGTGCACATGATTTTCACATAAATTAATATGTGAAAATCAATGCACCATGACGAAATTATGGAATCGTATCACTCAAGTTACCTTTTTAAACAATTATCTAAATAATTATGTAATTATATCAAGTTACACATCAAATTACAAGTTCACCCAAGACAATTATGGGTACCCATTGAACAACCAATGGTCATGTGAAAAGAGAATAAATCTGGGCTCTTTTTGCTCAAGGTAAACCACCCATATCACACCTCCTCACAACCTTTCTCTCTTGTGACTTGTATATTTTGGAGGTTTGTTTGGATGGGTTATTTATACAAATTTTGTTATGAAAATATTTTACAATCCTCTAATACCACTACCAGGTTAGTATGAAAGACACCAGGCTGATACCGTAGTACCTTTTCAGCTTCGGCACTAATTATATTATTTTCAGTTTTGCCAAAATTTTCAAAACAGCACAAGTCTTTATGTCGAAAAACTTGAATATTTGGTTAAGGTAGCCAGATTCGAATCAACACTCTCCTCATTCAACTCATGTTATCTTTGATTAGTCTTACTTAAAGTGTAATGTTGTATTTAATCGTAAAGTCAAAATTTTCAAAATCACAAACTGTGATGTCAAAACAGAAACTTCAGTATATATTAAATTATTCAGCACTACTCTGCCCAACCTGAAAAGGTACTACAGTATGTTTAAAAAGTTTGATATCCCTCCATTTAACTCTGGTATGTGAAGTATGAAGTATTAACCTTTTCTGTGTTGGAATATCCACATTTGCTAAATTTGAGAAACCCCCAACTTTTCCTTCTCCTCCTGAGTTCTTTCCTTGACTTAATCTATTTTTAACTTGGGAAGTGCGAGCATAAAGTAAAGAAAGAAAAAAGGGAATTTGCCTAGCATGAGGAAAGTTCACTTATTACTTTCACTATAGCTAGGTTGGGCTCCCTCCTCCCTTAATTGTATTACATTTGCTACTGAAAGGAGTGGTGGGGGGCAGAGATAGGTGGGAAAGGACTCAGGGTTGCGTGTGAGAAGAGTCCCCAATAACAAGCAACTCTACAAGTGCTTTCTTGTATCAAGAAGCAGCTCTCAACTGGCTTTCATTCTTATATTGTGCCAAGTTTGTATACGGGAAGTACTCTATATTCCACCAAAGAGAGTAGTACTCTATGTTCCATCAAAGAAAGAAAGAAAGACCCGGGGGACTTGAATCATGGTGTGGTTGTGAGAATGAGATTCCAATTTGCATAGCTGTGGTATTCCTCTCTATCCCTCTATCCTGAAAAACCATGAGGCCCACGACAATGCTTGTTTATTCTTATGCATCCTCTTAATTAGTAGACTAGCCAGTTGATTTGTGGGATTTGTTGACCTTTGTTGAAGCATGAGCTAGGTACCATCAATGATGAATATTACCCATCGCCCACAAAATGAGTCTATGAAGAAGAAGATGATGGCACCATTGGACCACCATTGGCAAAATAAGTCAATCAAAAAGATGGTCCGATTGGTGGTCTATCAGGAAGATGGTCCCATGGGACCACCATTCTCAGGATTGTAACCCATTTGGGTGCCCTATTCTCAAGCACTTTTTCAGGCTTTTCCTTAAGTAGGACAGGCGACTCTGCTGGTTCCATTTTTGGAAGAGTCAGTTTCACTTGTAATGCGAATTCACAGAGAAGAGTGTTGTGCCTTCATTTGAATTTTTAAAGACCCACCGGTTCCTCCCCTTTTAAATATTCCAGAATCAGAGAACCGCCAGTTGTAGTTAATTAATAATAAATGAATTCAGAATCAAAGAGCCACCTGTCCTGGTTATTTCAAAAAGGAACCCAATAAATAAGTACCCCCAGTTTATAATGGGGGTATTAGCCCAGGCCAAAAATGATGACCAACAGTTTTGGGAATAGAAATTTCATGCAGCCAATGGGAAGGCCCAGCATGCACTCAAAGTACATTGATTTTTTTCCTTTTAAGTTTTCGGTGGTGGGCCCGGGCGGGGGAGCCGGGGGATTTTTTCTTTTTCCCTTTGTTCCCAACATGTTCCCTATGTGTTCGCCAAGGGTGTTCCCAATAGCAGCTCGCTTTAATCCCATATGTTTTGCCCAAGGTCCTCCCCTTCTCACCTATATACATGGGCCAAAGGGGCGGGCACTCCATCTCTCCATAGGATCTTCTATGATGGGGAGCCTCCACAGTTCAATTTGTTTTGCCATGGGCCAATCAAATTGGATTTCGTTACAAACAAAAAAAAGTAGGACTTGTGAGGCACTCTCAACTAATTAATATGGAACAAAATAAGTACCCCCAGAATGGGTATAATGTGCTTTGTAGAAGGGGTATTAGCTGAGGCACAAAAATGGTGGCAGCCATGTCTAGGAATAGAATATGCATGCAGCCAATGAGTTGACTGAATATACGCCCAAGAGGGTTCATCTTTTTTCCTTTTGGAGAGGAGGCAGGGGGTGAGGTGTGAGGATGTAATTTTTTTACTGCTTGTGTTCCAATCATGTTCCCAATGATGTTCCCGAGGTTCTCAATGCGTTCCTCTAGGGTGTTCCTAATAGCACCTAATTTTATTCCATTTCCTTTGCCCAAAGTTGTCCCACTACTATTTTTGGGGGGAGCCTTCCAAGTTTCAAGTTTTTTTGGGAATAAATGGAGAATAGCAATGGAACAGTAGTTTGCCCTATTTGGGGTGGCCACCTTCCTAGGTGGAAGGGGCCCTACAGGTATGGTCATGTTCCATAGTACATAACCAAATGGGGATGCACACAATTTTTCTCATCTTGTGCATTGTCATAGGGAGGTGTAATTTTTGCAAGTGGCTTTAAGTTCCTCATTTTTTGCCTAGAGGTCCTGCATAAAATTTGCAGCATTGTCCATCCATTTTGCAATTGTTTAAGTGAAATATTCCTTGTGTATGCGACTTGCCCTTTACCATGGCTGACAATGCAAATGGATGCCAATGGACCCCGCCAAAATTCCCTCATACTTAATAATACTCAAACAAGTTGGGTTTGATATATGTAGAGGACCCCAAAATTGGCCATTGGTCTACCACTGGTCCATACCTCTACCACCACTTCATGGCTTTCCTTCAACATTTGGCTCAAGGTTGTGTGACTCATGGCCAAAGGTCATCCCAACACCCAAGTGGACCTAAGAAGGTTTCTTGCTCTCATTGGTAGAGGCCTCCACATCACTCACTATGATTGCTGGCATGGCGTTTCAACAAGTGTCCCAAGCCTAGTCATCACTTTGGGAGCGCTTTCTACCAACATGGTAAATTATTTTTCATTTACCCTTACACTGCCCCGTGCAAATGTTTTGAGATGTGTCAGTGTACATTTCACATACACTTGGTGCTTATATACCGATTGACAATCCTTAATAGTTGTGAATGCATCTCAAAGTTCAATATAAATATATTGGAGTGGGCCACTTTGACAAGCCCTTTACAAAAAGCTCTATTTTTTTAGTGCTCCCCAATAGAAGCTTCTCCAACCCACATTGTATTGATGCATGGAATATATTTGAATGAATCCAATTAAATGCAAAAATAAAACATGAAAACTTTGTTATAATTCAAGGTTATTAGAACATTTGTGCCCTCTGCTTTGTGTTAGGAGAATTAGAGGGGGTTTGGAGGGGCTTGCTAACAAGGGAAATTTTCATTTATTTGTGCACCCCATTGAAGCTTCATCAATGGTAATGGCATTTCACATGTTAGTTCAATTTCAGAAAACTTTCCATTTTGTTCACTTTCCATTGAAGGCCATCCCTGGAACCTAAGAATTAAAATATTCTGGTGGCTTGTTGAATAATTTAAATAAGGACATGAATCTACTTACTAGTTACTATTTACTTACACCTCTGGTGGCTGTTGGTTCAACTCCAGGGCCCGTCTGAAGGAGAGAAAAGTACCAGGATAAGTTGGATTTATAGCATTATTAGGTGGTTCTCTCAAACCAATTATCAAAGTTCAAAAACATTAATAAGAAAATGACACCTAAAAATATACTAATTAAACATATTAATTAAAAAAATACTAGTGTCACATTTAATTGGTTGCTCCAATTTGATGCTTGTTGATTTTATGGTAAAAACAATTTTAACATAATTTTTTGGAATCTTGTTAATTGGCTTGAACTAAGAAATACTTATATAGGGTCAGGAGCCACATTTTTACCAATCATACATCTAAGGGACTTCATTGAAGTGCTACAATTAATGAATTAGGCTAAAGTTGAAATTTTTCCATTGTTGGCAATTGGCAATGGGGACTTTTCCAGCACATAGGCCCATTTAACTTGAGGGTAAGAACTTTTTTGTAGCAAAATTTTGAGAGGGTAACATTCTTGGGGTATTTTTGCACTTACCATTGCCACTCACACAAGATATTCATATCACAAAATTTTTAATTGTCGCAAGAAATGTTTCATACAAATTCATCCCATAAAAAGATGGGGTTGAAATTGCATTTCAAAACATTAATCATAAATCAAACGCTTGTCAATTTCTAAAAGAGAGAAATATTCAAAGCATCATCTCTAGCAAAGTAAATTCCAAACTGGACCAAACAAAAAAGAACATTAAAACAATGGTGAAATTTGTTGTGGAACTTGCATTTAGTGAAGTAGACTAAGATAGATTGTGAAAAACTAAAAATCAAGCATTTCTCTTTTTATTTTATCAATACAACCTTTTGTTATATTTGGAGTTTTTTTAACAATTATTTTGTGGTTACATCATTTTGATTTGAATTACATATTTTGGTAAAAATATGTTACAAGCTATATTTAGAATATGAACTTAATATTGATAAAATGCAAAAAATGTTTGTATCGATGGCGATTTCACTAAGTTATTGGTTTAATTAAATTGTCAGCTTGAAATTTTTGGACATGTATATATGATTTCAATCAATCCAGATTTTAAAACTAAATATCACATTTTTTATTGCTACTAAATCATTCCCTAAAATCCTTTTCTTTCCCTAATTCATTGGTCTTTTTTTCCCATTGGTGAAGGCAAGTCAATTTTTCAAAACATACCAACAGATAATAATAATAAAAGTAACAAAGCCACAATGTGTCAAGACATTTCTTCAACCATCAACAAAGTATGTTAAGGAATCAAACTTTTAACACCAAAAATTCACCTTTTTAATGTTAAGATTGACAAGATTCCAAGATTCCAAGGTCTTTTCAAATGTTTCAAACCAAGGTCATAAAATTTTTCCAATGTTGAGTACTATATTATTTTATTGAATTCAAATATTATACCTAGAAAATTCAAATTCTATAATAATCCTACCTTGTCATAGACAATGTTGGGTGGTTATTAAAAATTGCACCAAACCTGTACCGGGCACCAAGGCAACTATTAGGGTTCATAACTATGGTTCTCCCAAAAAAATAAAAATGGTTTTAATTCATGACCATAGTTCTCAATGTTTTTGAAAAAAATCAAATAATTGTTCATAGAACTGACATGTTTTTGTTGGTTATTGCATAAAACCTAGTGGTTCTTAGAATTTGAACCTTAAATACCCAAAACCAATGAGTTTTTTATTCATATTTTTCAAATACCCAAAATTGGCAATCATTAACCACACGACCCTAGTCATAAACACATTGGTTTTATTAATGCCTTTTGTTTTATGAACATATTAAATAAAACCTTTCAAAAATTTGGATGCTTTAAATTTCTTCGTTTAAGCTAGCATTATTTAGGATCATGTCTCTAGTTTTTATTGTTAATATTGCTAACACTACTAATTAATTTATAACTTCTTTCAATGATGTGTATATCATTATGAATTTGCTTTTGATAACCCATTGACAAGGTATGTTCATATGTTAATCTTGCCTCACACCCAATTCACATCCATAAGGTGGGGAACTTTGTCTAGCACACCCCAAACCCCTACTGCTATGGCTATTTTCTTCCCAATTTGCATTTATTTGATTAAACATATATAAAGTTTAAAACATGGTCCCCTTGTTAATATGCCAACTCACATTTGTCTAGTTAAACATTTATTATGTTTGAAGCACATTCCTTTTCATCAATTTTACAACTATTAAGGGTAGAAATTAGCTATTGATTTTTACTTTCATGTGAATGTGAGGAATAAATCAAATTATTGGTGTTATGTAAGAAGGGGTGATACAACTTGAAGTATGTTTCACATTGGAACTCACCATCTTTGGCCTGCCTGATAAGCATCCCAAACTTAGCTTGACTTGGGGGGGGTTTATAGCCAATGGCTTGTCAGGTTGGGTCTGCTGTTGTGCTTCAAAAGAAAATAAAGTCGAGCTGATGAAATAGCCTACAATGTTTAATATTGGAACCAAGGCTTCCCTAAAAACCTTATCCAAGTAGTGTGTCATACACAACTCACCAAGACACTTGTTCGTGGCCATAAAACAAACATAATTCGTCAATGCATATTGCCTATGAAATCAAATTCCGTCATGGTAAGTAACCATATTCAGAAATCCAACTTCATTCTGATTTAAAACATCCATATTATTATCTCATCACACTTGGAAATACAACATTTATTGCCATCTGAACCTTGAATATTATTATCCCATCGCACCTGGAAATACAAGCCTCATTCCAATTTGAACCCTGAGTATTATGATCTCATCTCATCAGACATGGACATACAATGTGATTCCCATCTGAAACCTGAATATTATCATCTCATCAGTTTCTGCAATATGGCTTTTCCTAGATTCCTCCAAGCTCAGATGCCCTACACCATCAGGGCACCCATTTATCCCTCACCAAATCTGCACGTAAGTTCTTCAAGTAGTTAGGGCGTGTTGGTCCATATTGGATGAATTCTTGATGTAGGATCTTCATAATCTCTACCAATGTAGGCCGCTTTTGTGGCTCTGCATGCCAGCATCTGCACAACAATTGCTTCATCCTTTCGGTTACGTGAGTAGGAAGCTCTGGTCTTGCTCCTAAAAGAACTAGATCATAGTCACTCACTGGATGCCCCTCAAAAGGAATTTTTCCGCTGAGGAGCTCATAAAATAGCATCCCCAAACCATAGACATCCACAGCTGCTGAATATGTGGGTGTTTTGTTATCAGACAACCCATGTCCATCTCGTACTGCTTTCAAGTGTTGCAACACTTCAGGTGCCCTCCAGAAACCTGTGCCCACGACACCGTCGGAAGTCTCATAGTCCCCAACCCTGACTTTAAAAAGCACATTCTCTAGATTGGTCTCCAATCCAGTAGCCGTGTCGGAAAGTCTGGTTCTACTTTTGAGGCGGGGACTCACAAGGACGTTTGAGGACTTGATATCTCTGTGTATGATTCCCCCGCTGTGCAGGCATAGTAACCCTGACGTGATATCAATCATCATCGAGAGAGTGTCGGTGTAGTCAAACGGCATCTGCCCATCCTCCACGTTGAGCAGACGATGGTCAATGAGATTTCGCAGATCGCCTTTCATGGCTTCCATTACGATGGACACTGTGCCAGTGTTATCATCAACTGACACGCCGAACACCGCGCAACATTGACCTCCTATTGGATGTTCATTCCGCAGTTTCATCAACGATTCCATTCGCCTCTGCAACTGCAACACATCAACAACTCTGCTACTACTGTTCTTCAATCTTTTCACCACCACTTGTTTGTCACCTGAACTTATGTGAGCTCTTGCCTCCTTGTTCGTGTACATTGCCAAGAAAACCTCGGTCTGACCCCCTTCTGCGATCTTCCGTCCTATTTCCAGGTCTGATGGATCTATTCGAAGCACAAGATGAAAGCTCTCGCTCTCACTTGACTCGCTCTCCCTCTGAGTGTCTTGTCGATTTTGATATTGCGTTTCCTCTGGTAGAACCGCAGTCCAATATTCCTCTGGTGCTGATCCATAATATGTCTCTTCTCTTGTAGTGGTAGTCTGAACTTGGAACTCCTGAGCTACTGATAAGTAGAGTGCTGTTTTCCCTGTACTAGTCGTGTGCTCGTCATGGTCCATTTGCGAGGCGCTACCGAGTTGTCGAATGTCTGCCATCACTGGTTCGTTTTGTGAGCGTACCAGTTGTGCAGAGGTTTGCCCTTGAATAGACCTAGAATGAGACGAAAGTATGTCTCCGCATTCCAAATTATCGACATCATTCGAAGGTTTGCTCAAACATTTGCCCATGACTGGAAGATCAAAGCAAGGCTACGAGAAATGGCTGTGGGGACACCTGAGAGAACAACAACGGTAGTGAAAACCCTGTGAAACCATGAAAAAGGATGGCGAGTATGGACATGAAAGCTAATCAAGAACGGAACAATGCCAGGTAACAAGAGAGTAGTGATGCAATAACACAACCCACCTAGTAAAAAGAGCTTGAAAAAGCAGGATACGCGTGAAACGCCCGTAACCAATGGGTACCAAAGAGAGTGACGAGTTCTGATTCAGCAAAAGTGCAAGAGTATTGATAGTTCAAACCCCTGTGAGATCAAAAGATGGCAGCGAGTACAGAGTTCGGACATGTGAAGAATATTGGTTAGCAACAAGGATACTTCAACAACAAGAAGTACTGAGTACTTACGTCCGAGAGCTTGAGAGGGAATATGAGAAAGTTGTGAGCTTTAGAATGCGTTTGAGGGAAACGAGTACGGGTGAAGTAGACGCGTAGCAACAGCAACCGACGCGCTTGTGAGAGAAACGTGTGCGTGTGAATCCGACGCGTAAAAGCAACCGCTGATCTCGCGAGAGAAGGAGACTCGTGAAAGCCGCAGAATCTATCAATGATGTTCAGTTTACAACAATGTCGCCCTGTCACGCTCCATGCGCCTTGCGTGCGGAGATTTCCGACAGTTCCGCAATGGTACCGTTGTAGTGTCTGTTGCCTCCATTTACATTTATTCTACAGGATTGAAGGCAGCCGAAGTTGAGGCTACAAACAGAAGGAGCGCTCGGATGTGCTCGAATAATTCTGGTACAATGCAAATTCATTCGAAAAATTCAGGTGAAGTTCATCTCTGACTCGTCTCCAAGCTCAAACTACAACTCAATCATCGATGCTTCGGGTTCAGTTAGGGGTCTTTGAGAAATGGCGAAAGTTGCAATTGAAGTGCTGCTGGTGGCCAACCCAATTGCAAGGATTAGAGCGGGGAACTGGGGACATGGTGCGAGATGCAAGAATCAACAACTTAAATATGTTTGAAGGACTGGATCTTGTCTTAGATGTCTGTAACAATTTTAGCGATTGATGAAGTATGTAAGCTCGAAATATTGTTGTTGTCGTCTGAGGTTCATACACTCTTGCAAGAACATGAATGCAGGTTGGTTTGTGCTGCAGTTTTTCTTGATGAGTAGTCAAATGATTGATGCACAGGAAGCAAGCTTTGGGCATTGGGTGATTGAAGTTGTGAATGCCAACCATATCATTGGAC
>Ga0116227_10011052_pt1 | contig 15367 bp, 13 predicted proteins | sample S1TSphgellanicum_FD_89693 | JGI IMG/M metagenome (GOLD analysis project Ga0116227, IMG submission 89693) | Host-associated microbial communities from peat moss isolated from Minnesota, USA - S1T2_Fb - Sphagnum magellanicum MG | ecosystem: Host-associated > Plants > Peat moss > Unclassified... | reverse complement strand
CAAAATCGAACAGCAGCATATATTAAGTCCATTTGGCGAAATTGTCGCCAATCAAGATTTTCCAGAGCAGCAACAGGCAGTTTTTCCGGAAAGAACTGCCTCATTCACAGTGGATTAATCAAAGAGGTGTAAATCATAGTGGATATTAAGTTTGGGCGTTGCATATTTGCGGGATGAATTGACGGCTGGAACAATTGAGGTTTGGTTTCATACAGGGCAAAATCATTCTATGATTCAGCAACGCCTAAGTTTGCATATTGGGTTCCCAATGTTAGTGGTGGATTGGTTGTCAGCAAAATTCCTCAACGCACAGATTAGCTAAAAAAATTATCGCCAACCCTACTTATATTCAAGCAGGCTGGCGAATTTCTTGTCTGTAATCCTACTTTTAAGCGTGGAAACAGGGTGACTAATGACTACGCACTACTTTCTGACAACTTGTAACCGTTGGGTGATCATCGTAACTCCATCACCACGGAGAATCACAGCAGAAATCCATTGACTACCAGGAGTAAGTGGTGCTTGTCCTTCTTTAAAAAGTCCCCCTGATGTCAGTACTTCTAAATCTACAGTTGTGGGGTTGAGATATTTATCTGGTTGGATAGGCTCTTGCAGTGCTGCTCCTAGGAGATAATCATCCCCTATTGGTTCTTTAACAATGGCATCAAAGCTAAATTTTTGACCAACTTTGACCTGCTTTGGTAATTGGATGGTAACTTGGGGTGGCTTGCGCCCAGAGGTAAGTTGGGTAAGTTCGGATAAAATACTTTGAGTAACAATTTTTGCCCTTGTAACACGTTGACGAGATGTGATCGTGGTACTCAGAGCCATATTATTGTTGCTAGGGGAGGGTAGTCCAGTAATTTTGGTAACAGTTTCAGCAACGAAACTATTACCTTGAGATTTCCAAGATTCTAGTTCGGTGCTGTAATGTAATCGAGGGTATCGCTTCCAGAATGCAGTCAAAGACTTTTCCAGGGTCTTGCGGTTTAATCCGTCTCCACTAGTAAAACTAGGGCTGTAGTACTGCATTACCCCTTTAATGTTCTCCTGATTGGCGTCGGTGTCGATTTGCATCAACAAATTTTTTAGCTCTGGGGGCGGATTTTCGGCAGCACTGACTTTACCTAAACCTAGTGTAACGACAAAGATCATTAATGTGATGCTGGCAGGAATTTTTTTGTGGCGGTTCATTGTGATATCTTACTGTTTTAATTAGCAAAAGGTGGGAAATTGTCTTACCGGAAGAATTCAGTTCCCCAAAATTGAAAGAGGCAGTGCGTTGGGTGAGTGTGCCGACTTGAAGCAAGTGGCGAGCCAGATCTGTCCCCAATGAGCGATTGGTGTGCGACTTGCCGTCAACTGTAAATTTCAGCAAAATCAGGTTAACCTGCAAGACATCCAGATTGAACGTCAAAGCACTCTTAATTCTGACCTCGATGGTGGGAGAATTCCCAATTCTTCTGTTTTATCTTAATTAGATTAGGTGCCAAAGGGTAGAAGTTTGATGACAAAGACACCAACGCGATTACTCATAGCTGCCAGTGGGACTGGTGGACACCTGTTTCCAGCGATCGCTATAGCTGAGAAGTTACCAGATTATGAAATTGAGTGGTTGGGGGTACCCAATCGGCTAGAAAATCAGCTGGTGCCAAAACAGTATTTTTTGCATACCATTACAGTCGAAGGATTTCAGCGAGGCTTGGGTTTCTCCTCCCTAAAGATTTTAGCTAAATTAATTGGTTCAATTTGGGCAGTTAGACAAATCCTTAAACGAGGTAATTTTCAAGGAATTTTCACCACAGGCGGTTATATTGCTAGTCCTGCGGTAATTGCCGCTCGGTCCTTAGGGTTGCCTGTGGTTTTTCACGAGTCTAATGCTTTACCGGGTAAGGTAACACGCTTTTTTGGGGCTTGGTGTAGCGTAGTGGGCATAGGCTTTGCCGTAACTGCGAATTACCTACCCCGATCTCGAACTGTCTGCGTTGGTACGCCAGTGCGATCGCCATTCTTGGTGCCAGGGACTGAGATAGGATTAGATTTACCCATTCCCGAAGATGTACCTTTAATCGTGATCTTTGGCGGTAGTCAAGGTGCGGTGGCAATTAATAAATTAGTGCGTCAATGTGCTCCTGCCTGGTTTGCCGCTGGTGCCTATGTGGTGCATATAACTGGGGATCAAGACCCAGAAGTAGAAAGTTTGCAACACCGACAGTACATCAGTACACCATTTTATCACAATATGGCGGCTCTATTACAGCGAGCTAATTTAGCAATCACTCGGGCTGGTGCCGGTAGTTTAGCAGAATTAGCGGTGTGTGGTCTACCTGCAATTTTGATCCCCTATCCCTTTGCGGCAGAAGACCACCAAACCTACAATGCCCAAGAGTTTACCAAAGCTGGTGCAGCCTTGATGTTACAGCAATCAGAGTTAACCGCAGATATTTTACAGAGTCAAGTTTTACATCTATTGCAATCACCAGAGGAATTGGCCAAAATGGGAGCCAATGCTCAAGGGATAGCCTTTCCTGATAGTGCTGATAAATTAGCCTCCCTGGTACGTGAGGTCATGGAGTATTGACACAGTAATTTCTCCGATAATTTGGGTTCAGGTATAGAACTTGTCGTCTCGTGAAAGTAGAGACTATGTAGTATTACTCCTACCCCTTTTCATTTAGGCGTGACCTGGTTAACAATGAGTTGGATGTATTTGGAGTGATGTAGATTTATGCCGAGAACGCCTAATGAATATGTCATACACCTTCTACTAGACGGTGGGCACCGGGAGGAAGTTAGGTTTCCGACGATTCAAGAGTTTCAGAAATGGTACAGTAGTGAACTTGTTCCCAAGTCCAGCTCTGAGGATTTTATGAGCGTGCCGATCAAGAATATTCAAGGTGAATATATGGTAGTGCGCCCATCTCGAATTGTGGCAATCCGTGTAGAACCCGTTTTTAGTTCTAGTGTCGAACGATTCAACTAGATGATGAAAAAAACCTTTCCTTTAATTTGCTTGAGCCTGGGAGTTGCCATTTTCAATCCACTCTGCTCAACTGTTGCTCAGATGTTACCCACTGTGCTACCACTCACCCAAATTGATCCAAGGACCGATTGTGTCAGCCAAAATCCTTGCTCGTTGGGTTGGGATGATCAAATTTGGGGCAGCAAGGGCGATCGCCTAGCTTTGTTAACCGCTATTGATCACAGTTTGCACTACTTGGAACAGGATGAGGCAGTTACTGCATATCAAAGTTATCCGATCAAGGATATTACGCTAGATCGAGTACGTCGAAGTCTGTTGCGTTTCCGGGAATTGGTGGTGAGTTCCCAGTCCCCAGCTCAACTCCAAGCAGATGTACTGCGGGAATTTGATTTTTACCAGTCTGTGGGCAACAATGGCCGGGGTAACGTCAAGTTTACCGCTTACTACGAACCTGTTTATACTGCTAGCCCCATTCGGACGGCAATATACAAATATCCCCTGTATCGCTTACCACCGAACTTTCACCAATGGCCTAAACCCCAACCCAAGCGTATTGATTTAGAGGGGAGGGATGGTTTATTAGGAGATAAAAGTCCGTTACATGGTCTAGAAATAGCTTGGTTCCGGGACCGTCTAGACCCCTTCATGATTCAAATCGAAGGCTCCGCCGAATTAAAGCTAACTGATGGCAGAACACTATCTGTAGGTTATGCCGGAGGTACGGATTACCCTTGGACCAGCATCAGTAAAGAACTGGAAAAAGACGGCAAACTATCTGCCAGGGAACTGAGCTTACCCAACGTCATGCGCTTTTTCCACAAACATCCCTGGGAGTTAAATGATTATCTCCCCCGGTGGGAAAGATTTGTCTTCTTTAAGGAAACTGAAGCCGGGGCTACGGGTAGTATTCATGAACCAGTGACTCCCGAGCGATCCATTGCCACAGATAAATCTCTCATGCCCCCAGGTGCATTAGCACTGATTTACAGTTCACTTCCCTACCTCACTAAGTCGGGCAAATTGGAGTATCATACTGTAAACCGCTATGTACTAGATCAGGATACAGGAAGTGCAATCAAAGGTCCCGGACGGGTAGATTATTTTATGGGTTCTGGACGACTAGCAGGGAAGCGGGCAAATGTCACAGGTGGTGATGGGTCTTTATTTTATTTGCTACTGAAGGAGTAGTAGTTAAGACACCCAATCGGGAGCATGTCACCAATGCATAGGAGTATTTATACTCATGACTCAAAACGCTCTACTTACAGGCCTTCAACCACCTTATTGCCCAGGCACTCAATTTATGCATCTTCAAAAGTGACATGGTCCCCACCCAATCTGGTCACAGTTTTTCCTAGAATGTAAAGGTATTCAGTTTGGGGTGTGATTGCAGTAGTCCCCATTACCCATTAATACCCCCAATCCCCACCTTTATGCAACCTCGTAAACCCCAACAAATAGCTCGCGAACTGGCACTCTTAAGCTTGAGCCAACTACCTGTAAACCCGAAAAAATTAGATAAATTACAAGATGAGCAACTGGTATCTAAGTTAGTCATGGGAGCAGTACGTACTCTGACAACAGAGGTCCAAGACACCCTCAACAATGCTGCTGCTGAACTACAACGCTCTCAAGACCGACTGTTAACTAGCCAAACCCGTGCTTCAGACTTGAATACCGCTAGAATTATGCTCCAAGAAGCGATCGCTTCTACCCAAGCCGCTATCAATCAGCTGGGTATGGCCATTGATTTTCCGGAACTGATCCAGCTAGCTAATCAGGACAAAGAAGTTCGTAACTATGCCAGAGAGATAGTCATCACCGTGAGCGAAAACCGTACCGCCATTGAGCAAATCATCAAAGATGCCTTGGTGGATTGGCAAGTAACTCGGCTAGCCCAAATCGACCGAGATATCCTCCAAATCTCTGTGGCAGAAATGAGGTTTTTAGCAGTGCCAGAAAGTATTGCCATCAACGAAGCTGTGGAGCTGGCTAAACGTTACAGTGGAGATGATGGACACCGATTTATTAATGGTGTTCTTCGCCGAGTGACAGAGCCGAAAAAAACTGCCTAGTACTACTCAGATCCAATTTAAAATGGCAGTAATCAGCTGTCCTTTGGAATAGCCTACAAAATTCAAAAAACTGCTATGGCTTTTAATTGGTTCCGTCGTCAAGATGATGATTCCTCTGATATCCCCACCCCACAGCCACTTCCTGAAACCCCCACAGAGCCGGAAATTCAACCAGAACCTACAGTAGATCCGGCTGATTTGTTGGCGTTTGCTAAGGCTGCCTATAAAAATATTCAGCAAAAACAACAACCCCAGATGGCAGATGAGGTTGTTGAGGAAAATCAAGAACCTGAGACGGAACCGATTACTACTGAAAATCCAGAGGTGCTGGAACCAACAAATCTATCTTTTCTAGAACGAGCAGAAGCCGAAAGGCAAGCCAGGCAGGAACGACTCATAGCCAGTGCCATAGAAGTTCCTGAACCAGAAATAGCCGCACCACTGCCAGAACTAGTCTTCGACGATGGGTTTGTCTGGTCAGCAGAAGTTTTAGCAGCCCAAGGCAGACGACCAGAAGACATCTCCATAGAAGAAATTACTTGGCTGAAAAAACTCCGCCAAGGGCTAGACAAAACTCGACGCAGTATCCTCAACCAACTCAAGGCTATCGTCGGTCAAGGTCCCTTGAACCAAGCTGCAGTAGCAGAAATTGAGTCTGTACTGTTGCAAGCAGATGTAGGCGTGGAGGCTACAGATGTGATTATCAAAGCCTTGCAAACAAAACTCCGAGATGAAGTTACTCCCCCAGAACAAGCGATAGCTGATTTAAAACAAATCCTGCGGGATATGCTTGATGCCCCCAGCCAAAAATCCTTTGCCCCAGAAAAAGCTACCTTAAATATTTGGTTAATTACTGGGGTAAATGGTGCAGGTAAAACTACTACCATTGGCAAAATCGCCCACCTCGCCCAAAAATCCGGCTATAAATGCCTAATTGGTGCGGCTGATACCTTCCGCGCTGCTGCCGTAGAACAGGTAAAAGTTTGGGGCAGCAGAAGCGGCGTGGAAGTCATTGCCAATCCTGGGAAAAATACTGATCCAGCCGCAGTGGTATTTGATGCGATCGCCGCAGCCCAATCCAGAGGTACGGAATTACTCCTAGTAGATACCGCTGGCAGACTGCAAAATAAGAAAAACTTGATGGATGAACTTAGTAAAATCCGCAAAATTATCGATAAAAAAGCTCAAAACGCCAAGGTCGAATCATTGCTAGTGTTGGATGCTACCCTTGGTCAAAATGGACTGCGGCAAGCGGAAGTTTTCGCCAAAGCTGCCCAACTGAGTGGGGTTGTGCTGACGAAATTAGATGGAACCGCCAAAGGCGGGGTAGCGATTGCTGTTGTCCAGCAGTTAGGTCTGCCGATTCGCTTTATTGGTGCTGGTGAAGGAATAGAAGACCTGCGCCCCTTTTCTAGTTATGAGTTTGTAGAGGCACTGTTGAGTAGTTAGTACTGAGGACAAATTTTACAAAGCTAAGAAAAGAGTTTTGTCCCCAACTACATCGTAGCTTTAACAATTTAAAAAATGCTACATGAGAAATTTAAACTTCTACAACCCGTTTATGGCAGAATAAGCGAGAATTTTGTGCTATACAGATTAGGAGTTTACCAGCTGCTGCGGCAAGGTCACTTATTGAGGTGATTTTGTTACCAAATGATTTTTCTGTCTCTAGGGAGTATAAATTACTCATTTAGTTATGAGATAATCAAAATTCATCTGAGGTCCACTTAAATTATTGTTTTTCCTGAGAGTTCTGACTAGCAAACATTTGAGAAATCTTTTCTCAAATGGGGGAGAATAAAAGCTTCCCCTGCCATCAAATCCAATACTTGTCAAATTTGCGCCTTACGTCTTTTTACTCTTGCTAAAACGCCAAATCTTGCCCCAATATGGTTTAGCAATGCCAAAGACAAAGGATAGATCAGGAATCAAAAATCTACCAATTTAAAATCTAATAGTATCTTTAGCCTGTGTCCCAAGTACCATATCAATCAAACGACAGTAATAGCAGTGCTGCGACAGATGTCACTCCAGTCGTGGCATTAAAAGAACTTGTGGCCAGGTTACACCGGGAACAAAATAAGATTCAAGACTTGCTCAGTTCTCTCGGATTTGCCCTCAGAAGCTTTAATAATTTGAATCAGTTTTTAGAGTTAATTCCGCTGATGGCCACAAGAGTGACAGATGCCGATGGCAGTGCCTTATTTCTCTATAAACCCAATGGTCAAGTTAGATTAGAACAATTGCACTGGCAAGACAGTGATCAGCGCAAGCATATTCGCAAAGCATTGGAAACAGCTAGTAGTCAAATCACACTTCTACCTAATTCAGTTCCCCTGACTACTGCCAATGGGAGTTTAGATGATCAAATGCATCGCTGTTTGGGACCAGATGTGCAAATTTTTGGCACAGCGATTTTGGTGAAGCACACAGAACGGGGATGGCTTTATGTTTTGAGTCGTGATCCCGAATACAGTTGGACAGAAACTAGACAAAAATTAGTGAGGTTAGTAGCAGACCAAACAGCAGTAGCCATTGAAAACGATGAACTGGCTGTGGAACTGCGGAAAAAAGAACGTTTAGACCAAGAATTGGAAATTGGGGCAGAAATTCAGCGCCGACTTTTACCGCGTCAATGTCCCACAATTCCTGGTGTCGTCTTAGCTGCACGTTGTAAACCTGCCAATCGGGTAGGTGGAGATTATTACGATTTTATTCCTACTAGCCATAATCAGATCCAGCCCCACACCAAAGAAAATGGGCGTTGGGGCTTGGTAATTGGGGACGTCATGGGTAAAGGTGTCCCCGCCGGGTTAATTATGACTATGATGCGAGGAATGCTTAGGGGTGAAGTATTACATGGTAATTCTCCATCCGGGATTCTGCAAAATTTGAATCGAGTTATGTATGCAGATTTAGAAAATTCCCACCGTTTTGTTACCCTATTTTACTCAGAATATAACCCCCAGACCCGGATTCTATCCTACAGCAATGCAGCACATAATCCTCCCCTGTGGTGGCATGCGGCGACAAAGAATGTTACTCGCTTAGATACCTTGGGAATGTTAATTGGATTGGACGCTAATAGTCAATATGAAGATGCTCAGGCCCAATTAGAGCCAGGGGACACGATTATTTACTATACAGATGGCTTGACTGATGCAGCGGCCGCCAGTGGCGATCGCTTTGAGGAGGATAATTTTGTCCTCTCTTTTCATACCGCATGTCGCTACTGTCAAAGTCCCCAGGAGATTGTCGATTACTTGTTTGACCAAGTACAACTCTTCATTGGTGTTGACAGGCAGAACACCGATGATATGACATTAGTAGCATTACAGATTCTTTAGTTGCTAGTTTTATTCTCTTATTTTCGGTTAATACGGGTTCTTTTTGCCAGGTGCAAGATCTGACTCTCGGTTCGCCGATTTAAAATCAATACCCGTGAATGAAATTTTATAAACTGGTGGGTTCCTATTAGATCAAGGATGTAAAAATCCTTGCTGGATAAGGATTATAAACTCAAATGGCTGTTTTCTAATGTGGTTTGATAGAACCTTGATCCTAATTGAGTTTTAAGCGTTTCTGTTATGTCGAACTCAGGTCTTATCAGGAGCTATTTACAGCTTATTTCTTACATCGAACTCAGGTGATGGCAGCAAAGCGATCGCAAATAAAATCACGAAAGCACGTTACTTTGGCTGGTAATAGTCGCCGTCCCTCATGGAGAAGGTAAAGAGAAGCTTGCTCTACGATAGACCATTCGGGCAAAATTTTCACCAATTGTCCCGATTTACAGTCTGATTCACATAAGAGAGTGGGAAGTATCGCAATACCAGCCCCTAAGAGCGCCATTTGTTTGAGACAAGCAAAGTCGTTCGCTATGATGCTGGCACTCAAATTAACTTGACGACTGGTATTCCCCTGATGAAACCTGATGGGTTTAGCACCAAACAATCGCTGATGCAAGAGTATGCGGTGATCAATCAGATCCGTCACTGTGTCAATAGTTTCTCGTTGCTTCTTCTTACATATAAGACGGGTACGGAAATGTCAATTAAGACCCTGATTATCGATATTTCTCGCGATCACTGTCAAACTATTGTGGCAAGATATACTAATAAAAACGTTCTGATGACAATTCTGAAAGTCTAACGCTACGTCTGGGTAACGGTTCAACTGAAAGAGAATTGTCAAAATGTGAGGCATCACAACAAGCTATATAATCCTTCAACTGAGGAACTGCTCTAAACCATTCCCCATTCATTCGTAAATGGGCAAATTTAGCGTGGAGGTATGTTTCTACTTCTTGAGCCTTTTTCAAGCTTACTACTGGAATCACTTTCAGAACTTGTAAAGTGACTGGACTACTAGTTTGGAGAGATTGTAATCGTTTTTCAACATTAGAAGCTCTACCAATTTTAATAGCATAACTGTCAGAATTCAAAATAAAATAAATGAAAGTATTTGTAGCCTGGCTATCCCCTGAGAAAGAAATAGTTTTCTTTCCTGGAGTAATTAATTTAACATCTCCATCAGCCCAAGAGATTAACCAGCATTTTAGAGCTTCAATAGTTAATGAATATTGGACATATAAAATAATATTTTCTCCATTTATATACAAGATAAATTTTTTACTTTTTCCTTTAGTCTTGGGAATATTAACATAATAAAACGATTGATAATGAGGCTGAAACCAATCCATTTTGTTCTCTGGATTAATCGGACAGCAATAGGGTTCAAGATTAGGAATCCTAACTGGTCCATTATACTTAACAGGAATTTGTAATTTTTGAGCCATACTATACTCTAACTTAATCCACCCCAATCCTTTTAAAATAACTCCTGGGACTTTTTCAATAAAATAAACAGTTAGGTTTTTTGAAGACATTTTTTACAGTTTAGAACAATAGCTAAAGTTACCAAGTAATTATCAGCACTCAACAAAGTTATGGTTACGAAGTTTTTCCCACCAGAAAACAGTTATATTTCACACTTTATCATTTCCAGTATGCGATCGCTATAAAGCGGACATTTCGTTATGCCGAAGCGGCGGCTATGCCAACGTGCTTTGCGCGGGCGTTTCGCCATATTGTAAGTATTATTACTTATTGACAAATAAAAAATGATCTTAGCTTATCAGAAATGGCTCTAGCCTCAGGAGTTACACTCAGACACCACTCCACTCATCGGCAATTGTCTAAAGTCGTCAACCCTCCCCACCCTCTCCTCACCGCTAGAGAACTGGTCCAGTAAAAGTAGTTAACAAAAGATATAATATTTGTGAATTCCAATCTTAGAGATACAAGGGGAAAAGAGTATAAAATGCGTCCACCTATCTAGCAAACTCCCATCAAGTTATCATCTAAGTCACTTCTCTTGGGAGAAGTGGAATGAATGGAAACATAATTAGAGTACTAGCGTCAAAAATATAAAAAAACTATGCAGGGACTGATTGTCTGTCAGCGAGGCACAGGACAATATTTGACTAAGTTTAAAAGGGGACAAGGGAGTTGATGATTGGGGGAGAGCGAGAAATACCTCAAGGAATGGCAGGCATATTAATAGCCACAACCCACCATCCCTAGGAGATTCTTAAACCTTTTCTGGCAAAGATAACCTTCCGAGTGGGAAAGTCTGCTTTTTCTCATCCGCTGCTAAGAGTTCCCGAATTAATGTGGCTATAGCCTTTTGGGTAAAGCGGTAGGCAATTTGTTGCCCTAGACGATGCACACTGGGATTGATTAACAATTGGCTGAGTTGGTAACTAAGTTGCGTCGGTTCAAAACCACGAGTTTCCTGGAGAATTTTCAAAATTCGTTTGATATGCTCCAAGGTTTGCTGTTGTTCCACTGTTGCCGTTGGAGTTTCGTTAACTGCTGTTAACCCTACCCTTTCCCGTAGGAGGTAGGTGAAGTTATGCAACACATTCTTACTAACTGCATCCAACCCATTTACCAGTTCATCCACTAGTTTGTCTCGAATAAAAGCTCCCCGATCAGAGGTGAGAAAATCTACCCCTTGATTCAATGCCAAATTCAAATCATAATCTTGACTATTACGAGCATTGCGTAACAGGTTTTCCAACCGATTCCAGCGGAATCTACCATCTTTAAATAGCAACCCTTGCAATGATGCTCTTAATTCTGGGGCTGGGTCGGTTAGGAGACGTTTAGAAACGTATGGGTAGGCTTCACTCAGAACCTTAAAGTTAGGATCGATGAAGATCGCTATACCTTCTAAAGTTACCAGGGAGCGAATAATTAAAGCGTAGTAGGGAGGGACGCGGAAGGGATATTCATACATCAGAGCCGATAGTTCATCAGTAATGCTTTTCACATTGAGTTCGGCAATGGTAGCACCTTGGGCATCGGCAAAGACTCTAGCAAAGGCAGGAATAATGGGGGTTAAGTCCGTTTCTGGGGACAAGAACTCTAATTTAACGTAGTCCTGAGCTAAACTTTCAAAATCACGGTTCACAACGTGGACGATCGCCTCAATTAAACCGTAACGTTGGGGTGGTCTAATTTCGCTCATCATCCCAAAATCGATGTATGCCAACTTTCCATCTGGGGTGGCTAACAAGTTTCCAGGATGGGGATCGGCATGAAAGAATCCATGTTCTAGCAACTGACGCAGGGAACACTGGACGCCGACTTCAATTAAATAACGAGCATTTATACCTGTTTGTTTAATTTCCTCAGTTTGGGTTAATTTGATTCCGTTAATCCACTCCATCGTCAACACCCGACGATTGGTATATTCCCAGTAAATTTTAGGTACATACACATCTTTGAGATGACTATACAACTGGTAGAAACGCTCGGCGTTTTCTCCCTCGTGGATGTAGTCCATCTCTTCATATATCCGTTCACCCAACTCGTCTAGAATCCCTACTAAATCACTTCGCACTCGTTTAAATCTGTGCTGTACCCAAGCCGCAAGCCGACGCAAAATATACAAGTCGATGGTAATTCGCTCCCTGAGGTCAGGGCGTTGAACTTTAATGGCAACTTCCTCACCAGTTTTCAGCTTACCTTTGTAAACTTGCCCTAGGGAAGCTGCTGCTATGGGTTGAGGTGAAATTTCCGCATAGATTTTTGCTGGTGGTGCCCCTAGTTCTTCTTCAATAAATTGGTAGGCTATTTCATTGGCAAAGGCCGGAAGTTGGTCCTGTAATTTGGTTAGTTCTTCTAGATATGCTGGTGGCACTAAATCTGGTCTGGTGGATAAAGCTTGGCCAATTTTGATGTAGGCAGGTCCCAATTTAGTTAACAATTCTCGCAGCTGAATTGCCCGGTGGCTGTTGTTTTTAGCCCTTACTCCCCTGCGAACATCCAACCACAGCCCGAATATAAAAGCAATGGTCGGTATTAAAACTGTGACGATCCGCCGCAAGACTTCCAGTGGCCTGTTTTTGTAATGGGACTCTATTTCTAGAGGATCGTAGTTGATTGTCTCAGGTTCGATTTTAGTTATTGTTAGTCTTGGCGACTGGGTAACCTTAGCTTGTGTACCATGTTCTGGCACTACTTCAGTAAGGTGTAGTTCGCCCTCTATCAGTTGGGAATCTGGGGGAAGTGTCTTAACAATCATGAAGAATGCCACCAAGCAGATTAATTATGTTAAGTATTGTAACAATAAAGTACGTTTTCGTTGTTCCTCACCCTTCCCTTTTTCCCTTATAGTAATAGGTATTGTATCCCTCTCTAGTGACAAATCATGCTCATAGTCCTTAAAAATTGGAAGAATTTGGACTGATGTTACTATGCCTGCGAATTGAAAACTTTGCTCTGATTGACGAATTGGAAATAGATTTTGGCGCTGGACTGAATGTTTTAACAGGGGAGACTGGCGCTGGGAAATCGATTATTTTGGATGCTATCGACGCTGTGTTAGGGGGAAAAGTCTCTAGTCGGGTAATTCGTACAGGGACACAACGAGCGATGGTGGAAGCTACATTTGCCTCTACCCCACCCTTAGCTGCCTGGTTGAATGAACAGGAAATCGATTTAATTGATGATAGTTCCATAGTCGTCAGCCGAGAAATCTCTGCTACTGGCAATAATGTCCGCAGTAGATCACGGGTGAACGGGGTATTGGTGAATCGGCAAACCATGGGAGGGATGCGCGGTCGCTTGGTGGAAATCACCGCCCAAGGTCAAACTGTACAAGTGGGGCAGTCTGCCAAAGTTCGGGATTGGTTAGATTTGTATGGTGGGGACTCACTCATCCAGCAACGGCAAAAGGTGAGCGTTATCTATAGTACCTACCAGCAGGCAACCCAAGCCCTAGAGAAGCGCCGCACCTCAGAACGGGAACGCTTGCAGCAACTTGACTTGCTCACCTACCAAGTACAGGAACTCAAAGCCGTTAACCTCAGTGATTCCCAGGAATTAGACCAACTACTCCAAGAACGGGAACGCCTCAATCATGTTGTCGAGTTGCAACAGATGAGTTATAAGGTCTACCAGGCATTATACCAAAATGATGAGGGAAATGCTGCTACCGATTTGCTGGGGGACAGTGAGACAGTACTCAATGACATGGTGGAATACGACACCCAACTGCAACCCCTGTTAGATTTAGTGAAAGATGCCCAAGCGGCATTGACAGAAGTGGGACGGCAAATTAATGCCTACGGGGAAGAATTGGAAGCCGATCCCCAAAGGTTAGAGGAAGTAGAAGAACGGATTCAGGAATTAAAGCAAATTTGCCGTAAGTACGGACCCACACTCACAGAAGCAATTGCCTACTACCAAAAAATTCAAGGGGAGTTAGCGGAAATTAACAATAGTGAACAATCCCTCGAAAGTTTAGAACAGCAGGAACAAGCTTGTTTCCACGAACTTACCCAAGCCAGTATTCAGTTAACTCAATTGAGGCGTCACGCTGCGGCTAATTTAGAATCTCGACTGGTATCTGAACTCAAACCCCTAGCTATGGAAAAGGTGAAGTTCCAAGTTGAGATTCTACCCATTCCCCCAACGGCTGCCGGTGCAGATAAAATTACCTTTATGTTTAGTCCCAACCCCGGAGAACCCCTACAACCCCTAACAGAAACTGCCTCCGGTGGAGAAATGAGCCGCTTTTTACTAGCCCTAAAAGCGTGTTTTTCCCAGGCAGATACAGATCAGACATTGGTGTTTGATGAAATTGATGTTGGGGTTTCCGGTAGAGTAGCTCAGTCCATTGCTGAAAAGTTATACCAATTAGGCCGAACCCAGCAAGTATTATGTGTCACCCATCAACCCTTAGTAGCGGCAATGGCAGATTGGCATTTCCGTGTTGATAAGCAGATTTTTAAACAGCGGACCGTAGTTAGAGTCACCAGCTTAGATAACTTAACTACTCGTCGAGAAGAACTGGCACAACTGGCAGGGGGTAAATCGGCAACGGAGGCGATTGCTTTTGCTGAGTCTTTATTATTACAAGCTGCCAATCACCGTCAAACAGTGAACAGGTAATTTTGCGACTAGAGCAACTGCAAGCCTTTATTCAAGAGATTATGGGATTATGGTTCAAACAATCCAAGCTAAAGAAATTACCCTGCTTGACTTAGAGAATAGCTTTGGACTGCAATTGGTTGAAGATGAGCAATTTTTTAGAGAGTGGCAAGATAAATTACCAGAAATTACTAACTCGGAAAAACAACAACTCGACCGAGTGAAGACAAGTTATGCCAATTTGCTCAAGTACCCTCCTCTGCTAGAAAACACTGTCAAGGTCCTGGCGTGTTAATTTTGTAGGGGTAGAATAAGGGAAAGTTCATTCATGTTCAGTGTGAAAGGTGGGGAACTCAAGAGACCAAACCACGACAATTTCTTCCCCCATAGTCCGACACAGAACCTGCATGAAGTCTTGTGGGCTAAGAATTCACAGAATTAACACACCACTTGCGTCCTAACTACACTGGCGACTGCTATAAATGCTAAGTATCATGGCAGATACTGAATCTGGGTTGATCCCTTTGTAGCCAAATAGGACTAAAATATTAGCAGTGAATTAGTTGCAAAACCGCTGATAGGGGCTTAAGTGAAGTATGGTGACACAACTGAGGGAACCCAGAACCACAACCGAACGGAGAATCAAATGGGAACCCCTACCCAAAGACTTTAAATTAGAGGATGAACCAGTGGAGAATACCGGACAGCCATTATTGGCTGCGGCTTTGCGCGAAAGCCTAGAAATCAGTGGTTTGATTCAACCACAAATGTTGATAGCCTCCAACTTTGGATTGTGTGCCACAGTGGATGACCAACTGGTGATTAAAGCACCAGATTGGGTTTATGTCCCCTTAGTGAAGGAAGTT
>Ga0116227_10011051_pt1 | contig 15368 bp, 17 predicted proteins | sample S1TSphgellanicum_FD_89693 | JGI IMG/M metagenome (GOLD analysis project Ga0116227, IMG submission 89693) | Host-associated microbial communities from peat moss isolated from Minnesota, USA - S1T2_Fb - Sphagnum magellanicum MG | ecosystem: Host-associated > Plants > Peat moss > Unclassified... | reverse complement strand
GATGAAGGTGATGGTCTGTCACTTTGTGAGCGACTCTCATGAGGTTATGACTGCACTCATTGTCGTGTTACCTTTAATTGTTGTTGTGGAGATTTCTCTGCAACTTCATCAATCTTTAAGTATTTTTACTGGCCTGAAATTGTGGGTGTCTGGTGAGGTGTGCTGTTTGGTACTCAGTTGAGGAATTAGTTGGTTAGCTTATTGATGTTAGTGATGTTTTTCTTCACGTTTTCCACCTTTCTTGGTGTTGGCAGTCTATAATAATCAACAATTGGAATGCCTCTGCCTGTGTGTGGCTTAGGAGGTCAAGTAAGGTGTGAACCTATTGCTTCCTGATAGGTCATATATGGAAATGCATACATCCATGGAGTGCATGGATGCATGCATACATGGAGTGCATGCGTGCATGCATACATGGAATGCATGCATGAAGGTCATACATGGAATGCATATTCCTGTAATTTGCAGTTATAGAGAACTAAACTTTTTTCATTGAAAAACAATGGGACGTTCACATGTCCTCAGAGTGAGTTGGTGACAGTAGGAAGTTTGGGTTTAGGTATGTTGAGTTCCTGCTGGTGTTATCAGTGGTTTGATGCTAATATAAGCAATTATTTGTGTCCTTGTGAGCAGTGTGCAGTTTCAGGAGCAGTAGTGAAAGCCCACGGGAATACTTCAGGGAGGCGATCAGCATTTTTGCCACTAGCAAGTCAGAGCACATCCTTGAGATCAGTAAGAGCCATTTCAGGAAGGACATCAGGATTTGTCCCCCAACTTGTGAGCCAATCAAAGGGGAGCCTTACCAGGGTTAGATGTGAGGCTACAGTTGCTGAGAAGGAAGCCCCTGTGGAGAAGTATGAGTATCAAGCGGAGGTAGTCATATGCTCCTTGTTCCCACTGAAGAATGACTCTCTGATTTGAGTGTTAAGATTCTTGTTTGAAGGATGATTTCAAATCTAAGTGTGGAGCGTTCTAAAGCCCTCTTTGTCCCTAACAGATCATGCTATCAAGTTTCTATCTTGTTGTTTCCATATTTTAATGTTGGCTTCTTTGTTTGCTTGTCCTAATTTCTCTATCTCATATTTTTCTTTCATCTTTGTTCTTTGTACTCTTGGTTATCTCCTCCTCTTGTTATGTTTTGTTGAGCCTTAAGCATCAGGGGTGAGTCCTCCTCTCACTGCCGATCTTAGTTTTCTTGGAAGGTGTAGACTTGTGTGGTCTTGGATGCAGTGTACTTCAAACTATGCAATGGACAACTATATAGTTTTTTACTAGAATACCTGGAACTTAAGGTGCAGATGTTTGTAAAATGGCTTGCCTTGGACTTTGGGCAGATTATTTTATACTACTCAGCACCCACTGCTGGGAGTTGATGTGCCAGTAGGGAGTCATGGTGTCTCTCCTATGTTATTTGTGATGAAGTTGATAGTCTGACTTCATTCTTTTTGATTGCACAGGTCAGTCGGCTGCTGGATCTTATTGTCCACAGTCTTTACAGCCATAAGGAAGTCTTTTTGCGGGAGCTCATCAGGTACATGTGACAGCCTCAGGTTTGTAGGTTCAATACTTTTGCTCGGAGGAGGTGCTTACTATGGAGATAATATGTACCTGGAGATAATATGGAGTTTTCTTGATTCTCACAAGAGTTCTCAGTATGTCAGTGACTGGGCTGTCCCATTGAATCCAAGATTGGATCATCTATTGTTATGTCATGGGATTCTGATGTGACCATGTTGAAGGTTCAAAATTGATTTTTTATTGGAAAGCCTTTGGATAAGTTGACGGGTCAAGGCCTCTTTCTATTGAAATGGACTCTCATGATTGATTTTTGTGGCTGCTACTGTTGTTGGGTTTTTTTCCCTTTTTTGTTAAATTCCAACTCATCAACTGTGGGTTGTGGTGCGATCCTGCAGCAATGCAAGTGATGCCCTGGATAAGCTGCGGTTTTTAAGTGTCACAGATCCAAGTTTGATGGATGTGAACCCCAACTTGGATATTCGCATCAAGACTGATTCTGATGCAGGAACCATTACAATCACGTGAGCTCCCAACCTCCTTGTCTGTTTTACTGAAAGTTGAACCTTTGGGTGGTTTGAGGACTTATTTATAGTGATGTGAAATGCTATGGCACAAATTTGAAGATGTATCGAAGTGTTCTTCTCACTTGTGAATATGAAGTAGGTACTTACCTGGATTCAAGTTGATTTGGGTTTTATTGTGGTTTGTGGTGTTGCCAGGGATACTGGTATTGGTATGACACGCGAGGAACTCGTTGAGAGTCTGGGAACCATTGCACAAAGTGGAACTGCGAAGTTCATGAAGGCTCTGAAGGTGAGTGTGGAGGACACATTAATCCATAAGCTGGTAGCCAACTCTTTTGTTAAGTTTATGGCTTTCATGTAGTTTAGGGACTCTACTATAGTGAAAAGTCCTGTTGTGGAATCATGGAATCTATATAAAAGCTAATAATCATCTTTCACATACACATCAGGGAAGTAATTTCATTTAATGTACGATGTCTGAAAGAGAGCTTGTTTCTGAAATGGATTGGGTGGATCCACCTATTGCAGGAAAGCAAGGAAAATAATGCTGCTGATAACAACTTGATTGGCCAGTTTGGTGTTGGTTTTTACTCTGCCTTCCTGGTTGCTGAGAAGGTATTCTCTTGGTGTAAACCTGGGAGCTTTTGATGCCTAGTTTGCAACTTCAAGTCCTTTGCAACTTTGTTCCAACACTTTGCAACTGAGTTGCAATCCTCTTGCCCAAGTCCATGGATAGCTATGGCCTGTTATGTTTCCTTGACTTTGTTTGGGCTTTAGATCTAATGATGAAGTTCAGTCAATTCTTGACAGTTTTTGGGTTGGGCTTGTACAGGTGACTGTCTCTACTAAGAGTGCAAAATCAGATAAACAATATGTATGGGAAGGAGAAGCTGACACAAGTGTATACACTATCCGTGAGGAGACAGATTCTGATAAGCTGCTTCCTCGTGGGACTGTCATCACTCTCCATCTCAAGGTACATGTTGAAGAAGATACATGTCACTTGTGACTCAGTTTCTCTAGTTGTAGCAAATTACATTGTAGCCTGTCTCTGCAAGCATCTATCGTTACTGGTTGTTGGTTTGAAGGCAAATCTATTGGTTGAGTATGTCAGGACATAAAGAAGAGAGGTCATGATCCTAAAGTCTTTACTACTAAGGCTTTGAAATGTGTCAAGGTTTTAAGTAAATGCCTTGGGGTGTGCAGGCAGATGATAAGTTTGAGTATGCAGATGCTCTCAGAATACAGAACCTGGTTAAGAATTACTCCCAATTTATATCTTTCCCCATATACACATGGCAGGAGAAGTCACAAACAAAGGAGGTATAGGCTCTCTCTCAGCTCCCTAGATTGCATTGTCATTTTCTCAGGCTCCTGGTTTACAACAAATATTCAGATTGAAGTGCAAAGAACAGAATGTGATTCTTATCATATTTTTCATATTGGAATCTCATGGGCATATTGCACTGGACAGGTAGATGATGATGGAGAAGAACTGAAAGAAGAAGAGGTGAAAGAGGGAGCTGATGAAGAAAAGAAAGAAGTATGTGCTTTTGGCTTTTGTTTCCTGCTTTGTGATTTTGACTTATTTTTACTGTTTGTTGGATATGTATCAGAAGATGTGCTGTTCCAAGCAGGGTATGAACTATGTGCATGGTTTTTGTAATTTGGTCTTTGAAAACATGCAGAGAGATAACTTGCTGATTGTAATCTTTGCAGTACAAGAAAAAGAAGTCTATTACAGAAAAGTACTGGGATTGGGAGCTTGCCAATGATACCAAACCTATCTGGGTATGTATGTTTGTACTTCAAAGCTGACTATCCTTATTTCACAATGCCTGGATTATGTGCTCTTTAGCAAAGTCAGAGTTGTCATTAGAGTTTTACAGACCAGAAATTTTGTTTGCTTCTTGAGTTTGTATATGTGGTACTTGTGCTGGCAGATGCGTAGCCCAAAGGAGGTTAGCAAGGAAGAATATAATGCATTTTGCAAAAGCACATTTAAGGAGTTTATTGACCCCCAGGCCTACACTCATTTCACCACTGAGGTAAGAACTTGATAAGTTGATGAGTGCAGGAGAAATCACTCTCTCTTTCTTTGATGGAAAACTTATCTTGTCTTTGACATTGTAATAAGGAGGAAGCCATATTTCTCCTCCGATACCTCCAAAAATCTCTAGTATTGGTTCTGGAATCAGATGTTAGGATATCTTAGAGTGAGGCATCTAACTAACTGTTTAGACATTATCTGATGCTGGTTAGCTTTTTCACAAAGTATGGAGTGCAGTTACTTTCTACAGCAATATTAGGAGTTCAGAATACTGTTCTTTTTCTTACAAATAGTTACACTTCCCAATGGAATATATTTCAATATCAATTATGTGTTAAAACCAGGAATTTTTCTCTATTTATGTGATTGGCATAATTGAAAAGAAAATCTCTTTGGCCAAATAACCTGGGAAACTGAGAGTGGACCCTGAATTGTGCTTACAGGGAGAGATTGAGTTCAGAAGCCTTCTATTCATTCCAGGCATGGCTCCCTTCAACACAGATGAAATGTTGGGTGCCAAGACCAAAAACATTCGCTTGTATGTCAAGCGGGTTTTCATCTCTGATGAGTTTGATGGAGAGTTGGTAAGTTTTACAACCTCCTGTGATTTTGGATTATTTTGCTTGTGCAATTCATATGAGATAATTTTTTTGATGGTGCAATTGGGCAGTGAGCTGACTAGTGATATTTGTCTGTGCAGTTCCCACGGTACTTGGGTTTCATTAAAGGTGTGGTGGACTCCAATGACCTTCCTTTGAATGTCTCCCGGGAAATTCTTCAGGAGAGCCGCATTGTAAGTTGAAGATTTCGATTGCTATTTCTCAAGTTTGCTCAATTTGAAGATTTGAATTGTTGTTTGTTTTCAACTCATCGGTTTCCCTTACAAATGTAGGCAAAACTGTACCCTTTTTGCACAGTAAGGTGAAATAGTTTCTTGATAAGTGCAGGTCCGTATCATGAAGAGGCGACTTGTGCGGAAGACATTTGACATGATTGATGAAATTGCCAATCGTGAAAACAAAGAGGTGTGCTGAGAAAATCTACTGGTCCTTTCGCTGTTACTCATGAATCTAGGAAGGAATTCAATTTTGATAGAGAGACAGTATCATAGTATCATAACTATATGGTTTTAAGTCCAGGAAAAGCGATAAGGCTTTGAAGAGTTTAAATGTTTTTGGTCAGTTAGTCAAGGAATATGCAGCAATAAATTGTAACTGCTGCAGTATGAATATTGCTGGCAGACGTCTTTTCTTTTGACAGATTATCCTTTATGTCCATTTGCTGTCACATACTACTTTGTCTCGATTCTTTTTTAAAGATATTTGCTGGTATATTATTTGACCTGGAATCGATATAACCTTCTTATCATGTGATTCTCGATTTTATCCATGTTGACTTTGAAAATAAGTAAATTTGGTTTGCTACTTATAAAGATGCTTCCTCATGTGAAACAATTTGTTCTCATTGATTTGAACTTGACAGAGTTTTTCCTTTTCTGTGCTCTTCAACAGGACTACAAGACATTCTGGACTAGTTTTGGGAAGAATTTGAAGCTAGGTTGTATTGAGGATTCTGGCAATCATAAGCGGTTGGCACCTTTGCTGAGATTTCACTCAAACAAGCATGAAGAGGATTTGATTTCTCTTGACCAGTATGTGGAAGGCATGAAACCAGATCAGAAAGCCATTTACTATCTGGCTGCTGACACTATCAAAAGTGCTAAGAGTGCACCATTTCTTGAAGAGTTGGTGAAGAGAGACTTGGAGGTAAGCTAATTGCCATTCAATACATGCTTGCTACTGTTCCTCCCTGGAAGTAGTAATCATTTGGTCTAGGAGTATGGCACTGGTGTTCATCTCTTGCTGTCATGAACTTGATTGGTGGTTTGCTATTTGATAAAATGTCATGGGAGGATAGTGTTTTTCTGAAGTTTTCTGAGAGATTGACAAGGCAGCCATGGGTTTTGGCAGGTTCTATTTCTGGTTGAACCAGTTGATGAAGTAGCACTAACTAATTTGAAAGAGCACAAGGAAAAGAAGTTTGTTGACATCAGCAGGGAAGATTTGGAACTTGGTAAGCTATGGTCATCTTAATATCTTGAACCAAGGATTTTTCCAGTTTCTGCATCTCTGCTGTTTTTCTCCTTGTTAAACTCAGCTATTTGCAATAATTTTCTCCATAGATTCTCCGATATTCTGGAAGACCTATATTCCTGATAAAATTGAGTATAATTCATCCGGTGGCTTCCAACCATTCACAAAATTGTACTTAGTACACTGGTTAATAATAACATTGATGCTGCTAACCAAATCGTTCTTACAGGGAGGTATACACGGTGAGTAGTGGAGGCTGTGAAATGTTTTTGAAGCTAAAACTGCAGCTAATGGTATTCACGTCAGGAGAATAATCTCATTGGTTTGCATCTGATTCGCTTTCTGGTTATGGGAGACACAGATGGCCATCTATTCATCCTCCTATTCATCCTGACATTTACTTTATGGGTGTAAAATCCTAGGTGGAGCTGAGGATGAGGAAAAGGAGAAGGAGATTGAGAAAGAATATAAGGAACTTTGTGATTGGATGAAAAGAAGTCTTGGTGACAAGGTGGCAAAAGTTCAAATTTCCAAGCGAATCAGCTCTTCACCCTGTGTGCTTGTCTCAGGAAAATTTGGGTGGTCAGCTAACATGGAAAGGTACATGAGATTAAGTTGAACTTTGAACAGTTGTGCCTCCCTCCCAGGAATTTTGATTAATGAAACTGATCAAGAGGGTAATGAGCATTGCTAGCATTGTTTCTTTTCTTGTGGAGGTTCGGCTGTGAAGATGGGATGTTCTGTGAGAAACTGGGAAAAGTTGCATTCAGGGAAGTTTTCTATTATGTTCTGCATTTGCAGTTTTAGTAACCTTGTGCATACATTATGTACAGGATAATGAAGGCCCAAACACTTGGGGATACTTCACATATGGATTTCATGCGAGGACAACGGATACTGGAGATCAATCCCAACCATCCAATAGTCCAGGATCTAAAGGTAGGTGTACTTATGAATAGTCTTTGGACATGAGGTTCTCATGATGTGTTTCCTGGTTTGGGAGGAATGATTTGTCTAACTCTGAATTTGTCCTCCTTGCAGCACACAAGTAAGAGTAATCCACAAAGTGCTCAATCGAAGCAGATGTTGGATCTTTTATATGAAACTGCACTACTTTCCAGTGGTTATACGGTGAGCTGGATTTTAATCTTGCTTTGTCAATTTATTTTTTCCTTGTTTAACATCAACATCAATCTGGGCCAGTATTGCTGGAGCTTGATTAGTGTCTGATGACACGCATGAAATTTGAACCTCACCACCCCTGGCAACCCTGTTTATTCAGACTCAATTATCTATCTTATGTGCATGGACAGAATTGTTTTGTCTTTCTGAGATTTGAGATCTTAAAACAGGAGTTTTATTTGGGTCTCTCTTCAACAAAATCACAGAAATAACAAGTTCCAGATTTACTAAATTGATACTTTTTAATGTGTTCTTTTGGTGATGTGTGATGTGCAGCCTGAAAGCCCAGCTGAATTTGGAGCTAAGGTTTATGAAATGATGTCCCTGGCCTTAGCTGGCAAGAGTGAGAGTGCAATTGAGGAACCATCTACAGGTGATGCCGAAGTTATTGAGGCTTCTGAGGTTATCACAGAGAATGATCCATGGAAGAGTTAGGACATGGCAATTCACCAGTAGATTGCAGTTTTGACTTCGAAGAAAGGATGCGGAGTTAGGTAGTGAGAGGTAGTGAGTTAAATCTCAAGGGGGTTGCTTAGGGCAAACACACATTTGAAAATTACAGCAATATGTGTAGTCATACCTTTGGAAGAAGGTTTTGATTCTAATAGAAATGAAATTAGGTGGGTTTTTGATTCTAAGGGTGGTTTGTATGACAAGGAAGTTTCATTGAAATACGATATATTTGTTTCTGCCATGCTTTTGAGAATTTTGAGGATGTGGTTCCAAAGAAAGAGAGTATAGAGTACAATTGTTGGGTAAAGATTAACTGTGGCCAGCATGACCAGTGTCCCCATCTCTTCTGTCCTGTCAGAGGAGTTTGGAAAGTGATATAAGGAAGGACAAATGAACTTAGTGTGCATATTGTTGGGAAAAGATGAACTGTGGCCAGCATAAACAATGTCCTGTCTCTTCTGACCTGTAAGAGAAGTTTGGAAAGGGATATATGGACACATGAACTGAGTGTGCATGTTATAATTAAGCTGGTCTTTGTTCTTCCCTACTGTTCTTTTCTGTGTGTTTTGTCATTCTGTTTTGGTATTTCCTTGTGTTATTTGTTGCTAGCCAGTAGCATGGCTGAGTCGTCGCGGTGTTTCTAAATTTGCTAAATTTGCAGCAGAAACTCAGTACGCAGGGCAGTGTACTGTAGGGAGCTGATAATGTCAGTGGGAAAGTTGTAATAGAGAAGTCACTATCAGACATGGCACTGTTGCACAGTGAAGAGGTGTGAGACTGGCACTGGCGATTCTATTATTCATACTGCTTTAGTGTTTTATTTTATTTTTTGATCTTTTTGGAACTGCAATGAAACCTCAAAAGGCCAGCTGCATATCCACTGGTGGATGGCTGTCTGGCTAAACCTGGCTAAGTACCTGAATATAGAACATGCAAATTGGTTTTTGAATGAGAATCTGCACTCACTCTTGTTATAAACACTGCTGTTTTAATTCTTTCGGCTCCGGGGTTTGGTCTACCTTGTAAATGGAATTTGATGTAGCGATCTAGTGAAGAAGACACAGCCATGAAGATGTTTGGGCAGAAATTATGGCAGAGTCAGACATGAAACTTATATTTCAAGCAAGAGATTTAAAACCATTGTCCACAAATTGATGAAAAGATCCAAAGACCTAAAAAAAACATGAAGGGAAGAATCTGAAGCATAACAGCCTTATAATGACAAAGCTAAGGTACTAAACATGCCTTCGTCAAACCCAAACTGCCCGTGTCTATGGATAATTTTGATTGTACATGTTTGTGCCAATATTGTGTAAGCTGCTAACTTTCTGCATAGAACATATGCAGAGTAAAAAAGAAAAAAACTTAAAATTCTCTGTTCTTGTAACACAGAAACACTTGGGTTGTGTGATAAGGTTGGCTTTTGACAGCAGAGGAAGCACCTTTCCCTTCCCCAAAGAGCAGCACAAAGGTGGTAACACAGACTGTTGGGCAAGATGCACAAGACCTTTTGCTCACTTATTCCCTGAAACTATGACTTCCTGAGATTTTTTTCGTCTCTCTAAGCATAAAAATAGTGAGAATGTCATGCTTTCCCACACATAAATGGGTAAGTCTAACAATCTCAATGCCAATACCTCTAAATGCTGAAGGCTATACTGGAAGATACAGAAACCTGACACCTGAAAAGAAAAAAAATCTAGTGTGTGAAATGATGGTACAGCTATACAAATCCCGCCAAACCAAAAATACAAATTTTTGCCCACAAACTAACTAATGATCCAGAGACCATCCATAGTACAATAAAGGAATCTTTGATCTTTCAATAGAATTTTCCTAGATTCAATTACACAGAGGTACTATGAGATGGAATGGCGTCGCCTCCTACCAAACACTCTGGGTCGGGAATTGGGTGTTGGTGGCGGTGGTTTATCAGTACTGATATTCTCTTTGGAATCTTTGCGGGCAAAGGGGTTTAGTCGACTAATCTTTCTAGACACAGATGATATGATGTTGTTGTTGTTTTGTTTGCTGGGCTGCTTCTCTAACATGTCCTGTTTCATGCTAGCATGGTCTTTCTCCAGATCAGTTAGTCGCATACGCATACGAGATATCTCCAGTTTGAGCTCTCGATTTTCTCTCCGAACTGAAGCATAGCTGTCTTTGGGTGAGTGTGCTGTGCTTGCATTCCCACTACCTATCCCTTGAGCATACTGGTTTCCTCCATCTCCGTGATCTGCAAAAGCCCCTGCTGCCATGGCATTTCGCATACGCAGCTGCTCAAAATAAAGGATTTGAACCACCAATTGGACTGGAAGCCTTTCATTTTGTGCAGCATGTGAGCAGGCCTCTTGTGACAATTTTTGACAGTCCATTAATTTGCACAGCTTCTTGCGCTCAAGCTCTGCTAATGCTGGATGTGCCTGAACAGCAGGCAGCAGGTCACCACTTTATTGAGACAAAATGCAGCCAAAAGAAAATTTACAAGAAACAAGAGGGAGAAAAAAAAAGTCCATAGAATTAAGCTTTAATTTAGAACAGGCAGAATTCTCCCATATTTTAGCATCGCCGTAAGGGAGAAGTCTGCCTGAAAAAAACACTCTCTGATGGCAATTCCCAAAGCTCCCACCAAAGTTTAGAGAGTGCTTCTTCTACTGGAGCAAGAACTTTGAAGTAAAATGTGGCAGCCATAGCATAGTGTGGGCATTACCTTAAGGTAAATATCTATGGCTCTGTACAGTCCATCATCTACCACTCTTGCATACTCTGGCAAAATCTCAGCCAGGGTGATGAACTTTGCCAGCTTCAGATTTGCATCCGGTGCAATTTCAGCAAGGTAATTGTCCACAAGTTTGGCCACTTTCATCATGGCACTCTGGGAGGGGGACCCAACACCATCAGAATCATACATGAGGTGTGGCACCTGCTGTTGTCAACCCAACAGTTCTGATATTATGTTCAGCAGAAAAAAATTGTGTTGTGAAACAAGACACCCAAATTCATACCTTGCAGTACTGTATGATCTGTTTATCATATCCAAGATTCAAAATCATCATGATTTCAGCATTAAACACAAGAGGACCAGAACAACAACTGGAGGTCAGTCAGTTGGTATAATACCTGGTGATCATCACTCTCATCTTGTTGAAGAAAGTTGACTGCAATACGCTGCACAATATCCACATCGAAAAGTGTGTCGCCAGTGTAGGAGAAAGAGGGGATTAGCAAGTCATCCAAAGTTGCCTGCTCCAACTGCATACCAATACGTGTCTCCAGGTCCAGACGGCAGGCTACTGTGGTGTCCAGTATGATGGCTGTCCTGAGCAAAGAGAACAAGAAACTGCAAGGTACTGCAGTTTTTTCAGAAGGAAGAAGGCTGACGATTGTCTCCAATAGGATTCGCTGTTCATGCTCACTACTTGTTGCAGATTCATGGGCCTGCAGAAAAAGCAAAAAAGAACCATCAAAACAAAATCATGAGCACAAAACACAGTAGAATACCCACAAGGTCTCTGAGGACCTAAAACTAAATGCGATTTTTATCACTCCAAACACTGTGGGTCCACTACTTGAAGGTGGTCAAGAATCAGGATGTGTGAAGGATGTTCCTGATGGGTAGCAGGAATTACTTTGATTCTTGGTAGCCGTGGATCACCACGTCCATTTTGCTTCCGGTTCAGGCCCTTCAGTGAACGGTGGGCATAATGCATCAGAGCAGCTCCAATGGTCTCAACTGGTAAGCCTTTAGATCTCAGTACTGATAATACCCGCTGATAGAAATCGATGCGGAGAACTGCAAGATCTTCCACCCACCAGTCCGCCAGGGAAGCCTTGTATGGAGTGTTAGAGCTGAAGGAGAGTTTGAATTTTTCAGACTGGCCAGAGCCACCAAAATCTGAGTGATTCATGCTGTTAGTTATCTGTTCCCTGCAGAAGTTCAATTTCTCAATTGTCTGGCCAAGAAACAGCATGGAGATGCACGAGTCAAATTGATAGAAAAAAATCCAGCAACTCTTACAAAATGATTCAGCTGGTGAGGATTATATGGTGATCTTGAAGCACAAGTTTTTGAAGTTATCAAGTCCTCAAGAACTCCTTCTATTGTTGCAAGATGATTCAGAGTTTGCAAAATTTTACCTGCATGCTTTGGCTGCTGCTGCCTCAATGCATCTGCTTACTATCAGAAGGTCTTCGGCAAGAGGGAGAAGACTCTCGCAGTTATGGAGCACAGCAATGGAGTCGGCTAGATTTTTCAATATGACTTCAGAGAGAAAAGCTTCTGTTCTTGATACCAAATTATTCTCTCCAAATGACTCAGTCATTTCTAGGTACTCTGCAGCACATCTCAATACTGCTACATTGGAGGGAGTAATTTCAAAGTTGATGCCGTAGCAAAACTTGGCAGCCAAGTCAAATGCTTCAGCTCCACCTGGAACATCTGGAAGTTGCAGCTGGTTCACCTCTGTGTCTTCGGAATTTGCTATCAGCTTCCTGATGCGCCCACTTCGTGCTACTAATGGAAACTAGCTCACATCCAGAAGAGAGTGTGAGAGAGAGAAACACAAAAAAAAGGAATGTTAGTCTTCCATGTGCAAACCTGCAGTCAAATCTGATATAAACTGTTTTTATCTATCTTGGGTGTTGTCAGCTCAAGGATTTCTCTATAGAGTTCTAGGACTTTCCCATTGATGACTTTGCTTGGTGATGTACAAAGGCTACAATGCTTATAGAGCATGTGCAGAGGAATCCAAGCACATTGCACAAAAAGAAACCTGCTCCTACTCCACTAAGGTTCCAGTGGGTGTGTTTGGATCAGGCTGAGTTCCAGATGCAAACTAACTGTCTGGTCATAGTATCTTGTGTCATGATTTGACAACAATACACAAATATAGCATCAATAATGCTGGCAGTGCAAGGGCATTTTGGGTCCACATTGCAACTAGTCAGTCATTCATGTGCATTGAAAGAGAACCTACAGAAATTATTAGGGAAAGTTGAGTTGGAGAAATAAACTCTCATCAGAATCAATGAATCTCAAGCTGTTGCATTGGAGAAAATGTGAGAATGTGGACTGTAGGTACCTTGTGCAGGGAAAAGTTAAGCCCGCCCGCTTCGACCACAAGATCACTGGGGACATCAGTAGTCAGTACCCTGCATGATGCATATAATCCAGGGGGGATCCATTATCAGTGCCCACAAGAAACACCAGTACCAGATAAAGCAGCACAAACAAATTCCAAACTAAAAACTTTGCAAATTGAAGTGCTGGCTTGAGATTCTGCCTGCAGTTTGTGCATTACAAGATCTTCAAAGAAGCAGAGAGATCATTGAACTCTATTTCTGTTTTCTCCAAAATTGTTGCCATCAAGGAACATCTATGTCATCATCATCATCATATCATCATCTCCCTCAATTTTCCTCTCACTTTTCAGAAGGCTGAAAATCTTTACAGAGTAGGAAATACTTCCAAGACTTTATTTGCCTTCAACATGAGCCAAATCAACAGCTCTAGAATGGATCGTGCACCACAGTGAATGAATGAATGGCCTCATTCCAATTGTTCAGTAGAACATGTGAAGGAAGATCAATGTGGAACACTGTAAAATATGCAAAAATACGTTCTGAAGGTTGTCTTCCAAAATTCACATTTCAAGAGCACTAAGACATGCAGTGAAGCTCATACAGAGACAGAATTCACTTGAGGCCCACTACTACTGATGTAGAAAACTGTGCACGCATGCAGTAGTGGGTGCCCCTGGCTCTATCTCTGAACATGTCTTTTATGTTCAATATTCTCAATTGTACACCAAAGAAGCTTGATCACACTACTGGCAGGATTTCTCTTTTTTTTTGCGTCTAGAGTAGAGTCTTCAAATCTCAAGAATAATAATTTCTTCAAGAGACTTGAGCATTATGGTTTTCTGTACCTTTGTTGTCTTATCAAATTCTCTTAGCTCTCAGAGATTTTTTTTCCCCCCAGTTTCCATCAACAAATCCAAGACTTGCATGTTTCTCCATGTGTTGGCACCAAGCTGGTGAGACAAATCCATGAGTTGGGTGATCCAAAAGAGTCTAGAAAACGCTAATCTCAAACTCAAGACTCCTGTCGGACCTCTCCATGCTGAGTTGAGCTGAGCTGAGCTGAGCTAGCTAACAACGACGAAAGTTTCCTTCCCAGAACAACAAAATGCGAACACTCACTCACTCATCTATTCCAAGACAAAAACATGGCCACAACAAAACAAAAAATCACACACTAGAGTGGTACAATCTTATGTTTCCCCGGCACGCACAAAGCAAACAAAATTCTACAAGGACTCTAGTAGCGCAAGGGAAAAAAAAAATCAAATTCAAAATCTCAGGAAAAAAGCCGAGTGAAAGAAAGAAAGATAGATCATCTATATTGCAGAAGCAGCAACACCCATTATCACCATTGCAGCAGGTAAGATCAGAACAAGTGGAGAGAAGATGATGAAAAAGAGAATGTCCCATTGGGCTTTTTTTTTTTGGTGTGTGTGTGTGTGTGTTTTGCGTCTTCTTCACTCACCAGTCGTTGGTTCTCATCCTTGTGAAGCTGGAACGCGAGGTTCTTCTACCAGGGACGATGTCAAGCGAATGCCGCCTGGCAGGAAGTTGAGGTTTGTTATCAGACTTTGGCGCCACCACCGCCATGTCTGACCTCCGCTCTAACCAATCCACTGTTGCCTAAGCTTTCTTACTCAAGCTCCTCAAGCTCACCACCACCACCACCACCACCCAGCTCTGCTGCTGCTGCTGTTGCAAACCTTGCGTCTACACTTCTTCTTCTTCTTCTTCTTCTGCTTCCTCGCAGCTGCAGTGGAAGAGAGCGAGGAGCGCATGGAAAGAAATCAATGCAGGAGAGAGAGAGAGAGAGCGAGGAGCACATGGAAAGAGAGAGAGAGAGAAAGAAAGAAACAAAAGCAAAAGACAACAACCAAAATAGAAGCAGATCAATAAAGTAAGTAAAAGAAAGAACACACACAAACACACACACACAAAAAAAACACTCTTCTTCAATTCATAATTTACTTATTATTTTGACTGCACCAATTTTTTGGGTTTCAAGGTTCTTGATGAAGAACTTGAAGGTTGGGAGGAAATTTTTAAAAAAATAAAAATTAAAAAAAAATTCATTCCTTCCTTATATAACAAAATAGGTACCAATTCTAACTTTTGCACTTTACAATACAAAGACCAACTTACTATAGGTGGTACCTTCTGCAAAAGGAGAGAAGGATTGCAGTTTTGCAATTTCACCTCCCCCCCCCCCTTTTTTTTTTTTTTTCTTTTTTTTTTTTTGTTTTTTTTTTTTTTGGTTTCTGTTTTTTTTTTCCCTTTTTCTGCTTTTTCTTTCTCCTCCTCTTGGGTTTCTTTTTGGGTTGGTGCTTTTTTCTTTTAATAATAATAATAATAATAATAATTTTTTTTTTTTTTAAAATAAAATAAAAAAAGGTTTAATTTCAAAAATGTTAATTGTTGATCCAAAAAAAAGAATTACTTTAAAAGAAGTAATAGAAGATGAATGGT
>Ga0116227_10011050_pt1 | contig 15373 bp, 14 predicted proteins | sample S1TSphgellanicum_FD_89693 | JGI IMG/M metagenome (GOLD analysis project Ga0116227, IMG submission 89693) | Host-associated microbial communities from peat moss isolated from Minnesota, USA - S1T2_Fb - Sphagnum magellanicum MG | ecosystem: Host-associated > Plants > Peat moss > Unclassified... | reverse complement strand
TGTTAAATGCCGATGGCACTATAGACAAGGATCGCTGCAAAAAACTGGTGGATATGGCAAAAAAATGGGGGGTCGGGGTTACCTTTCACCGTGCATTTGACGTATGTGCCGACATGTACCAGGCGCTGGAGGACATTATCGAAATAGGTTGCGAACGTATTTTAACCTCCGGTGGAAAAACAACCGCTATGGAAGGTGCCAGTATCATCCATAACCTGGTAAAAAAAGCTGCTGGTCGCATATCCATTATGCCGGGCAGCGGCATCGCCGAAACGAATGTTACCGATCTTGTCCATTTTACGGGCGCTAAAGAAATCCATTCTTCGGCACGTTCCCGTGTAAAGAGTAATATGATCTATAAACGGAAACAGGTGATTATGGAAAACACCTTTGGCGGCGAATACAGCTCGGACATGACTGATATAGAACGGGTGAAAAATATAATAAGGCTCGCTAATCAGCAATAATCTCAGGCATTGCGTGGCATATACACAATAATGCATGCGCCAAGCAATGCCACTATAGCGCCTATTATATCATAGCGGTCGGGTTTAAACCCGTCAACCTTCCATGCCCATAAAAGTGCCAGTACAATAAAGATCCCGCCGTAAGCAGCATACGCGCGCCCGAAACCCGCAGTTTGAAAAGTGGCGACCACTCCATAAAGCGCAAGCACTATAGCGCCAGCCGCCCCGTACCAAAAAGGCTTGTGCTCTTTTAACCAAAGCCATATTAAATAACCGCCGCCGATTTCGCATAATCCCGCGAGGACAAAAAAGAATAGTGATCTGATGATGGCCATAGATTAAAGTTACTCCTACGGCAATATAGCGATTAAAGGGTAAAACGCGGGGCAGTCATCAATTAATGTTTATCTTTATAGAATAATCTTTCACATCAAAATGTACAAAGCCCTTTACTTAAGCCCGATGATCCCTTCCTATAACGTAGCGGCAACGGCAGAATTCTTTATCGATCTTTTGGGTTTTACGGCAGCCATGGGTGGTGATGATTACGCAATTATCCACAAGGATAATTTGACAATTCATATTCTGAAAGCAGGGATAGACATCGGCGAGATGGAATTCTATCTTGAAGTAGATGCCATTGACGAACTATGGGAGAATATTCAGTACAAACTTTCGGAGATAAAAACCCGTCCGCCATTTAACCGCGAATACGGCATGCGGGAGTTTCACATTATAGTACCACATACCAAAACATTAATGTTTGTGGGACAATGGATAAAAAATAAAAATCATTAGCTTTAAATTAAATCCCATTTTGGGAACTTTTATTATTTTTGCATATGCGGATAATTGCCAAAAGTACTTTAAGGGAATACTGGCTTACTCATGCCGATAGTGAACAAGCGTTAAAATCGTGGTACCAGGAAACTGAGAAAAGCACATGGCGCGGTCCGGCAGATATTAAACTAAATTACCCGGGAGCAAGTATTTTAGCGAACAACCGGGTAATATTTAACATTAAAGGAAATACGTATCGATTAATCGTAAAAATCAACTATCCGTATCAAATGGTTTGGATACGTTTCATCGGCACACACGCTGAATATGATAAAATTGATGCAACTATAATTTAAACTATATGGATATTAAACCGATAAAAACAGAACAAGATTATCACGATGCATTAAAAAGACTTGAGGTAATTTTTGATGCACTACCTGGCACAAAGGAAGGTGATGAACTCGAAATATTGGGTCTGTTAATAGACACCTACGAAAAACAACATTTTCCAATTGACATGCCGGACCCCATTGAAGCAATAAAATTCAGAATGGAGCAACTTAATTACAGTAATCAGGATCTTGCCGACATAATTGGATTAAAAAGCAGAGTAAGCGAAATACTTAATAAAAAGCGTAAACTCTCCATTAACATGATCCGAGAACTTCATGACACGCTACTGATCCCTGCCGATGTACTAATGCAAAAATATTAGTTACTCTTCCTTCAACACGGAAATAAAGTTTCCCGACGGGTCTTTAAACCAGGCAATGTCCGGCCCTTTTCCGCGCATGATGCCCTTTTCGTCGGTACCCAGTTCGCCTTTATAGTGTTCAAAAACTATTCCCTTTGCAACCAGTTCATCAACTGCTTTTTCAACATCGGGAACGGGAAAATTCAGGATGGTAAAGGAAGCAGGCACATGATTAGGTTTTGGATAGATGATCACCTTCCCACCTGTTGCAAGGTGCAGGGTCAAGATCCCCATCATACCTTCAGTAACTTTCAAGCCAAGTTTATCGGCATAAAATTCTTTTGCTTTCGCGAGGTCGTCAACGGAAAAGCCGCTGAATGCTTTTGTGTCTTTAAACATAACCGATGTATTAAGTAAACGAATTTAGGATTATCAGCCTGTTGCCAGGAGGTGTTTTTGTGCCAATTTACAGCGATAATTATGCCAGTTGTTATTTAAGAATCAAGAGCCAAAAGTCAAGAGCCAAGAATTTTCAGGATTGGTAGCAATTTGCTTCCGGTGAAAAATGAATTAATATTATAATAAACGTTAGATAAACTAATATCGAACTTTGTTGTCTCTTCCTGTCTTGATTCCCGACTCCTGGCTCTGGCTCTTAGTTCTTCATTCTTGACTCCCGCCTCTTGATTCTTGATGTCTTGATTCTTGATTCTAAACCTCAATAATAATCCCCTTATTACCAAAATAATTATACCTTTACCAAATCCTATGGAACAATATACAGCAACCTGGAAAAAATACCTGCCGGTCATTCGTTTACACATAAAGAAAAGCCTGACAGAAGATCAACAGTTTAAACTTAACGTTATCGACTTTGAATCTGCTGGTGGCCGTGGAAAATCCGGTTTTCCATTCAGTCTTCAAATGGAGAACGGCAAAGTGGTCAACAATATCAGCGGATCTGCCGCAGCACGCGACCTTTTTGACGTGCTAAAATCCGATGAATTGGTAAAAGCTTTGTTGTCCGACAAAAATGTAAAAATAAGCGTTGGACAATCGGCGGTGCTTTCAATAAAGACCTCGCATCTTTCAAAGTTTAAATAAGCAGACCAGCTTCAGAAACTCCACATCAAGAAGTTCCAGGCAAAATACGATTTGGCATTGAAAACTATTTTCCAAAAAATTCGCTTCCGCTTATAAATAATTAACCGGTAGCAACACAATATGAAGGGTTGTTAGTTTACCTATTTATGGAAACTAACAGACTATCACCTACACTGGCCGCGGCTTTGAACAAACAAATGACCAACGAGGCCCATAATTCGCAAATCTATCTTGCTTATGCCTCCTGGGCGAGCGATAAAGGCTATGACGGCATTGCAAATTTCCTCTTCAGACACGCAAATGAAGAGCGAAACCATATGATGAAATTTTTGGAATACATTTTAAAACGCGGTGCGAAAGTGGTGGTAACAGCCATACCCGATCCGGGCCCCGACCCTATCAATGTCAACGATTGTTTCGAAAAGGTATTTAAATCGGAGGTTGAAAACACCTCATCCATTTATGACATCGTGAACATGAGTATGGCAGAAAAAGACTGGGCTACCTGGAATTTTATGCAATGGTTTGTAAAAGAACAAACAGAAGAAGAAACCTTAGCAATAGATCTGTTAGACCGTGTTAAAATAGCAGGCGGTGCAAACGCAAATGACGACGCCCTTTATAATCTTAACAAAGATCTCGGAGTTACCCCTGATGACGCCGTATTGGCGCAGGAAGTAACGGTGGAGAAGCCGTAAAATACTCTTTGGATGCCTGTGAAAACATCATCCGGAATTTTCAATTAAAACATTGCTTAAAGGCAACCAATACCTTTAAAAACACCTCGCGATCAATTCCATGGGTTGCGGGGTGTTCAGGCTTTATGGGGTTGCCATTTTTATATCTTACCGGGAATAAGGCTACAAAATCGCGGATGCTGATCTCGTAACGCAGCCAGGGATCAGCGCGATGGATCTCTTCCAGCCTCATCTCGAAAAGTGTTGCGCTTAATGTATCATCCTTCATTAAGGCAAACATACGCAATATGTGCTTATTCGCTGATTAGGGTAGTGTAACTTGTGGTCAATAATTCAAGGCTTGCTGTACCGTTTTTTACCGGTATCAAACCACCATCCTGCATATTCAGCGACTTCGTGGTGGTATGCACCCTAAGGTGTTTTACCCCGGCTGGCAGACCGCTGATATTAACCTGTCGTGTAGTACCGGTATTAACCATGTGTATGGCATAGATCCCTTTGTCGTTATCGCCGAGCGCCGCGCATGCTACATTTTGTTTGTCGGAGGTTACCGGAATTGCGTAAAGATTGGCCGGAGTTATGGACAGCTGTTTTAAATTCCAGAACCGCTGCCCGGGATGCAATGGTTCGTCATTACCAAAGATGCCCCCTCCTATTAACGGCGAATAGTCCGCAGTAAGCTGCCATTGCAAAATTGACAAGGGCTGGCATATCGAAAGCAATCGCATATACAAGCCGATTTCATAAAGCGCATAGGTGGGTTCCTGAAAAATATCAGGATAACTGTAGGCGGCAGCGTCCGTGCTCCCCTCGCCTACCAGCAAAGGCAAATCAAGTTGTTTTGCGGCAGCAGCCCAGATCTTCAATGTGGGCTCATCGCATCCCCGCCACGAGTGGAATGAAACTGCGCCGATATATGGCTTCGCATCCGGGTCGTTCAAAGCCGGGTAAATAAATTGATAAGTGGTTGCATCGGAGTTATCTCCCAAAAGCATTTTGGTTTTAAGGTTGCGTTTTGCGAAGTAGGCTCCACATCCTTTTATAAATTCGTCGTGCTCCTGTGGGGTAAGCCGGATGTTGATACCCAGGTCTGATTCATTAAACGAAAACAGCTTTATTTCGATCCCATATTTATTTTTGAGATAAACAACATAGTCGGCTATTGATTTATAAACAGCCTGCATATTGTCTTTATTAAGCGGGTTGCCCCAGATGCCATTAACCGGCTTAAAGTTCACTTTACCGGTTACAGCCCAATCCGGCGGAAACCAGGCCGAAAGAATGAGCGGAATGCCCATACTGTCTAACCTATGCGCCATCGCCATCGCTTTTTTAACCGCGGGGTGCAACTTTCCTGAATCAGCCGCGGCAATAGGATGCTCGTCTTTATTGGGTTGCCAGAACCGCCACGGCAACTCAACCCGGCCGTAAGCTACCCGCATATTTTTCAGGCAATAATCAATAACCTGCGGATCTGTTTTGGGGTTTTGTAAACGAAAATTCCCGCCAAGGCCAGCAAATATCCTACCCTGCTGCAACGTATTGACAGCGACGTGAACAGGATTTTTATCGATATCGCCGGAAGCGGTTATAGCAAACACTTTATGGATGCGCTCTCCTTTTTGGACACCATTCAGCTTAAGCGCCACGTATAATTGCATTGCTCGTTTGCCGCCGGCCGTATCCGGTTCAAACTTAACCATGGCCGGCTTATCGAACATTATCTTAAAATCGCGCCCGGGCATTACAAATTCAATACCGGTAGCTGTTCCTTTAAAATTACCGCCATCTGGATTCAAATTGGTTTGGGTAATACCTATTGAATTAAAAACCTTCAGCCGGCTTGCCACATAGTTTTCTACAGGAACCGACATGCGGAAATAAGTGCCGTCAATGGCAGTATCAGCATGAGCAACAAGGTCGACAGCTACGCTTATATTGCCTTCGTTTACGTCTGTAACCGTTTCGGTAAAAAACAAACTGTCAATACTGGTAGCAATTATTTGCTGGTTAGCATTCCGTTTAAAATGCGGCTTTTGTCTTTCCTTGCCGGTTGATGCAATGTGCGAACCGTTTTTCCCGGTTACGCTTAAACTCGATTCAAATTCAAACAACTGGCCTTGTTTGCGGATCCCGGTTATATTCCCCCACGACTGAACCTCGGCCTGGCCATATACATTTTGAGCAAAGGATCCAATTAATAATAAAAAGACTGCTAACAGAACAGGTCTGAAGCTGTAGCGGATTTGTTGGGTACAATTCAAAACGTGCAGGTATTATGGTTTATCAACTTAGTTTTCAGGCTAAATTTAAATCAAATTACAAGGCACGAAAAATCAGCTACAAAAAAATTACAGCCTTTTGCAGGTATTAATAAGTAAATGCTAATAAAGTATCACTTTCGTTTTTTTGGCTTTGCGCGATGTTGCTTTGAGGCGTGTTTTTCACTTTTACCATCCTTATGGTGATGATGATTTTTTTTCCCGCGCTCGTGATAGCGCCGCGATTTTCTTTCAACAGGCTTTGCAATTTTAGGCGCAAAATCAATTGCTTCCGGGTGCGCTGCCGGATCAAATACATTGTAGTAGTAGATGCCGTCCTTATCGTAAAGCGCCAGGTTTGTTTTAAGACGCTCGTTGAACGAGACCTCATCTTTCGATGCCTCGTTTGTCCAGGCAGCTTCAGCCAGGGCAGCCATGCGCGGAAAGATCATATAATCCAATCTCTTTTCCGACCCGACAGTTTCTGTCCACAAATTGGCTTGGATACCTAATATTTGTCCAGGTTGAATTTGGCTGGCTGGTAATTGCTTATCGGGGAAATTATAGACATCACTTTCGCTATTATACGATCCGATCCATCTTCTGCCCGAAACATTGTTTTTGTCTTGCAAAAAATCAAAATACAGCGGCAAACGCGGACAAAGCACCACTTGGTATTTTTTTTGAAGTGCAAGCTGTAGTGAATACGGCATATTTTGCCGCCACCAAAAAATAATAGTTTTATCAGCGGGCAAATCTGTTTCGGCTGCCTCGTCCCAACAGAGTACCTTGCTGCCTAGGCTGGTCACCGTATCCGCCATACGGCGAAAAAAATAATGTTCCAGGTCGGCTAACGAAGTAAACTTATTTTTTGCCAGCATTTCCGAAATAGCCGGCCTACCTGCCCAGGCCTGCATCCCAAGCGCCACTTCATCACCGCCCAGGTGGATCATTTTTGAGGGGAAAAGCGATTCTGCTTCCTTTATAATATCGGCAAGGAATGGGTATACTTTTTCGTTGGCCGGATCGAAGGTGAAGTTAGGATACCTGTTAATACTGCCACCGCTGAATTCCGGGTAAGCCCTATTGGCCGCGGTGGCATGACCTGGCATATCGATTTCAGGAATCACCGTTATAAAACGATCCTGGGCATAGGATACGATTTCTTTTATTTCATCCTGCGTGTAAAACTTTGCCGGTGCCAGGGTATCAGTATAGTTACCTACCCCGCCTACCGATGTAAGCAAGGGATATTTTTTTATTTCGAGGCGCCATCCGTTGGCATCCGTTAAGTGCCAGTGAAACCTGTTCAGCTTATAAAACGCCATCCAGTCAAGCAGTTGTTTAACCTTTTCCTTACCAAAAAAATGGCGCGATTCATCCAGCATAAAACCCCGCCACTGATATCTTGGTGTATCATTGATAGTCATTGTGGCTAAGTTGATGACACTGCCTGATGGCTGCGATTTTACTAATTGCACCAGGGAAACTAATCCATAAAAGATACCGGCATTGTCCGATGCGGTGATAATTATTTTTTGTGATGTTATAGCTAATGTATAAGAACCTTCCGGCTGTGTTTTGTGGATCAACTGCAGATCGACGGTTGCCTTGTTTTCATCCTGATCGACTGCAATATTGAGGTTAGCTGATTTCTTTAATTGCGATTGCAGGTAATTCACCTGCGGTTGCAGGGAAAAATCATTCATCCCGATAAGGGAATTATTATTTAAGGCGAATTGCCCATCGGATTTTACAACCGACTGCGGATAAGGTATGACATTGACGGTTTGAGCCTGAATTTTGCCGAAGATGCAGAAAAGACAAAGAATAGAAAATATTATAAACCTGTAATTATGGTATGTAGCAAGCCGTTTTACAGGCTTGTTAGAGCTCATTAAAATCATTAACAACAAATCCGATTAGGGTACGGCGTGAAAATACAAATTTGCGCCCTCCTATTTAAACAATAAGTGTAATTCTTACAGATGATAAATCTTAATCTTTAATTTCCGAAAGGCGGTAAACCGATCATCTGCCTGTAAATAGGCAAATCCATCCGTTTTTGCGCCGGAACATGAAAGTTTTTACAGTAATAAACCTGCAGTTTATATTCGGGGCCATTTCGGAAGATCTGCACATCGGGCAGTTGTGTTACGCTATCGAAAAACGGTTTTACATCGCTATTGATATAAGCATCATGCGCATCTCCAATGATTATGCAGTCTTTCCCGATAAGTTCTTTCGGTTTAACAGCGAACGCAAGGTTACGCGGATCCGGACTGAATACGGCGATCTCTTTTTTGCCTTTTAATGCCCAGTCGATTTTGCCGGTAAGCCACCAGCGTACACTGCCTACAAAAATGTTGGGATTTTGCAGCCAGCCTTCTTTTTCGAAGCGGGTTTCAATATCGGTATAGTCAACGCCCTGGATGGTAGGGTCGAGGTTATCGCCATGAAAGTAATGCACAACCCATTTCGGCCCATAGGATGTCCAAAATCCGGTAACCATGTGCAGGGTAAGAACGCTTATGGTAATTACAGTAAAGTAGGTAGAAAAATTGAGCCACCTGCGCATGAGCCGGGGCTTACCTATCCCGTTAAGGCTTTTATCAATAGCAAAACCTAAAGGGATAAACAGCATCATATACCCGGGAGCCTGCCAATGAAAATGAAACTGAAGATCGGACCATAATGTAACTAACGTAAAAAACACGATAGGTAATACCGCCATCCAGAAAACAAAACTGTATGCTGCCAGTTGCGTACGTAATTTATAGGATATATAAAGTTGCCTTATGGTAGGTATCCAGATCCATGGCAACAGGAAAGCTGCCTGCCCGCCGATACTTCTGAAAAACCAATCAAAATGCAGTTGAAACTTTTCGCCTTCCCTGACACCGGCCCTCGAACCCTGGAAAACAAACGAGACCCAATGATTATTATAGTTCCACCACAATATCGGCGATGCCATTAATATGGTAATCATAATGGCCAGGTAAGGACCCGGATGCCTAAGCCAATGCCGCTGATTTTTGTTTGTAGCGACAAATATGAACACGCCTGCAAAAAGGAAAAGCACATGATACTTGCTTAACGTAGCAAAACCCATGCTGATCCCTACAGCTAACCATAGCAACCATGCTCTTTTGCTGTAACGGGTAGCCTCCGAATTTTCGGTACCCGGCCCTACCATTAACTGGACGATAAAGTAAGTCGCTACCAGCCAAAAAAACATTAGCGGTGCATCCGGTTGATACCAGCAGGCAACCGCTATGGTAAATACGGCGCTTAAGTTCATTACCACCACTGCCCAAAAGCCGGCTTTTGCGTTAAAAAGTAATTTGGTAACTAAAAAGAGCATCCAGCTTGTACCAGCAAACAGCAGTACCGCCGGAAAGCGAATGGCAAAGTTGGTGATTCCGAAAAGTTTTAAACTGATAGCGCTCAGCCAGAAGAATAAAGGCGGCTGATCGAAATAGCTGAAGTCGAGATGCAGTGCCCCTCTGAAATAATACGATTCGCCGTTACCTAAGCCGGTATAGGCAGCAATAAAACAACGAAGTATAAAAGTTATGATTATCAGTACCGTGGTGAACCGGGCCGCGTTACTTTCCGTCAGTTTTTTCATCAGATATAAGCCGGGGTATGCAAGGGAGCAAATCTCTAAAAAAAATACGAATTATAGCGGGTTTTATTATATACGTGTTATTCAAACTGCCTTAATAATGATGCGTGAGCTAGTTTCAAGTTAATCTGCGACATTTTAACCCGTCATTACAAACAAGAAACAGTAGATAGCATCAGCAGATTATTCAATTAATATATTTATTTAATTATAACATTATATCCGGCAAACTTTGGTATGCATTTTATGTTACATAGCAATGGATAATTTCACCTCACAACCAACTCGTTTTTCTGATAGCGAACTAAACGAATTCAAAGCACTGATCCTTGAGAAGATAGCAATCGCAAAAGTTGAACTCGAAGCGTTGACAGCTTCTATCAGCCGTCCAAATCCTAACGGGACAGAGGATACCGGCGGCTCTTATTCTAAACTGGAAGACGGCGCGGCAACGCTCGAAAAAGAAACCCTGCATCAAATGGCCGGCCGCCAAAAAAAATTTATCGAACAATTGGAAATGGCGCTTGTGCGCATTGCCAATAAAACTTACGGCATCTGCCGTTCGACTGGCAAGCTTATCCAGAAGGAACGTTTACGGGCCGTTCCGCATACTACACAAAGCATGGAAGCAAAATTAAGGCAATAAATAAGTATATTTACTGATGCTTAATAACGATGAACTGCTGCTTATACTCGCCGATTCTAAGGACGCGACTGCGGTTTATGACAGTGCAGAGCTGCGCATTCGTTTTGTGAACGAGGGCATGCTGGCATTTTGGGGCAAGGATAATTCTATAAAAGGTAAAACTTTAAGTGAAGCTATCCCGGAACTAAGAGTTCAACCATTTGAGCAGTTACTTCTTAAAGTATGGGCAAGCGGCGAGACTTATTCAGCTACCGACACACCTGCCACTTTATTGATAGACGGCAACCCCAAAACCTCCTTTTTTGATTTTGAATACAGGCCTATAAAGGATGTTTCCGGCAAAACCATTGCAATTTTACACACCGCCATTGACGTTACCAGCAGATTGCTTGCCTTAAAGCAGGTTGAGGAAAAGCAAAAACGGGAAGATGAGCTGATAGCTGAGCTAACTGCTACCAATCAAAGTGTGAAGTTGGCCAATGAAAGCCTGTCGGGCATCAATAATGACTTGCGCGCATCCAACGAAAGTATAAACCGGTTAAACGAACGGCTGCTGGAGTCGGAAACTGATTTTAAGCGGCTGGTAGCGCAGTCTCCGGTGGCAATCATGGTATTTCGCGGCCCCGAGCTGGTTATTGAACTTGTCAATCAGCCGATGCTGGACATACTTCATAGAGATGACTCGGTAATCGGGTATCCCATTCTGATGAGCATGCCCGAGCTGAAAGGCGAACCTGCTGTTGAATTGATCTTTGAGGTTTACCGGAGCGGCAAGGGGTTTGACGGTAATGAGGCGCCTGTAAAAATGATGCGTAATGGCGAAACGGAAACACGTTATTTCAATTTCAGCTACCGGCCTTTAATGGACGGAGGCCGCGTGGTCGGCGTAATGGATATAGCGGTAGAGGTAACCGGCCAGGTGCTTTCGCGCCGACGGCTGGAGGCTATTATTTCCGAAAAAACCGTATTAGAGCATCACTTGCGTGCGAATGAGCAACGGCTGCAGGGCATATTAGATACCATTGCTGAAGGAGTGGTAATAGTAAACGAAAATGGCACGCCTATCTATTCGAACCCGATGGCTTGGAAAATAATGGGCATAGATGCTGCTACTTTTACCGACCGGAGGTACAATGATGCTAAATGGAAGAATGAGCGGATCGACGGATCAACGCTGCCTGCTGAAGACCACCCGATGCACATAGCGTTACGTACAGGAATGGCAGTTTACGACCAGGAGATTGCCATCTTGATGCCAGGAAAAGAGAAGATCTTTATATCGGTGAACGCTGCGCCGCTGATTAACGAACATGAACGGGTTTCTGCGTGTATCGTAACATTTACTGATGTTACCAGCCGCAGAAAAATATTGCAGGAGAAGGACGATTTTATCAGCGTAGCCAGTCACGAACTGAAGACGCCGGTTACCTCGCTGAAAGCTTCGTTGCAGTTACTTACGCGGCTAATTCCGGCAGAAACACCCGGGATGGCGGCTAAGCTGGTGGATCAGGCCAATCGCAGCCTTAATAAATTAAGCGACCTGATAAATGCTCTGCTCAACAGCAATCGGCTGAGCCAGGGACGGTTCCCCGTTCACCGTAGCCATTTTAAGATAGCGGAGTTGATAAATGAATGCTGCCAGCACATCAGGACAGCGGGCACACACCAGATTGTGCTTAATGGAGATCGGCAACTCGAGATAAACGCTGATGAACAGTTGATAGACCAGGTTTTGATAAACTTTGTTAATAATGCAGTTAAATATGCACCGCAATCAAAAGAGATCATTATTGAAGTAACAGCCAGCGATGTGGAAATTAAAATTTCGGTGACCGACTTCGGGCCGGGGATCCCTCGGGAAAAACTGCCGCACATATTTGAACGATACTACCGCGCCAATCATATTTCTCAACAGGTGTCGGGGCTCGGCCTTGGCCTGTTCATCAGTGCGGAGATCATCCGTAACCACGGCGGCAAGATAGGCGCAGAAAGTGAAGAAGGAAAAGGAAGTACCTTTTGGTTTGCTTTACCGCGAAATTAAACTGCCTTGAAAGAGGGTTCATTGTTCTTAATGCGGTAACTACTTTACCTGAATGGCGCAATATTTGAAGATGTCATAATTAAAACTCCTTATGCCCGAAGGCCCCATATTAGTTATCCTGAAACGAGCAGCTGAGCAGTTTAAAGGTCAAAAAGTTACCGATGCCGACGGCGATGGTAAATACATTGATGCTGCTATTTTAAAAGGGCAAACTGTGACCGATTTTAAAACCTGGGGAAAGCATTTTCTGATCTGCTTTCCTGAATTCGCCGTTCAAATTCACCTGATGATGTTTGGCTCGTACCGGATCAATGATCATTCGGCCAAACAGGCCAGGCTGCACCTTGAATTTGCTAACGGTGAGCTTAATTTTTACGCTTGTGTAATTCACCTGATAGATCAGCCGCTTGACGAAGTTTATGACTGGTCGGCTGATGTGATGAGCAGCCATTGGGATGCCGCAAAGGCAATCCAAAAAATGAAGGAATTTCCGAAACTACTGGTTTGCGATGCGCTGATGGATCAGCACCTGTTTGCAGGTGTTGGAAACATTATCAAAAACGAAGTCCTGTTCAGGACCAAAATCCATCCGCTCAGCCTGGTAAGTAGTTTACCCGCCGATAAATTAAAAGAAATGGTCGCCGAAACAGTAAATTACAGTTTCGATTTCCTAAAATGGAAAAAGCAAAATACGTTAAGCAAACATTGGCAGGCGTACCAGCAGGAAATTTGTCCGCGTAACCACATTCCCTTTCATAAAAAGAACACCGGCAAAAGCCATCGCACATCTTATTTCTGTGATGCCTGCCAAGTTTTATACCATGGATAACGTTTTATTTATTACTTCGAAAAAACAATAATACAGAGCATTAATCAACAGCTAAAACAACCAGTTTTTACAAAAAATTAAAAATATTACCCCCGTTAAGTTGTTTAATCTATTAACTTTATATTTGCTGAATATAAGGGTAACATCAGGATGCCGGTAAAGGGAAATCAATTTAAGTCGAATAGTTTTAAGGACGATAAGCAGGGAAGCAAGTCTTCGGCGAAAGCTGAAAAAGAAAGAATTGCCCGGCCAAGCTATCAAAGACCACGCCTTTCGGAGCTATTTGACAGCAGGTATATCAAGATTGCCGGCCTGTTCTCATTGCTTTTGTCTATCTATTTTTTACTGGCCTTCACCAGCTACCTTTTCACCTGGCAAGAAGATCAAAGTTACGTATCGCCCAGCAACGGAGGTTGGCATAACCTGTTTAAAGACAACCAGCAGCTAATAGAGGCCGGCGTTAAAAACCCTGTAGTGATCAACTGGCTGGGCAAGTTTGGGGCGCTGTTGTCAAATCAATTTATATACGAATGGTTCGGCATCGCTTCCTTCATTTTTGTATTTATATTTTTCGTTATTGGTTACCGCCTGCTTTTTAAAGTGCGCTTATTTTCACTAAGCAAAACTTTTGCTTACTCCTTGTTTTTAATCGTTTTTATATCGGTAACCCTCGGTTTTGCTCACGCTTTTATAGCAGATACCCCCAATTATATAGAAGGTGAATTTGGCTATTGGTGTAACCGCCTGCTGGATATCCAGGTTGGCGAGGCCGGTACAGGCTTTATTATAATATTCACCGCGCTTGCTGCATTGGTTATTGCTTATAACATCGACTTTAAATTACCAAAACGCAAAGAAAAAGAACAAGTGTTAGCGCCTGTGGTGGTTGGTGATTTTGTGCCCGAACCGGCTGTTCGACACAATATATTGGAAACCGACGAAGCTGAAGAAGAAGAGGATGAACAACCTATAGTTCCGATGGAATGGACGGGGCGGTCAAAAAAGGAAAACGCAAGCAACACGGTAAAATCAGAACCGATAAAACAACAACCATTGGTACAAAACCCCGTTTTTCACGAACCATTGGTGCTTACGCCCGATGAAACCGTGATAGAACCGGAGTTTGAAAGTGACATCCCGCTAACCGTTGGCGTTAGCCGCCCTACCCCGGTTTTAAATATCGAGAAATCAGATGACGAGAAAGCCAAAAGTCTTTTAGAAGAATTTGGGGCTTACGATCATAAACTCGACTTGGCATCATACAAATACCCGCCGCTCGACCTGCTTGAAAATTATGGTTCAAACAAAATAAGCGTTAACCCGGAAGAATTGGAAGCCAACAAAAACAAAATTGTTGAAACGCTGAACCATTACAATATCGAGATCGATAAGATAAAGGCGACCATCGGGCCAACCGTAACCTTGTATGAGATCATCCCCGCTCCTGGCGTAAGGATTTCGAAGATAAAAAACCTGGAAGACGACATTGCGCTAAGCCTTGCCGCTTTAGGGATCCGTATTATTGCGCCGATGCCGGGTAAAGGTACCATTGGTATCGAGGTGCCAAATCAGCACCCTGAAATGGTTTCAATGCGGTCGGTGTTATCGACTGAAAAATACCAGAACACTACGATGGACCTGCCGATAGCACTCGGAAAAACCATCTCCAACGAAGTATTCATTGCCGACCTCGCAAAAATGCCGCATTTGCTTGTAGCTGGTGCCACCGGCCAGGGTAAATCAGTTGGTATCAACGCTATTCTTGTTTCGCTGCTTTACAAAAAGCACCCGGCAGAATTAAAATTTGTGTTGGTAGATCCTAAAAAGGTAGAGTTAACCCTGTTCCGTAAAATAGAACGTCACTTTTTGGCTAAATTACCAGATGACGGCGACGCCATTATCACCGATACAAAAAAGGTGGTGAATACATTGAATTCTTTGTGTATCGAGATGGATCAGCGGTATGACCTGTTAAAGGATGCGCAGGTACGTAACCTGAAGGAATATAATACGAAATTCGCCAGCCGAAAGATCAGTAACCCCGAAAAGCATCGTTACCTGCCGTTCATCGTGCTGGTAATTGACGAGTTTGCCGATTTGATGATGACTGCCGGTAAAGAAGTTGAGGTTCCGATAGCCCGTATCGCCCAGTTGGCCCGTGCGGTGGGCATCCACCTGGTGATTGCTACGCAGCGTCCATCGGTAAATATTATTACAGGTAC
>Ga0116227_10011049_pt1 | contig 15374 bp, 19 predicted proteins | sample S1TSphgellanicum_FD_89693 | JGI IMG/M metagenome (GOLD analysis project Ga0116227, IMG submission 89693) | Host-associated microbial communities from peat moss isolated from Minnesota, USA - S1T2_Fb - Sphagnum magellanicum MG | ecosystem: Host-associated > Plants > Peat moss > Unclassified... | reverse complement strand
TTTTTTGTGACCTAGGGTTTTCTCTTCCAAGTTCATAGCTAGGTAGGGTTGGCAATGACAACTTGGTTCATTCCCTTTCCCTTTGATGGGTGTTGAAGGAAAACCACCAATCCAATTCACTAATTTAATAGCCCCAGCTGGCCTAGGCTGTGTAACCATGTGCCCTGCCAAAGTTGCCAACGCTTGCTTGGTTGGCCTCCTCAAATCATTCATGTGCAAAGGGAATTTAGGTAGAGATAGATGAATGGATTGGTGGAGGTTGGCTAGTTTGTTGGATGCTCCAACATCTAACCACCACCACCACAACCACCACCAGCTATGGATGAAGTGTAGTAGGGTTAAGGCACCACCACTGTAAGGGTTCAACAGGTTCTTCTAGCCCCCTCGAAACAAGGATGGTAGTCCAAGAGAAAGGGGATGAGAAATCACCTAGGAGTGGATGAAAAATCACCTAGGATTTCCTTCCTTCCTTCCTTCCTTCCCATGGGGTCCCTTACTCCTCTCATCAAGAATTAGTGGGCCCTTGTGCCGTTGGCCCAAGAGTATCAACCTTCTTGCCAAAGTCACCAACCCCAAAAATATTATTCCAATACAAGTAGGCATAACTTCAAAGATTTTTTTCCATATCTGTGATGTCCAAATTTTAGCGAATTTCGCCTCAAAAATTGCAAAATTGGTTGAAATTACACTAGAAAAAAATATTTATCCAAAATTTCCCAGATTTTTTTGGTCGACAAAAAGCAAAAATTCGCTCCAAAAAAAAACATTGGCATGTTATATTGGATACAACTTTCTGGAAACCCTCTTCAAATCCCAAGTATTACTACTCTCCAAAAATCCCAATTATGAGAAAACCTATGAAAAAAACAAAACATAAACCAAGTTTCCAAAAAATACAATTGTGAAAAAATCATCTTTTAATTTTCAATTTATTTCCAAAGAAAAAAATTATTTTTAATTTCGTAACTTTTTTCTATGTTGGTTTAAATTTTATGAAATGATAAACATGCACATCATCATCTTGTTGAGAGCTTTCTAACGCTACGAAAAAGACACTTAGTAAGTGGCCCCATGGTTTGGAAGGGCTAAAGGCATGGGCACGAACAAAACAAACACCTATCTTAATATATAGCCGAAGAATATTGTCAAAAGAAAAGGGTCTTCTAACCATAACCCACTCTTAAAGCATGAGAACCTTTGACGCCCCCACATGTGGGGTGTGGGGTCCTTAAACACTTCCTAAAGAACTTTGAAAAAAGGAAGGGCCCATTAATGGACCCTAAAGAACTCGGAGAAATTTCATAGTGTATTTCAAGAGCATCTTACATCCATGCATCTCTCTCTCCCCTCTAGCCTCATCCTAGGCCCCACTTCACCCTACATGGAACCCAAGGTGTGAGCATGGGACCTGATCCTAGGCCCCACATTGTGTAACCCACACTCTCAGCATGGTGAGTTTTTCAACTCGGTGACCTCAAGTGAAGTTCCGAGGAACAATCACACTCCTCCAAATACAAAGCAAACACAAATTTCCAAAATTCTTCGTAAGGACATGAATTCCTTCCCTACCATCTAACCCTTTTCAAAGCCATTCAACCCACCTAAACCTAATAATTCATATCAAGCTTCTCCAAAATTTTGGACAAACCCTAAGCTCTCGCCTTGGGTTGCCTTATTATTTTGGTAATGCTTTGGTCCTAGGGTTTACCCTACATGCAAAGAATTGGCAATATTTAATTGGTTATTAGGAAGGTTGCATATTGTGATAAATAGTTGCAAAAATTTATACGATCAAAATATACGGTTGATTATTTATTTCATCCATGTGCATTATACTAATGTCATGTTTAAATCATGATTTGTAATTAAATGTTCAATGTAATTATATTTATGTAACTAAACTTATGCAACTAATGGAATATTTAGTTGTTAAAGTGATTTACAAGTAGGTTTTGGTCGCAAATTGAAGTCGCAAATTGGGGTTTTTTTTTCTTAGTGATATCAACATTGTGTTGCTTTGGTTCACTAACAAGATTTTATTTGAAACTTGATATTTAATTAAAACATGGGGTTAGAATTGTAAACCATTTAAATTTGTAAAAAGTTGAAGTTTTTAACTAGATGTAACACTTCCAAAAGTAGTAAGAAATAATCTCCATTTAATTATGATATCTAGTTAGGAAATGAAAAAACAAAAAACCACAAAACCATCTTTGTTAGTTTTTATTACCATTGCATGATTAATAGTGTGGTATGATGCTTGTTCCTTTAGTTGTAGAATATTGTAGAAGGTTAATCCATATATTAAACACATTAACTACATACAATTTAACTTTTATTTCATTTTTTCCACCATCGTAGGTTGGGTTTTGTCAATAAATTATTTAAGTGTAATATTTAATTTTGAACTTTACAACAAAATAGAAGTTTAATATAAAATTAAACATTAAATTTTGTGAAACTACCCTTAATGCCAAATAAAATCCACAATTGTAATGCCAGCCTTGTAATTGGATATGTGAAATTTTGTAGGCCTTCCAACTAAAGGGTACCAAAAGGTGTGCAAAATACTTCACAAAGACAATTTGAAAGTTATTGAAACCAACATGAAATACATATATATATAATAAGAAAATACATTTGTTAAAAAGATGCGACAACATTTGTGAACCCTTAAAGAAATATGAAGTTATTCAATAATTTAAAATGATAGATTTTAAAAATTAAGTGAATGATTAAAACAAACATGATGAAATATAAATATATTTTTATGAAAAGGAAGGAAAAAAAAAACTTTGTTAGGAAAATTTTATGGGCCTTTGAAGATCTATGTATTTATTAAACATTTAAAGTTAATAGATATTTTAAGAACAAAAAAAAATTGAAGAATGGAAAATAAGAAAAAATATATAAAAAAAGAAAACACAAAACCATACATTTATTTTTCTAAAATCACATTTCAAAATACACATGGATGCATTTTCAATATGAAAAAATGGATGGAAAATATTGTTCCATTTTTAATAAAGGAAGAAATATGTATTGAATTCAAAATAATGGTTTTGTGAAATTTTCCACTAAAGGAAGAGACAATAAAAACCTTCATATTTTCATTGCAAATGCAATGATTATTCACTCAAACTTTATCCACATGTAACTTTGATTAGCCACTTGACCTTTTAATTTTTATTAAGAACATGAAATGTGTGTTATTGATTTGGAACATGAATTACTTTGATAAATGTGTGTTCCTTTGTGAGAATTTGCCTTTTTTGTTTTCATGGGAGTACATGTTTTTTATGAAAAAGTAGATATTTTGAATTCATTTCCATTTATCACATGGCACCATGTGTCAAGGACAAAAAATAAATACAACTTAGAAAATATTATATGAACTTGACAAATTAAAAATTCAAATTATTTTCATTAATTTGAACAAAACATGATGCAAATTAAATATGGAATAAATTAGGAATTCAAAGGTCGTAAAGCACTGCCTGGATTTTTCCTTTGTATTTTTAGCTCCCTTTCCTGCTTGAAGAAACCTGTTTTCAGCAAGCGGGATCTTCCGGAAGATACCAACTAGGCTGTACTGGGATTTTCTGATTAGCAGAAGGTACCAGCTTGTCACTATTTCTAGAAAGTGAAAAAATTCCAACTCTGCTTTACGTAGGAAAAGGACCTGAATAGAGGAGGCCTTTCTGTGATTTTCGACTTGTTCCTTCAGCCTACCGGCCTTTGGCACAGATCTCAAATCACAGAAGGTCCTGGACTCAGGCCCTTCTTATATACGTAACTTGCATTGACAAAATTAAAAGTGAATTTTGAGAATTTTACTTATATTATTCAATAAAAGCTTTTAAAAGTTCAACAAGCTTCTATTTTCTGTGTCAACTAAGCATTATATATGTTTATATTACATAACCTTCTAAAGGTTATCATTGATTGCATCTTTTGAAAACTTTCACTCATTGCATCTTTTAAAAGCTTTCATTTGATTATCTTTTAAAAGGTTTGTCCAATTAAACATTCTATATGTTTCTATTATATAAGGTTTTAGAAGTTTTTGTCAACGGTATTTTTAAAACATTGATATCAATCATTCTTCTTATTAAAAAAAAAAAATTAGATCTGTTTTAAAAAATTGAACATATTTTTGAAAAAAATTAGAAACTTCATTTATTGCTTGATGTCCATGACACCATGTCATTTACCACGTAGGTGCCATGTTATCATCACATACACACCATGACATTATCATGTAATCAAACCCTCATCATTTCCTTGGCAAAGGTATCATAAATGTGAATCCATTTTACCTTGCACAATAAAAATGCAAACCTATACACCGCAACCTTATTTTTTGTATTTCAAAATCTTTGCACCTCAACTTTCACACATGAATAAATGCATCTCATTATTTGCACCTTAAATAGTCAAATTCAAAAAATTTCAACATCAAATTTGTAAACCTTGAAAATAAAAATTCAACATTATATTGCATGCTCCATTTAACAGTAATTCGACCCTTATTGTTTGGGTCAACAATTTTAAATATTCAATTTGAATAAGGTTTGTTATTTGCAACCTTGTTTCAAACACTTAAAACATTCACAAGATTTTAATTCACAACATGAAAACTCAGTTGAAAATGTTAAAACTGATTTCTTTTCACACTTATGAAAATAGAGTTATCCGTAAAGTAAGAAAAACACAGTACCAGAACCCTGAGTTTGGTCATACACAGGGTGAGATTAAAAAAAAAACCTGCAAAAAAGTACATTAGCATTCAACAGGGGATGAAACTCAGAAAACCATCAATTTTTGGTGGTAAACCCAGTTTCATCTTGTCTTTCCTTTTTCCTGAGCGCCTCACTGCTGCTACACATATTTCACAGCTCCTAACTGTACAACTACTATAATTAGTCTCGAACCTTGTGCATTAAATGCTGAGTTTCTACGTTTGATACTGAGTTGCAGCATTTCATACTGAGATGTCTTCATTTGTCGGGTACGACTGAAAGAGGCGGTAGGGGGTAAAAGGAGGCCCAAAGACAGGGTGAGGACATGGTTATTTTACAGATAACTCTAATATGTTTGAATTTTGAAGCACTCTCACAACTCATTTCTTTTCTCATGCCTTAAGGTCACAACCACAATGGCATAAACATCCAATGATTTTTTTTTAAATGATGAGATCACCATCATTTTCAAATTTTCATTGAAATTCACCATTTACATGATTCCAGGTCACAGTAGCTCCATTTTCTCCTTCAAGGTCTTTGTAAACATCCAACGGATATTGTAAATAAAAAATCAGGGCAGTTCTCTAGCTTATGAACAACGCTATCTGATTGGAAATTGAATGAATCATGTTCAACACTCAAAGTGCTTGGACAGCTATATGTGTCACATACTTGAAATATAAGAAAGCTTCATTGCATAATGTACTCACCATAGTCATGCTTAGATTCCCAATTCTTTGATTCTGGATTTACTTTAGAATCAACACCCTCATGAGTCCTCTCTGGAGTGTACAGAAGAATTCTAGACACCTACACCACCGAACAATGCTTTTGATCCACCCAACAACAATCATTCTTGTGCCTGAATGCCACACATAATTTTTCCATTGTTCCAGAAAAGGTACCATCTTCTCCCCTTCGCACAACATTCAACAACAAAGTCAAAACTACCAAACTACACCTGTCCCATACTTGCCATCTGACCATAATGACATGTACATTCCATTGTGCTTCTTCAAATTACAAAAACCACCCATAGCACAATGTTATTCTGGAACAGTACCACACATTACAGGTCTTGCCTCAAAGCTGAATGCCATCTTATCAACTACATAACCCTAACAGAAACACCCATTGCCTTCAACAACAACAGCAGAACCATAAATGTGAAAATTTCAACTATGCATGTTTCCCTGGAACATCCATCAGATAATTCTCCCCACTGTAGGAAACAACAATGATTATTGAATAAATAACACCACAAAACAAATCCCCAAAATCACAGCTGCTGTAACATTAACAAACCCCCAACAATTCCTTCTCATGATCACCAACTCTCATGGCTACTCTGACTCTCTCTAATTTGTCATCACATCCCAGTAGTGCCCAAACTTACGACTTGAAAAATCATAACTACATGAGTTCAGGTTAGCAAACTTGCACCAGCACATCAGAAATTTCCTATGAGTTGAATTTGACACCGATTACCACAACAACAAACATTATCTATTCCTATAACAAAAGCACATCACTTAGGTTCCAAAACTCCTTCCTTCCATTGCACACATCGCTTGCCCATTCATCCCCATCCTCCTCATGTGAGGGCTTCATGCACTCCTCCCAGCAATGCAGTTTTCCCCACCAAATTTTGCGTGCATCAAACAGAAGGATAAGAACAACACTGAATGTGTTCACACCAAACTCCTTGCCATTGGCACTCAGCAAACCACACAACAGATCAATACAATTTAGACACTGCCCCACATTACAGTAGAACATAACTCCCCATACAAGAACACAATGCCAAACACCCTAAAAACAGAATACCTCTTCATACCTTCATCATGTCCATTTGACAATTGGTCCATCAGTCACTGCTGCTGTTATTCGAATGCAATCAGACAAACACCACTCTTTCACTTCATCTTTTGCAGCAACAACTTGAAAAGCTTCTCAACATGCTTCCATTGAACTCCCTTTACCCTAAACAGAACGTCTGGATGTGATCTGGAATTCTTTTCTGGTCACAATATCTCTTATGATGGGTACCTAAAATAACAACTACTACCCTACTCAAGATTGTATCTTGTCATTTGCAAGAAACATATATATGATCACCCATATGTACTTCTATTGACTAAGTGCTTTTCAACTTTCTTAACTAAAATGGTTTTCCTCAACCACCACCCCTTTTCAATGTCTCTAAATCAATACATAAATCATGATGATAGATGTCTAATAGCATACATTTGGCAAACTTCACAAAGCTTGAACACATTGAGAGATGAAACTACATGAAGAGCCCCAACTAACATGTTGTATATTCTGTCATGTCAAATCTAACTATTAGGTGTGTTCCCATCCAATCCCAAGATGCACATGGAAGAATTAAAGTTAGGATTTGTTACCCATACCCATACCCATTGGTCAAATACCATATACTAAAGTACAAGAGCACATTGCCAAACAATAGACTTGAGATTCTTACCATATTCACATATTCCAAAGCAAAAACATGACAAGGATGCAATAAAGCCCTTAATGGGCAAATGCATTTGAAGCAGAAATGAATTCAAGTAGAAGCAGAAAATTCATGTTCTAAATTACATCTCTTCAGTTTAGAGTTCACATCCATGATCAGAACTACAACAGTAGGTACACTTCCATTCCTAATATCCAAATTGACATACATGAAAAAATGTAGACAAGAAGAACAAAAGAAGAATTTCCTTCTGTTGAAAGCCCACCTCTTTACACTCCATATTCACTTGAGTTTATTCAAAATTAGTACTTACATTTCAACAAGAATCTGCATAACTAGCTAACTTAACTACCTGGTCAATGTACCCATATAGGTTGTTCTAAGGTGTTACATGAGGACACAGAAAAGTCGCTGCTGATAAGAAGCATTTTGAATAACTTACTTGGGTGTCAATATGGAGACCAGTTCATGGAGAACAGGAAAGCAGATGGCATCTGATTGATAATACAGCTGGTATGCAATCAGTGATGGAGTCCAACTTTGTATTCTGGTCAGACCTTGAGGCAGCAGCACAGGGATCACAATGAAAGACGAAAGTTGTCAACTCATGATGCAATTTGATACCTTATGTACATCATACTGCCTGCCAACAACTGACTCCAACTCATAGCAGTTGATCATGTGAAGAATCATGCTGGCAATTTGGGCTATTGTACCAGAGAAAACATTGATTACTAAAACAACCAAAAAAGAATACTACAATCAAGCTTCCTCCAAAGACATCAGCACAGCTCTTTAGGAATGTTGAAAACCATCAAGAAGATGATGGTAACATTAAATAACTGTTAACCTCCTCCAGTCAAAGAAAGACGATCACGAAGTGTATCAAAAAGGGCTCCAGCAGCTGTATTCTGACCAAATGTGGACTTTAGTCTGCCCAGCAGTTCGCTATCCTTAGCTTGAGATGCAGCCTCTGCTGCCTCTTTCACCATCCCCATCTGTGCATATGCCTGCACCACACCCACTTTGGGTCAATCACATGTGTGTTGGCAGTGGTCTTTGACAAGCAACTGGTGACTCAAAAGTGAACAAAGTATGGACATCATGATAACCAGTGCCAGTATGCAGGACGCCAACCTCAGCCCTCTCATGGGGATCTGAAAGCTTAATGACATACTTCAATGCTTCTTCAGTTGCACCCTCTTCTATGCATGCCTCCACAAATGGCTTAAAACCTGGTGTGTTGTTCAAAACAGTATAAGAGTCAAAATAAGGTTATAAAATATTAAATATCACTTTTCCATCATCATACGAGAATTGACAATAGCCTTCTATGCACATCTTTGTGTTGTGCAGAATCAAATTGCTGACAAGATTGAGTTCCAACCTTCTCATACACCTGCTCCCATGACAAAATACCTATTGTTTACAGTACTTACAGCCTAAGATTTCTCATGGTTAGATTCTCAGAAAACACACCAATAGGGGGCTTTTTTTCTTTCGAAAATTTCTCCAGTGCATCCCACTGCTTTGCTGTTGCAAGAGCAAAAACTTTCAGCCAATAGAATCGCTTGTCCGGAACCTGGAAACACACTCAACAAAACCATTTATCACCCATCACCAGAATCACATAGAATGAAGAGAAGTGAAATTCCTGAACAAAAAAAAGCTGGAGCAAGTCAAGAAATATAGGAAACACCTTGAATTCAACTCGAATGCGTTGAGCAGTGCGATGGTTGCCAAGACTGATACACGTACGAATGGTGTCACTGACACTGGAATCCACAAATATTGGCTGGCCTGTGGCAATCTCCAACTCCTGTTGCAGTCTGCCAAAACCCATGCATTTCAGTTCTTCAAACTCTTTAGAGTAGATGCCTCTGAGCATCAAGGTCACAAGAGGGAGAAAAACAGCAAAATGCAAAGATGATTGAGAAAAAAAGAGAGTACTTGAGCAATTTGGCCTGCTCTTCAGTTGCTTTGGATTCAAATACATGCTCCTTTGTGTGGGCATAAAGCTCACTTGCTTGCTCAATAAGTTTTAAGCGGGGGCCTTGCAGTGCTGAGCCAGATCTTTGCTCCAGATTCTGGGAATAACCCCATGACTCCCTTAAGAGGACTTCTGCAGCTCCCTGTGAGTATATATACCAGGTGTCAGCTGCCATGCCTTCAGCTCTTCCACCCACACAAAAATGATATCATATTTCCAAACTTGGGACACTACACTATTGCAACAAGAACAATAATTGCAATAGTCAATACCTGAGGTTGACCAATTGACATGTAAAACTTTTTCAAAACTTCAGGCTCATTCTGTCTGCAATCAGGCTCAACACACAACAAATTCATGCACCTTAGGAACCAGTGGCATATGAATGATGTTGCTAATGATAGTTGTTAGCTATGCAAGAACAACTGAGCTCGAGGGCTGATAATCTGCAATAGGAGATGTGTCACCTTGCATATGAGATGAATAGATCACGAGCAAGAGGCTTCCCTTGTATGATGCGAAAGAATTCTGTAACTGATTGCTGTGTCAAACCCCAGAGCAAATTTAATCAACACCGCAATCTGGTGAAATGGATTGCAACAACCTTAAGTCCCTTGGACAGGGTATCTGCATGTTAAAACATAAAATGCTAGTAACTGTTCCAAATCATTGAAGGATACCACTATTCCACTTACTTGGCGCCAGTTATGGAATATTGAGAAGTAAACCAGATCTGTATCCCCACTTTCAATTGCCTTCACCAATGCTCTCTCTTCCTCTCCCATACTTGTCAAAAGTGGGACCTGCAACTCAATGGTCAACCACAGATAACACCCATTATCATTAAGTTCCAGCAAACTTCCCAAAAAAAACAAGACATCTTGGCCTTACTCTGAGAGTACAGAACAATTGCACAGTTTAAATCACCTGCTCAGAAGCACGTGGTTCATAGTCAAGAAGAAGGGCAGCAAGCTTCTGTCGACCATTTTGGTGTGCATCTGCAGCCACTGTTGCATATGAGATTCCTGGGCACAATTTCAGCTGCACATAACGGAGTTTTCAACAGAGTCATGTCTAATGGATGACAAAGACACAACACTTGTGTGTCTGGTCAACGAAGCACACATTGGGCAACCTAAGGTGGTGCTCACAATATTGAAAACTGTCCAAAAGCATGTGATATCATGAAACCTTGACAAATGGAGATTTCTGCCAATGTGAGATGGAAAGGAAGTAACAACTGTACCTTTTCCACTAGCACATCAAGGAGAGCTGGATCAGGAACATCAGATGCTGCTTTAATCTTCTCACATGACCAATGTAGAAGCACCACTTCCTGTTCACAACAAGATAAAGCAAGGAAATCATGGCTACAAATTCCAACTCAAGATGGAGATGTACAACAGTAGATTAAGTGCAAGCAAGCAAGGAGCCCTGTAATAGGGGTCAGGGATTTCAGCAAGTAACAATGGATCAGTAGAGGCTATGTAGGAATGCACCTTGCTCAAATCCAAATACTCTGAGATGCGCAGAGCAAGAAGATGGCGATGACTATTAACAAGTCGTGCTATGAGGACTGGTGCAGTCAGCTCCTGGTTGCATCAACATCAAATCCCATGGATGAGTGATAAGCAGAATCTAAGCATTATCTTCATGTCTGTGATCTGTGAACAAGGTCAGTAAAAGTGTGATCAGGGTAGGTCTTGTATACCTTAAACTGCTGGATACTGAGAGGGATTCCAATTTCAAATTGACGAACAGCATTGAGCACTCTGAGTGTCCTACACATATCCTGAAACCGGTCTCGATGAAACTTTCTGCCAAAACCAGGTCAAATTATTCTATCAGGCTGTTTCCAACATGCAAAGCTTGCATGCTACTGCACCTCTCCACATTCGGTTTGAAGTGCAGAATATGGAAATAGAGATACATATCCACATGTGAATTGGACACTCAAGATCAGAAACAAAAAGTGAAAACCTGCAAAAGGCTCGTCCATAGGCTGCAGCTCGCAAAAGAGTGCGTTGTTGTGCAATATCATACTCTTGACCTGCTGCATCTATGCAATCTTCCACGGCATCCGCTAGTGAATCGTGGATCAGCCTTATGTTCTCATCTGCCTGTATATCATACACTTTTCAGCACCCAACTGATTTGTAACCAAATTAGTGAGAACTGAAGCAGCCAGCAATGAGTTCCATATCTCTCAGCACTGTGTTCAGAAGAGTCAGGGAGGATGGAAAAAATAGAAGGACCTTGGCACTTCGCTTGTCAAAGTGGTCAAGAGCATCATAAAGCATTGCTGCTGGTGATGTGCTACCAATTTTGAAGATGGAGACAGTAGAGTCCGGCACACGCTGTAGAAACTCCATGTTTGTATTGGAGAGAACTCGGACACCATCACATTCAGGTATCAGAACAACAGGCTCATCATAAGGGTACTTCACAAAATCACCATAGGGACCAACCATGAGAAGCATCTCCTCCCAGTACAACAGCACACTATCAACCCCACACCATACCAGTTGCTCAGGTGGCAGTGCCGACTGCAAAGAATTGCCACACACACACACACACACACACAATAGGGAATGAAGCAATTGACCATAAGCATCAGTTGGAAACCCTAAACCCTAAATCCTGGAATTTGTGTATATGCACAAAAGAAGACGCTGAATTTCAATTGCATTACCTGGAAACCTAAACCCTAAATCCTGGAATTGATGAATGTGCACAAAAGAAGATGCTGAATTTCAATTGCCTTACCTCAGTAGTGAACTCTGATAGTGTCTTTGAGAAATCAGTGGTGACAACCAGTAGGCGACCATCATCTGAAAAGCAAGCTAGAAAGTTACCATTTGGAGACAAAGTCATCTTCTGTAAGGGGCCAATGGAAACTGTTTGATCTTGAACTGAATCTGCATCCACCATGAGTACTGTGGAACCCACAGCAATGAGAACCTCCAAGCTGCCAGAAAGAGTATATTGAGGTTCAATAACTGCAAAGCAATGTGGCGGTTCCTCAAGATGAGGATCAGCAAGTTTGATAGCTTGTGGATTTTCCAGATCAGGGATACTGAACAATTGATTTTTCTCTGTCAAAACAACCAATCCAGTTCCCCATATCACACAATCTGCAACTCCCTGATCCCAGCATTCTTGACCAAGGGACAGTTGGCTTGTGGAAAGCTCGCCACGGTAATTGTACTGAAACACAGTTCCATCATGCATGACACAGAGAAGAGATTCTTCATCAGTCCAACCCATAGAGATGAGACGACCTCCAGGCCTATCCCATGCAACAGACGACAATAGCTTCCCCGAAGATGAGAAGATGAGAAGCTTCGCTCGAGCTGATTCTGCACGCAGTTGCACCATCTTCGACTCATCGCGGATGATTGCAATCGGCCCTCCAAATCTGGCGCACGCCACTTTATGCCTGCTTAGATCCACATTCTTCCAACACATGGTGTAAATCTCCTGCTTCCTGTAGAAACGATTGTACAGTTCATTCCATTCAGCAGCAATTGAGATCGCCATCGCAGAATTCCCCAGCGGCGTACTCTCAGCTTTCACTCTCTCTCCGCTTGCCGCATGCAGAGAATTCCGCACCCCCTCTCTCACTCCCCTTCTTGCCGGATTCAAAACCCTTTCTACTTATCCATTGTGAAGCTTCTTGCATCAAAAGGAGCTTCAACAATAGAAGGGAAAAACGCATGAATCCACATCATTGCCCCCATTGGACATGAAACTATTTGGCCATGAACAATAACAATAACAACAAACCGCATTCAAAACTCGACGCCAAATGCAACGTTCAACGATCGAAGCAAGTTTTCTCGCTTGCTTGCGTGCTTTCAAGGTGAGCATCAAACCCTAAAAATGCATTCTGCAGCTTCCGAGGTGCCATTCTGCATCGGTAGAATAGTCCTCTGACTGTTGTGAAACCCCTACGGAACCATTCTGCAGTAGAAAACATGCCGTTCTGCAACAATAAAATAATCCTCTGACTTTTAACAAACATTAATATCCATTCTGCAGAAGAGAACACGCCATTTTGGAATTGCAGAATTTTCCTTTGACTATTATCAAATAAACCATTCTGCAGTAGCAAAGGTGCCATTCTGCAATTGTAGAATAGTCCTTTTAACTTTTTAACACAAACCTTAATATCCATTCTGCCACAGTGAAGGTGCCATTCTGGAACTGTAGAATTGTCCTTTGACTTTTTGTCAAACAAACAATTCTGCAGCAACATGGCATTTCTGCAACTGTAGAAATAGTCCTCTCTAACTTTGATCAAACCCTAATATCCATTCTGCAGCGTGAAGGTGCCATTCTGGAACTGTAGAATAGTGATTTGACTGTTATCAAACAAAACCCATTTTGCAGCTACAAAGGTGCCATTCTGCACTTGTAGAAAAAACCCTTTGACTTTTATGAAACCCTAAAAAACCCATTTCTGCACCAAGGAAGGAACCATTTCTGCAAAGGTGTCCCATTCTGCACTGTGGAATATTCCTTTTAATCTTGTAATTTAAACCTGAAAAACTATTCTATAATGGTGAATGTGTCATTCCGCAACTTTAGAAATAATCTTTGGACTTTTATTGCTTGTAATAATACACTAATTGCAATTTTCTTTTCTTGATGTTTTCATTGGAAAGAAAGAAATTAGGCAAATACTCGTTTGATTGATTATTTGTTGATAATGCATGTCAAGTGGAGATTATAGAATGAAATAGTTTTCATTTGGTTGCATATTTTGAGTAATGTTCATTATGTGTTATTGTGAATCGTGAGTTTATTATTATTATTATTATTTACAATGTTATGGAATTTTTTTGTTTTGATTTTGCAATTTTTTTTTCCCTATAATATATTTTGTAATTCCTCCTGAGGTCTACATTTAAATGATCATTTTTCAAAACTTTCAAAAGTTTTAGAATTTCAAAATTATGAAGCTTGCCATATTTGAGGTTCATAATTTTTTCATTTTTCATTCAAATTGAAAGCTTTGTAATGAAAACTTGTAACCTTTGAAAAGATTTTTTCAACGATGTATCTCAATTTTTTTAATTAGAATTGATTTTACCTATTAAAATACCTATTAAATGATCAAAAAATAATTTTGCCAATTTGATTCCCAACCTTTCAAATGACCATAGCTTGTATTATAAATATATTGACCCCATTTAATTATATTACTTTTCCAAACATTTTCAATGATTTCAAGGAGGCCCAATTTGGACAAGGTTTGATCCTCCAAACTTTGATCCAAAAATTCAAAACATTTGAAATTTTTGAACTTTCAAAATGGGAATTGAACTTGGAAATCATAGGAATGACACCCTTTGATTATATCGTACCTTTCCATTCAATATGAACATGTGTTTGCACTTCAATACGTGATCCATTAACAAACTTGATTCCATTTGAAAACACTCAATTTTTCCTTCATTTTGAGAAAAAACATTTAGTTGCCCACCTCAAGAATTAGTTATATATGCCTTTACTAAGGTTGAGATAATGTGAGATTCTTGGTTTATGTTTAATTTACTAAAATTAAACTTGAAAAAAAAATATTTATTGAATGTAATTTGCATGAAGGCATCAAGCTAGGTATGTGATCGAAAACAACATCTATCCATTGCTTATGTGGTTGATGGTACAGTCAAAAATATTTTACTTATTTTATTGGTTTTAAACTATATGAACACATTTAGAAAAATATTGATGCAAAAAAAGGTGCAAAACATGTGGATCTTTGATTTTTAAAGTATTCATCTAAACATTAATTTAAATGGATTACCCATATTTAGATGAGTGTCATTATAATCTTATGAAGGCTTTCAAAAAAAATTATTGGGACTCCTGCAGCATTTGGCTCATCTTGAGGAGTTATTCAAGAGGCTCCACGAAGTCAATATGAAGATCCATCCTAAAAAGTGTAAGTTTGTTGTCACCTCAGTAATCTACCTTGGACATAGAATTGAAATAAATTGCAAAGAAGTAGTGAAGGTGTATGTAGATGGTGGCCGTGGAGTAACCACCGTGAGCATCTAGAAAATCCAAGTGAACTATGGAGGCAACTCTCATACAAAGGAATTCTAGAAAAACTAAAGGATAAGGGAAGGGCTTGGCCCTTTTATATATA
>Ga0116227_10011045_pt1 | contig 15375 bp, 12 predicted proteins | sample S1TSphgellanicum_FD_89693 | JGI IMG/M metagenome (GOLD analysis project Ga0116227, IMG submission 89693) | Host-associated microbial communities from peat moss isolated from Minnesota, USA - S1T2_Fb - Sphagnum magellanicum MG | ecosystem: Host-associated > Plants > Peat moss > Unclassified... | reverse complement strand
GTTTGGACACCCGGCTCATACCTGGTTAGAGAATTTTCCAAAAACGTAGAAGGTTTTACCGCTCAGGCGGATGGAGCGCCTTTAACAGCCTACAAAACCAGCAAAAACACCTGGCACATTCAAAATGGAACCGCTACAACTGTAAAACTAAGTTACAGAGTTTATAGTTTCGAGATCTCGGTACGTACCAGTATCGTCGATGCGTCTTCGGCCTTTTTATCAACCTCAGGTTTGTTTATGTACCCTGCCGGGATGCTGCACGATCCCTCAACCATCCACATCATACCTTACCGGGGCTGGACAAAAGTATCTACAAGCTTAGATCCGGTAAACGGAGATCAGTTCACCCTATACTCACCAGATTACGATACCCTATTTGATTCACCAATACAGATTGGTAATCAGGATATATTCGACTTTGAAACCGGAGATGTTAACTACGAAATAGCCATGTGCGGCGGCGGCAACTATGATAAAGAACGCATGAAGAACGATCTTGCTAAAATAATCGATGAAGAAGTTGCCGTATTTGGCGAGAATCCTAACAAGCGGTACGTATTCATAGTTCACAACTATTTAAAAGGAGGCGGTGGTTTAGAGCATCTACGCTCCACGGTTTTAGGCGCTACCCGCGATGGTTACACCAACGAAACCACATACCACAACTTTTTAGCCTTAGCCGCACACGAGCATTTTCATTTATGGAACGTAAAACGCTTGCGCCCGATAGCCCTCGGTCCGTTTGATTATGAGAACGAAAACTATACCACCAACCTATGGATAGCCGAAGGTTTTACAACCTATTACCAAAGCATTATAGTTAGGCGCACCAACCTATATCCTGCGCAGGATTTTCTGAACATTATAGCTGCCGATCTGAGTTTGGTTGATAACCAGGCCGGTACCAAAATTCAATCCCTGAGCGATGCCAGCTTTGATGCCTGGATAAAATATTACCGCCCTAACGAAAACTCCACCAATACCACCATGAGTTATTACAATAAAGGCGCTATAATAGCCATGATGTTAGATCTCGAGATCATCCGCCAAAGTAAAGCCACACAATCATTAGATGATGTGATGAAATATACATACGATGAGTATTACAAAAAACAACACCGCGGCTATACCGATACCGAATTTAAAACCGTGCTCGAAAAATACACCGGCAAAAACCTCGACGAGTTTTATAAAAAGTATATCAATGGCGTGGATAGCATCGATTATTCCGCATACCTAAATTATGCAGGTTATAAAGTTATTAATGCCCTAGCCGATACCAACAACGCATATCTGGGCATCAAGGTAAACACTACAGTTACCCGCCATGTAATTACCGTGGTAAGCAGAAACTCACCCGCCTGGACAGCAGGTTTAAGCTTTAACGACGAGATTATTTCTGTTGATGGCAAAAGCGTTCCTGATCTGGATAAATACATCGCCACTAAAAAAACAGGGGAGGCACTCGTTATCGATCTTATTCGCGATGGCATACCCAAACAGTTCAAAATAACCTTATCCCGCAATCCGCTGGTTAAATACAAACTGGAAGAATTGGCGCACCCAACTGATGAGCAGCTTGCTGTTCGCAAAAAATGGATGAAACTTTAAAGTGATGTATTGGCAATATCTTTTTAATTAAAAATTAATTAAAACAATTTCTTCCGTATTAACTTCTAATATACAGTAAGATAATTGTATTATTTTTTAACCTTTAAATAAATCTGCCATGAACTCATTATTGTATATCGTAGCCGTTATTCTTATTATAGGATGGGCTTTAGGAGTGTTTATGTATTCAGCTACCGGTATTATACACGTATTGCTGGTAATCGCTATCATCTCATTAATATTAGGATTCATCAGAAGGCCAACTACTGTATAACATAGCCAGCCAACTAAATCAAAAAAGCCTTAAATGCGTAAAGTATTTAAGGCTTTTTTATGGATTAAGTTTATTGGCTAAGTGTAAGATTAAGGAAGTAAAGCGGGTTAATATATATTCTCAAGGTATTAATTGTTAATTTTGCCATAGATAAAACTTCCACAATGTCTATAACTACCGAAGCCGAAAAAACTGGGATGCAGCAAGCAAGCGATGCCGTTGCCATTACGCTCAAAAAAATGCGCGAGTATGCCAAACCCGGCATTTCAACAAAAGAATTGGACGAATATGGCGGCCAGTTATTGGCACAAATGGGCGCAAAATCTGCACCTAAATTAACTTATGATTTTCCTGGCTATACATGCATCAGTATCAATAACGAAATTGCGCACGGTATGCCATCCGCGGATAAGATCCTGAAAGAGGGTGATCTGGTAAACATCGATGTATCGGCAGAACTAAATGGTTACTGGGCCGATAATGGCGGTTCTTTTGTTTTGGGTGAAGACATTCACGGGCATGGCAAACTAGTAGAAGCATCAAAAGAGATCCTGAAAAAAGCCATCAGCAATATTAAAGGCGGTGTCAGGATCTCCGAGATAGGCAGACTGATTGAAACCGAAGCCAAAAAAGCCGGTTACACAGTAATTAAAAACCTGACCGGCCACGGCGTTGGCCGTGGCTTACACGAAGAACCACACGAGATAGCCAACTATTGCGACAGGTGGAATATTACACGTTTCAAAAAGAACTCGGTAGTAGCCATAGAAACATTCATCTCAACACGCTCTACAATTGCCGAAACACAGCCCGATGGCTGGACGCTAAGCGGCAATAAAGGTGGTTTTATTGCACAGCACGAGCATACAATTATGGTAACCGGCGGTCGGCCCGTAATATTTACAGCTCAAAATGGTATTTGGGATTAATTCCGGTCAGCAGTAATTATTGTACTAACAGTTTAACACGGTACCTTCCAGGTTTTTTATAAATTTTTCAAATTATTTTATAATTTACAATTGGCTTAAAATAAAGCTAATAGGTAAGTTTCTTAATTTTATTGATATTTATTTCACTTTCGTTTTACAAAATCTGCTTGTGGTTACAATTCGTATTTAATGCTGCTGCAAGGCAAAATAGTGCCATATAGGGGCTTAAAACCTTTTTTTATCGCTATGGTTATAGCAGCAATAAATTAGCAACACTAAACATGTATTAATTTATCATGCTATGAAAATTAAACTGCCAGAATATCTTCTATGTGAAGATCCTACAAGCGAAAAAGAGAATCTGTTTATTTATCATGTACCCAGTAAGTCACTGGTGTATATTATCCATACAGATGCTGGCCCCGACACAGAGCCTGACATACGCTACATCAACCGCCGACATTTCGACTATACCTTTAAAAATAACCAGGGAGGAATACAAAAGATCACTTTTGTAGCCGAGATAATTGAATCGGCCACCGTGATAGAGCAATCGTTATTAGAGCAATGCGCCCATTGGTATGCCTGCTATTTAGGCTGGGAAGACGATTGTGATGATGTAATCAAAAAAACAGTATGAAAAAGAAAAGCCTCTCAAATTTGAGAGGCTTTTCTTTTTTAAGAGTAAACGCGCATTAGCTGTTCGGCCTTAATTAAGGCTCGCTCAATTCCATCGCGTTGGTCCTGTATCAGTTCCGTTAACTCAGACGTAAGATCGGCGGCATCTGCCAATACTTCGTCATAAGCGGCAATGGCGGCTTTTTCGCCTTGTATGCAAGCTTCTAAAGCAACCTGCTCTTCGTCGCTGCTTAGTTTATATTTAATGTCCGTCCATAAACGGTGCAACACACCAACGGTACCACCGGTTTGATTATCCGAATCGCCACCTAAGGCTTTGATTTGCTCTTTTAATTCATTGGCGTAACCCGTACGTTGTATCACATAATCGGTAAAGAGGGTTGTAAACTCAATGCCTTTAGATTGGTCAGCCGCTTTTTTGTATCCCTCAATACCGTCGTTACATATTAACAGTAAATGTTCTAACTGTTTTTTCGATTTATCATTTGTATCTGCCATGGCTTTTATCCTCCTAAGGTTTGTTTAAAGGGTTTATTTTTTCTCGCTCTTCGCTGGAGTATTAACAGTATTCTCGGCAACTTGTGTTAATAAACTATCAGCATTTTTTTCTTCAGCTAAATTGGCGTTCAATAATTCAACTGCTTCGGCGTATCCCAATACATTGGCCAAAGTTGCCATGGTACCATACGAAGCAATTTCGTAATGTTCAACCTTTTGAGCAGCAGATATAATAGCTACATCGCGGGTCATGGTGCCTTTTTCTGTTTCTTCCAAAAGCTCTTCAGCTTCTTTCAATAAACCTGCCATAGCCTCACATTTTACAGCTACCGCTTTTTCACCGATAGATTGAAATACAGATTCCACTCTTACAATATGGTTTTCAGTTTCGGTCAAGTGATTCTGAATAGCTGTTTTTAACTCTTCAGATGTAGCGCCTTTAATCATTTTAGGCAAAGCCTTGGCTAAATGTTTTTCGGCCCAATAAATATCTTTTAACTCATCAATAAATAATTCGTTTAATGCTGAGTCTTGTACATCTTCAGTAGTTTCTGGTGATGATGCTTTCGAAGTTGTGCTTTTGGCTGTTGCCGATTTTGCTTTTGTAGTGGTTGGTGTTGCAGTTTTCATAATTAGATAATTTTTAATGTTATTTTGTATATCTACAACCACAATGCGTGTAATCGGTTTTACTTAAATCATTATTTATTTCTTATTAAGAAAATATTAAAACTAAAATTAAAATTAAGCGCCTTTTTTAGTCTTCAAACTACTCATCAGCTGATCATATAAATCATCTCCAGTCGCCTTTTTAGGTTTCATCTTCTTAATAGTTGGGCGTTTACCCTTGGCCTTTTCGTGGATGATCTTCAGCAAGTCGTCATGATACTCATCCTTGTATTTCGATACATCAAATTTTTCGGCATACTGGTTAATGAGCGTCAGGCCCATATCCAGCTCTTTTTTGCCAACCTCTTTATCACTGGGTACGTTTAAATCCTCGGTCGAGCGAATCTCTTGCCCAAACCTGATCCTGGTGATAACCAGCACATTTTCAACCGGGTGAACTATACAAAGGCTCTCGGTACTGCGCAGTACAAAACGGGCAAGCCCAGCCTTTTTCGATTTTTTGAGTGCCTGTATCAACAGCGCATAAGCCTTGCTGTTTTTGCTATCCGGCTCGGTATAGTACGATGTTTCGTAAAACATCGGGTTAACCTCGTCAATATCAACAAAGCTCTCGATCGAAATTTCACGACTTTTCTCCGGCGCGGCATCCTCAAAATCAGTATCCTCCAGTATCACATAGTCATCGTCTATTTTGTAGCCCTTCACAATTTTATCGTAAGGCACCTCCTTATGCGTATTCTCGTTAACGCGTTGGTATCGGATACGGGCATGATCGCGCGAATCCAGCATGTCCAGATCGAGCGAGTGGGTTTGAACCGCCGAGTATAATTTGATGGGAATATTAACCAACCCAAAACCGATAGAACCTTTCCAGATAGATCTCATAGCTAAACAATTATTTAACTATAACTGCTAAGCGCTCAAAGGGTTTGCGTTACCGCGATCAAAAATTAAATAAGTCTGGTGGTTTTGGTTAATATGATGGAAAGGTGTTCGGTCAATATCTGCCCCATGTTATGGCAGTGTTTAAAAGCCTGGCTATGATGGTGCTCACCCAGGTCAGCAGCCAAACTCAATACCTTCTCTTTGGGTGATATATCTTCCGCGCGCATTACATCCAGTAATTTGTTCAACCGCAACGCAGCGGCGCGCGCCCTGTGCGATATTAAACTGCGCTCCTCTTCCTGGTATTGGCGCATGGTAGTTTCGTTAATATATTTCATGCCCAGGTTTACCAGCACATTGTTCTCCTTAAAAAAATGAGGCAGGTAAAACTTGCGCCGTCCTTCGTAGGATTGCTGGTCGAAATCAATGGCCCGTATCCTATACTGGTTACCCTCAATATCCGGCGTAATATCAACCACAAAATTGTACGATCGCATATCCCCCAGCAACCTGGCAAAGCAACGCTCATTAAACTTCACAAACTCCTTGCAGATCCGGATCTGGTTAAACTTGGATGTTTGCAGCCTGTGATCAATAAATACATCACCCGGCAAACCCGGAATATGCTCTTCGATCAGTGTATTGCCGTTAGATAGGTAAATGATCCGGTTAGGCGATAAAATATGCTCCAGTTCCAAACCATACACCCGCGATGCATCGGCCGTTTTAATATAAAAGTGATCGTAGTTATCATTCAACCTGTTAATGATCCGGATGCGGAACGGTTTCGAATTACCAAACGTACAGTAATCTATCCGCGCTACGGAGAGGTGCTCCATTACTTGAATATCCCCATCAGTATGCAGCAGAGCATAAATATACGTCAAACTCGGGAAAAGCTCCCGCATTTCGCTTTGGTCATAATACACGGTTTGCCAAAGCGTATCGGTGCCATCCTTATTCAATAAAGGCGTGTGTAGGTTAAAGCGCAGCAGGTCCGAATATTGAACAGGCAGTTTCACCTCCCTGTCGTATTCTACCAAATATTCCCTTAAGGTATCAATAATAGGATAGAAGTACTTTTTACGTGACGGAACGTCTTCTCTCGGCTGTTCAGACATAGTTCAAACTTATACCATTAAAGGTAATATTTTTAATGGTATAAGCTTAACTACGTGTTTACAATAAAGGATTATGGCCATTTGATCTCAAACACCGCCCTGATCTGGAACGTCAGCTTGATCTTCTTATAATCAATATCCGGCGATGCTACATCGGCCGTACTCTTGGCCATGTACATTACATTGCGGGTCATCACGCCAACATTGTTGTTATCCTCAATCTCGGTAACTTCAATCGCTCCGCCAATCTTTTCGCCAATGCCACTCAATAAAAAGGTAGCTTTATCCTTAGCGGCGATCAACGCTTTCAGCTTCATCTCCTTTTTAACATCGGCCATTTTGGAGTAGTCTGTCCCGTCAATCCCGGTGCTCACAATAGCTTTCGGATCCAAGGTTGCCAAAACCTGGTTGATCTTGTTCAGATTCTGTAATTTAATACGATACTGTTTGCTCGCCAAAAAATTAGGGTCTTTTTTCTTTTGATAGGTAGTATAGCCGGCAATATTTTCAATGGTAAAATCTTCTTTCGCAATGCCTGCATCGGCAACAGCTTTAACCAACTGTGCTTCCAAAGCATCAATACTAATCCGGGTTTTACCATCCATATATTCCTTAAGCGATATGCCGAAGTAAATAATATCAGGTGTTATCTCAGTTTCCGCGGTTCCCGTAACTTCAATTTTGCGGCGCAGGTCAACACTTTGCGCGCTTGCATTTAAGGTAAATAATACCGCTATGGCTAAAATTATTCTTTTCATGGTGATTTGTATTTTATAAGATAGACGAACAAAAGTTCAAAAGTGTAACAGGTTTTCGGCAGATATGTTCTAACCTCATGAATGGCAGCCTTATAATTTTTCATCCATTTAACTATATTTGGATATAACTGATCCCCACAACATGAAAATAACCTATAACCACTTGCTTGCACTCGCTTCTGTAATAACCTTGGCGGGATGTGGCACCAAAACACCCGAAGCCAAATCATTCGGCCCTGTTTCTGCCGAAGATATCAAAGGCCATATCGCCGTTCTGGCTAACGATTCGCTAACAGGCCGCAAACCATTTACATCCGGCGAAACCAAGGCTACAAACTACATTGCCGGCCAGTTCAAAAAAATGGGTGTAGAGCCCGGCAACAACGGTAGTTATTTTCAGGATGTACCTATGGTCGAGATCGCCAGCACACCAACTCCAACCATGGAGATCACCGGAAAAAGCAATATCAGCCTCAAATCCCTCGAAGACTTTGTAGTACTGAGCCGCCGCGAACAGGATAGCGTCCAACTTAAAAATTCACCCATCATATTTGCAGGCTACGGCATAGTAGCTCCCGAATACCACTGGAACGATTATGCAGGTTTAGATGTGAAAGGCAAAACCGTAGTAGTATTGGTAAACGATCCCGGCTTCAAATCCGGCGATCCAACCATCTTTAAAGGTGATACCATGACCTACTATGGACGCTGGACTTACAAGTACGAAGAAGCCGCCCGCCAAGGTGCCGCCGGACTTATCATCGTTCACCAAACCGAACCCGCGAGTTACGGTTGGCCGGTGGTTAAAAATAGCAACAGCGCAGCCAAACTTTACCTGCAACAAGCCGATAAACATCTGGGCCGCTGCAAGGTAGAAGGCTGGATAACCGAGTCCGCCGCCAACAAACTCTTCGCCGCCGCAGGCATCACAGGTGATATTCGCGCCTTGGCTCGTAAAAAGGATTTCAAAGCCATTCCTTTAAACTTGAACTTATCGGTAGGCATCAGCATTAAGCGTAAATATGCCATGTCACACAACGTAATAGGCATCATCAAAGGCAGCGCACAACCCGATGAAAGCATCATTTACACTGCACACTGGGATCATTTAGGCATTGGTCCGGCTGTAAAAGGCGACTCGATCTATAACGGTGCCGACGATAACGCCAGCGGTGTAGCTGCTTTATTGAGCATCGCCAAAGCCTTCACCCAAAGTAAAGAGAAGCCTAAACGTACCATTGTATTCTTATCTGTAACATCTGAGGAGCAGGGCTTGTTAGGATCAGAGTATTATGCCACGCACCCACTCTTCCCGATCAATAAAACCGTAGCTAATTTGAATATGGATATGCTTGGCCCTTTCGGGGAAACCAAAGATGTATCCATCACAGGCAAGGGACAAAATGATTTGGACGAATACGTAGCAGACCAGGCCAAACAGTTCGACCTTACCGTTACCGGCGATACCCGCCCAAGCGCCGGAAGCTATTACCGCTCCGATCACTTCAACTTCGCCAAAGTTGGTGTACCTGCATTAGATATGAACAACGGTGTAGATGTAGTAGGCAAAGGAAAAGAATGGGGAACCGCCCAAAAGAAAGATTTTAACGAGCACAACTATCACCAGGTAACCGATAACTACAGCCCCGATATGAACACCACCGGCATGGCCGAAGCTGCCAATATCCTGTTCAACATCGGTACAAAACTGGCCAGCGAAACAACATTCCCCGGCTGGAAACCAAAATCAGAATTTAAAGCTATCAGAGATAAATCATTAGGTAAGTAACTTAATTACTGCAAGCAACCTCTCCACGCGTCATTGCGAGGAACGAAGCAATCCCCACTTACAGAGCCGATCTGCAAGTCGGGGATTTTGCATTAAATATGGATTTTTTGATTGTTTTCCGTATATTGTATGAAAGAGAAATCAAAAGATAGGAGGCAGGAAGAGGATAAAAATATTCTTACTATTTCCCCTTTATAGTTTATAATGTCATTGCGAGGAACGAAGCAATCGCACATAGGCAGAGCGACCATGCACAGTTTGCGATTGATTCGTTCGTAGCAATGACATAATCAAACCTAAGCAATCTCCTGCGCCATCATCTCTACTCTTGATAAGCAACTTAAAAAGCTCTCCAGATGCACAGGTTTTGATAAGTAATCATTCATCCCGGCTTTCAGGCAATCTTCCTTATCCTCGGGCATGGCATTGGCTGTCATGGCAATAATAACAGGTTGTTTTATTTTGCTGTTCCTAATCATTTGAGTGGCTTCCAGTCCGTCCATCATCGGCATTTGGATGTCCATCAAAATCACATCAAAAGTATGCAGTTCCGTTAGCGATAATACCTCCAACCCGTTCTCGGCCATCATGGGTTGGTAACCTAATTTATTCAATATGCGTAATATCAGTTTCTGGTTGATCAGGTTATCCTCGGCAACCAATATATTCAAGGGGTACTTCTCGGCAAACTCAGCGGTTAACAATACCGGGATAGCTTTCTCCGGCAATTCAGGTTCCGTGTTTTGTTGCAGATTGATTTGTATCACCCTGCTCAGTTGCTGTTGTTTAACAGGCTTGGTTAAAACCGCTGCAAACAAACCAGGGTATTTACTCTTAGCCTCATCACCTACCGAACTCAATAAAATAACCGGCAAATGAGGGTACTTATTTTTGATGATGGTAGTGAGTTGTACTCCGTCCATATCCGGCATTTGCATGTCGCTCAATACCAAATCAAATTTGCGGGAGCTTAATATTTTAAGAGCTTCCTCTGCCGATTCTGCCATTACCGGTACCAATTTCCAAAGGCCAAGCTGTACTTCTAAGATTTTACGGTTGGTTTCATTATCATCTACAACCAAAATGCTTTTACCTGCGTGCCCGCTAACAATATCCGGAGTGCTGATATTCGCACTTTGGTCACCAACTGCAACCTTCATACTAAAATGGAAAACTGTACCCACACCCAGCTCACTTTCGGCGCTGATGCGGCCATCCATCAGGTTTACCAATCGCTCACAAATAGCCAGCCCCAAACCGCTGCCACCATACCTGCGCGTGGTCGACGAGTCAACCTGCGAAAACGCCTTGAACAAACGCGGCAGCTTATCTTTCGGGATGCCTATCCCTGTATCCTTCACATCAAATACCAGGTCGAGGCTGCCATCGCTGTTTTTTCGCAACAAATTGATCCCCAAAAATACCTCACCCCGGCTGGTGAATTTTACCGCGTTACCCACCAAATTGATCAGCACCTGTTTCAATCGCATGCTATCGGCCACTAATTGCTGCGGTATTTCATGGCTGATCTGGTAGATCAAATCCAGCCCGGCTTGCGCAGCTCTTCCGGCAAACAGATCCATCACCTCTTCAACACATTGCCTTAAATTAAAATCATGCGGATCCAACTCCAGTTTGCCCGATTCTATTTTCGAAAAATCCAGAATATCATTGATCACGTTTAGCAAGGTTTCGCCGCTGCTTTTAATCGTAGCGGCATATTCACGTTGCTCGGTATTCAAAACAGTTTCCTGTAAAAGCGATGCCATGCCCAACACACCGTTCATGGGCGTGCGTATTTCATGGCTCATCGTTGCCAAAAACACGCTTTTGGCCTGGTTGGCCCGCTCTGCATCCTCGCGCGCTTCCTGTTCATGTTGCCTTTGCGATGATAGTTCCTCGTTCAACGCCCTTAATTCTTCACTCTGCGCCTGCAACTCCTCGCTTTGTACCTGCATTTCTTCGTTCAGCTCCTGCAACGTTTCCGATTGTGTTTGCAATTCTTCCGTCCGCTGGTTCAAATTATAAATGTATTTGCGCAAGGTGCTTTTCAGCAAGCCAAAATCGGTGTAAAGCTTTTCAATTTCGGTGCTATTCGGCATAATACCTTTATCGGCAGATAGATCCTGAATATCTCTAAAATCCGAACCAATAAATGCCGACATGCGTTTATTCAACTCCTGAATATCACGGGTCAAATATTTTGATAGCAACAAACTTACCACCGTAATCAATAACAGCAGCACTGCCGAAATAGCTATAAGCATCACATTGAATCGCGCCCGTATCTCACTTGTCTTTCCGTTAACCAACTCATTGGTACGGGTATATTGCTCATCAAAAAGTTTAATGTAATATTGTGTTTTTGGTGCGATGCCAACTTCCTTATTAACGCCCAGTTGCTCGGCAAAATTTACAAGGCTGGTAAAGGTGTTTTGATAAGCCACCAATTCGGTATAAGTTTTACTGCCCTGGGGGGCGTTGCTTATCAAGGCTTTAGCCTGGGTAAAAAACAGTTGCGCATATTCCATTTTGCCACGCAGCATGTAATCCTTTTCGTGACGCCTTAGTTGCAGAATACTTATTTTAGGTACTTGGCTCGAGTCTTCTATCCAATGCGCATGTTTCCGCATGGCACCTTCAAGGCCTTGATCCTCAAAACCCTTTTTCAGGAATACCGATTTTAAAGCCTGCCCTGAAAGCAAGGTTTGTTTACTTAAACGAATCAAGCTATCCAACTCACGCGTAGCATCAATATGGTTTTGGATGCTCTTCAGTTTTAGATCGGTTAAATGTTTGCCAATACTGGTTTGCAGCATCAGGAATTGGTCAATATCCCTTTGTTTGCCCAGTGTATAAAACGACGGCTCATGATAGCCCGATAACATGAATTTTTGCAGGTAGCTCGTACTTTCAAGATACTGGATCTGGATATTGGTCAGATTAGCCGAAAACGAGCGCAGCTCAGTTTGCCTGCGATCTATAAACTGGTAGGTAACCATCCATATCAAAATGGCTATTGTAAACGATAAAAAGCTTAAAAGGAGCCTTGCCTTAAAGGACTTTAATAGCGGAATATGGGGAAATTTCACCCGCAATTTTACGAAACACGTAATATTTGGTTGTTACCGGATTATTAACTTTTTGTTGTGATTAATGCTCTACACCTTAATATTCCTAAAATAAAAAAAGCCCATGAACCAAATCACGGACTTCTCTTTATATCATATCCATCAATCAACTAATCAAAAATCTACTCCTCCACCATCTCACTATTCAAACTCTGTTCTTCAACATGCTCATGTTTAAAATAGTGTTTCTGATAGATCAGGATCAAAATAACTCCAATAGAGATAGCCGAATCGGCAAGGTTAAATATCGGGCGGAAGAAGATGAAATCCTGACCACCCCAATAAGGCAACCATTTTGGGAAATACCCTGTTATCAACGGAAAATAAAACATATCAACCACACGGCCATGAAATAGCGGCGCATAGCCATACACTACCCCATAAAAGGTTGAATCGACAATATTACCCATGGCACCGGCAAATATCAGTGCCAGGTTCATAATCAAACCGCGGTGATATTTATGCTGTATCAAATAAATCAAACCATAACCAATACCGCAAACCGCAACAATACGGAATAAGGTTAAAGCCAGTTTACCCAGATCGCCGCCCAATTCAAGGCCCCAGGCCATACCATTATTTTCGGTATAGTGCAGCATGCCTCTGTGGCCTAAAAAGCGAATTTCTTGCCCGATATACATATTATGCCTAACCCAAATGGTGATCAATTGGTCGGCAACAACGATTAAGGCAGCAGTAAGAAAAGGTTTTACGTAAGCTACCTTCATTTATTGCTTCAATTTGGCTTCCATGCTTAAGGTAGTGTGAGGTACCACGCGTAAACGCTCCTTAGGTATCAGTTTGCCTGTTTCGCGGCAAATACCATAAGTGCGGTTTTCAATACGCATCAAAGCGGCTTCTAATTGTTCAATAAACTTTTTCTGACGGGCAGCCAATTGGTTGATCTGCTCTTTTTCTAACGTAGCCGATCCATCTTCCAAAGTTTTGTAAGTACCCGCGGTATCATCAGTACCGTTCGAGTTAGGGCTGCTTAATGACGAAGCTAAGTTGTTCAACTCCTCTTTAGCGCCTTTTAATTTATCTAAAAGTATTTGTTTAAACTCTTGTAACTCTGAGTCCGAATACCTGGTTTTTTCGTTTTCTGTTTTCATTACACTTTACTTATAGCAATCAATATTTCATTTTCATCGATCAGGGCAGTATCACCTTCACTTAAACTGGCATCAAGCGTTAAGCTCTCTGCTAAAATTTCGGCGCAAATATATGATAAATTCTTACTTACCGCACTGCTAATAAATGCGTTATCTGTTACACGAACGGTTATCTTATCTGTTACTTCAAAATTCTTAGCCTTGCGCAAATTCTGTATGCGGTTTATCAGCTCGCGCGATATTCCTTCCTGCTTCAACTCTTCGGTAATCGTAACATCTAAAGCCACGGTTAGTTTGCCTAAATTTGCAACCTGCCATCCCGGTACATCTTCGGCAATAATTTCAACATCGCTCAATAGTATTGAGTACGGCGTATTGCGTATTGCGATAGTGCCTTCTGCTTCTATTTCAGCAATTTCTGCGGCTGTGAAACTGGTTATCGCTTCCGCAACCATCTTCATGTCCTTACCAACTTTAGCGCCCAAAGCCTTAAAGTTTGGCTTAATCTTTTTCTTTACAAACCCAGCAGTATCGTTTATATATTCAATGCTCTTGATATTCGTTTCCGATTGTATCAATTCCTTAACCAGGTCAACCTGGTGCTCAAAGTTTTTGTTTAAGATAGGCAATAGTATCCGGCCCAAAGGCTGCCTCACATTAATGCTTACCTTTTTACGTAGCGATAACACCAACGATGATACATCCTGTGCGATCTGCATCCGTTCTTCCAAATCTTTATCCACCAATTGCTCGTTATAAGCCGGGAAATCAGCCAGATGCACCGATTCCACACCTTCTTTACCCGTACTGCTGTTCAAATCGCTAAACAAACGTTCCGCGAAGAACGGTGCCACCGGCGACATTAACTTGGCTATCGTATTTAAACAAGTATATAACGTTTGATAAGCCGATAACTTATCCGCCGAATTATCCGATTTCCAGAAACGACGACGACTTAACCTTACATACCAATTACTTAAATGCGCGTCCACAAAATTCTGAATGGCACGTGTAGCTTTGGTAGGCTCAAAATCGGCATAAAACTCATCAACCTCTTTGGTTAAGGTGTTTAATAATGATATGATCCAGCGATCAATTTCCGGCCTGTCGCTCAGCGCGATCTCCGCCTCGCTATAATTAAAACTATCGATATTGCCATACAGCGCGAAGAAAGAGTAAGTATTATACAGCGTACCAAAAAATTTGCGGCGCACCTCGTCAATACCCTCTAAATTAAACTTCAAGTTATCCCATGGCGATGCATTGCTGATCATGTACCAGCGCGTAGCATCCGGACCGTATTGTGTAATGGTTTCAAACGGATCAACAGCGTTGCCTAAACCCTTGCTCATTTTGTTACCATTCTTATCCAGCACCAAACCATTGCTCACCACATTTTTAAACGCAATGCCTTGGTTGCCAACTTTAGCGTTAACGGCCTTAACCTCGTCGCTCGCCTCACTCAGCATTACCGCGATAGCGTGCAGCGTAAAGAACCAGCCACGGGTTTGATCCACACCTTCGGCAATAAAATCTGCCGGGTAAGCATCCGCGAATTGGTCCTTATTCTCGAACGGGAAATGCCACTGAGCGTAAGGCATAGCACCGCTATCAAACCAAACGTCTATCAGATCTGGCTCGCGGAACATTTTTTGCCCCGTTGGCGATACCAGGATCACATCATCCACATAAGGGCGGTGCATATCGGCCAGTCTGAAACCTTTTTCCATAAACCCGGCCTCTGCTGAAGCATCAATAGCCGCGTTCAATTCTTCTATCGAACCAATACATTTCTCCTCGCCGGTTTCACTCCTCCATATCGGCAACGGAGTTCCCCAGTAGCGTGAGCGCGATAAGTTCCAGTCTACCAAATTTTCCAGCCAGTTACCAAAACGGCCGGTACCTGTCGATTCCGGTTTCCAGTTAATGGTTTTATTCAGTTCAACAAGCTTATCCTTAACAGCCGTAGTTTTAATGAACCAGCTATCTAATGGATAG
>Ga0116227_10011043_pt1 | contig 15377 bp, 19 predicted proteins | sample S1TSphgellanicum_FD_89693 | JGI IMG/M metagenome (GOLD analysis project Ga0116227, IMG submission 89693) | Host-associated microbial communities from peat moss isolated from Minnesota, USA - S1T2_Fb - Sphagnum magellanicum MG | ecosystem: Host-associated > Plants > Peat moss > Unclassified... | reverse complement strand
GACTTTTAGTGGTCGGGAGTCAAACTGCCAGTTTGACTCCCGGCCCTTCTTTTGCCCATAACTTGGGCTGCAGATGTCGGAATTGCCAATGCGAGGGCATTTTCGATATCTACGTTTCAAGACCTTTTCAATGACACCAAGAACACCCCAATGCGAGGTGTTTTGCCCCTTGCTGTCGAGCTCTGAACATTCGGGAGTCTCGGGAGACTCCCAACCTCCAACTTTTCCAAGTGTTGGGCTTCACCCCCACACTTGGCCAAAGTGGGGTTGCGACAATACCCCATTAGGAACCTAGATCAAGGAAACCTCTATGGAGGCTTTATGTGTGCACCAACCAAGGTAACTTTTTGAAAAACTTCTTAATTGATAGTGAACTAGGAGTTAATTAAGAATTAATAATGATGCAAGTGATGACGCAAACAATTATGTTAGTGTAAACGATGATGCAAATGACTAGGTTGGTGCAAATGATAATGCATGCGATGATTTAGGTGATTATGTTAGTGCAAGCGATGATGCAAGCATGGGTGATGGTGGTGTCTGTGACATAATAATGTCTTTCAATTTTTGAAAGCTTCTTTCATAATTGCCCCACTTTTTATTCATGTAAACCTTTCCAAACCCTTTGTATTAGAAATGAATGTTTTTGATTTTGCAATAGGCATTGTACCCTCACAACTTGAAGAAAACAATCTTTTTCGTCATGTTGGTTCATTCATTCTCAAGCTTCAACATCTTTGACTTCAAATGATATCGGTAATTCCTAATGACTTAAACCTTATTTATCAAATTCGTGAATTTTTTTTAATGACCCTCTCATTATTAGCATCTAAGGTTAATTAATGAGTCATCATCAAATCTAAGAAAAATTTGGTGATCATGTAAAATTCGAGTTTCAAAATGGTGTGTTATATCATGATGGAACTTTGTATGTTTTTAGTGGCCATGCATGACTTCAAATACTCTAAGTTAGGCATGATGTTTTTGCTACAAGCCATTTTGGATTCAACAAGACCATGGAATTAGTATTTCAATATTATTGGTCAGCACAACTTTGGAAGTATGTGAAAAAGTTTATCATATCTTAAAATGTTTATGTTCGAACAAAGAATCCTCATCATCACTGTCATGGTCTCCTTCAACCATTGTCAATCCCTTCATCCCTATGGTCTTCAATTCCCATGGACTTCATCATAGACCTTCCACCTTTTAGTTCCTATGACTCCATCTTGGTGGTGGTGGTGGACCGTTCAATGAAAATGGTTCATTTCATTCCATGTACCAAAATAATAACTAGCAAAGGTATAGCCAAGTTATTCTTTGATCATATTTTTCGGTATCATGGTCTTCTTAAAGATATAATTTCTGATCATAGGCTTCAATTTGCATCCAAGTTTTGGAAACAACTTTTAGGTGTGAAATTGTCATCAGCTTTCCATCCCCATACGGATGGGCAAATAGAACAAGTCAATCATGTCTTTAAATAATATTTACAATGCACAACCATGGTTAGAACTTTTGACCATGGCAAAGTTTGTTTATAACAACACAATGCATTCATCAACCTAGCAAACACATTTTTTTACAAGTCATGGTTTACACCCCAAGTTTGATATTCAAGGTGTGCTCAAAATCATGAATCCAACAATTAAAGATCGAGCCATGTGGTTAACAGACGTCTAAACTCAACTTATATCTAACTTTTAAAAAGCACAAAAGTGATAAAAGGAAAATGTTGATGAGCATTAAAAGGAACAACCCAATTTCAAAGTCAAGACCAGGTTTGGCTTTGACGACAACATATCAAAACAACAAGGCCACTAGAAAAGTTGGATCATCAAAAGTTAGGTCCATTCCTCATTGTGAAACCATCCAATGTCGTGGCTTTTCAACTCAAGCTTCTAGGTTCTAATTGATTGGTCAAAAAGTATGCCTCGGGCTTTTAATCAAAATGGACATGTCCATTAGTAAAAAAAAACCAATCAATCAACTTGGACCATTTGAAAAACCAAAAATTTTAAGAGTGTCAAAAAATGTCAAAGTTGACAAGTATAAAAAAGTTGTGAGTGATGTAAAAATAACTAAAACCCCCAAATGGTGTGAGTATAAAACTTCATAATTTGGCATGGCAACAAATAATTATGTGACCCCACAAATGGTGTGAGTATACAAAGGTAATTTGGTGTGGCAACAAATAATTGTGTGACAATATTTATCATCACATGTTAATCTCATCAGCTCCTTGATGAAAGGTGTAATGGCGCCAATTTTTAAAGCAACAACTAGAAATGTGAAGCCAAAATCAATGAATGATCAATTTATCATGGCTATATGGTGGTGTAACTATTAGAAATATGAAAGACGTGCAATGAGTTGGGCTCCTAGTTTGGAATTAAGCTTTAAATTTTAACAACCTTATATGAGCCCAATTCAGCAGTTGAATTGATTTGCATGTTGAATTGGGTTCATATAGGGTTGTTAACACTTCTAATTAGCTCCATAAAATGCATTCATGTAAAACATCATTTTAAAATGTTATTTGGACATCAAATTGATACGCTAAAAAAATTCAAATTGAATTAAATTTTCATTACCAAACCATTAATTTTATGAAAATTCATAAGCTTTTGACAAATTTCTTATCATTTGGTATTGTATTAATATCCATGTTTGATTGTGCTTCAAAGAATCCAATTCCAATTGAATGACTTGCTACCAATGTAATACATCGAGAATGTTAATGCTCGTTGGATTATGATAGGTTTTATGATAAAAAAACTGATGAATTACAACTTTAGGAAGCTTTTTCCTTGTTGACAACCTCCAAGTTTTATATTTCAACTAATCACATAAGTTTCCTAATTTCTCATTGGAAATGACTTCTAAAAAGAACATGTCTTGTTGCACATAGCTACATTCATGTGTAGATTGATTAAATCCCCACTTCTTGAAATGACTTCATCCAAATCATCATTTTTATGAACACTAAATTTTGAGTTTATATCTATATATTTCAAGACTTGCATTGACCATGTATGAAAATTTAAATTTGAATTGGTTTGTTGTGTTGCAACTTGAATTTAGAAAAGTTTTTAAACTTGGCATAGGAATACTTATCAAACATATTATTCATTAACTTGTATAGACTTTACATTCCTCTTTATAACCTAAGAAAATGAAAATCCAACTTTTGTTCATTTTCTTTTGGGATTAAGGCATAAACTTTGTAACAAAAGACTTTCAAGTGAGTTAATGTAGGCTTAATTCTTGACCATACTCCAAAAGGTCTCATATTATCATCTAAAGCCATATTTGATGTCCTCTTTTAAATATTTTGTTGTAAAATTTTAATGTTTTCCCCAATGTGGCTTAGGAAGATTAGAAATCAACAAGTTTAAACCCACCAACAAGAAGGTTAAGTTATTTTAACAAACTTTGATGTGCACTACCAGTAATATGGCTTTTTGTTCATTTGCAACCTCACATCTCATTTTTTCAAAACAAATCCATAGAAATGGCATTTCACTTACCTGCACAACTTTGCAAGGTTTCACAACAATCATGGACAAAAGATGTCCACACCCATTTTTTTGTGTGGGCATTACAAGTTATTCATCATTTCTTAATGTTACACATTTAGGCTATCAAATGGTCCAAATGTTTGGATGAAAAGCATAATTCAAATCCAAGATTGCGTCATTACTTAACTCCTTGTTTACACATCAAGTCACTTGACCCTTTTTTAATATTGTTCCATCCATAGTTCAACCTTTAAAATGATTTTTTGAATAATAGGATTTTTAAGAATCCATGTATTTCCTCACCTTCTAAATATTGTAAAACATTTGATTTCATCACATGTGGACATATAAGAGTGGGCTAAAAGTAGATTGCAAATATAAAAACGAAATCACGTCCATTATGAACTTTTCTCAAAATCAATTATATTTTCACATTTATTTCTATATTCCACAATATGCATCATATGAATGTATAATGAAACATGTAATAGCTTATCTACTTTCATGAAAATAACCCCTACTTTGTGTTTACTTATCAAAAGTTGACATTTCAATTTCAATGGGTCTATATTGTTCATTTGAAAATAGGTTTTTTTCGTTTTTTTTCATCCACTTGAAGTTTTAGATTTTGGTTATATAATTTTTTCATGCATCTCTACCAAAAAAAAAAAGCAGTAATATGAAAAAAAATTATATTGCATTTTTCTACCATTTTCTCACATGACTCATAATTTACAACTTCAAAGACTATTTTGTTGGTCTATTGACCATGTGTTCACTTACAAAGGAAGAACACGGTTCATAGTTGAATTTTGTGAATTGGAGTCCTTTGTGATATGACATTCTTTTTGGATACCCCAATTGCAAAAAAGACCTTAAATTTAAAATGCAACACCCAACTTTGTTTTTTGGGGTTGAAACAATTCAACTTTAGGCAAACTTTAGAGGATAAATTGTGTGTGTGGTGTGGGTTTATAATGTATCACCAAAGAAAGAAAAAGAAAGAAGTTATGTGACCACCTTTTGGGTTAATCTCAAAATAAAATTGGATTTGTTTTGTAGTTCATTACAATTAGTTCAATGAAATAATATCTAAGTAGATGCAAACTCATTGGTTTCACCATTAATGAATTGATTGCCATGCCAATTCATCGATTTTCCCTCTCTCAAAAATACTAATTTACCAAAATCTCCTCTCTTTGCAACGAAAGGGGAAAATTTTGGGGGTTTTCACTACCCATTACTATGTCTCATTGTTTGTTTTCACAATATTGTTGGGACTCCCCAATTTTCTCCTCACTAATACCCCACTCCATGAATGGGAGTACCTATACAATTAAGCAAAACTATTCGCATTAGTTGGGTGCAATGTAGATGGAACTAAACCAGACCAATCTCCAAAAAATTTCAGGAAAGTTTTGGACTTTTATATTAAAAAAATTTTTAATTTCAAATTTGCACCAGAGGTTTTATCAATAAATAAATAAAGAAAGAAAAGTCAAAAAAAAATTATTTTTAGAATCACAAACTTGACAACATTGATTTAAACTAGTGTTCTCTAGTTCTCGATTTCAAAAGAAACCTTCAGTCACAATTTTAACTCCTTTTTTCATTTTGATGGAACCTTTAGTCTAATCTTGACACTAAACCTTTGGATTTCCAAAACCTCTCATTTTGGTCATTTAATTAAAGAATATAAAGACAATCCAATTTAAAACCAAGTCCAATTCCATGTTCCATTCCCATTACACACAATTAAATTTATTTTTTGGTGTAGTATTAGTTGTTCAACTAGTGCATATATAGCTACCAAAGATAAAGATTGTGTAATATTTAATTATGTATAGCTAGTTAAATGCAATAACTTCCCTAAAATGTAAGGTCAATTTAGTTTTTCAATAAAATTATATTTATCTACCTAGAGAACCTAAACTTGTTTAACATGGGCATCACCTGAATTCAAGTTCTAGTTCAATTTTGAAAAGAAATTGGTTGTCCAGTTAGATTCCAATGGTAGTTCCAACAAAATTCAAAACCTCTAGTTCAAGGACCCTAGAACCTGAACCTTTAAAACCTAACCATGGTTTTAGGGTTTAAGGTTTGAAGGGTTTAGAGTTTAGGGTTTGAAGGGTTTCCGGTTTGAAGGGTTTAGGTACTTGATTGATCCCACAATTGCGATATGTACTCTTCTCATCAACACACTCAAACCATGCATTTAAGATGTCGTAAACCCTAAGCCTACCACTCATACTCAACACCTAGAGTCCCTAACACCAAGTGTGAAGGGGCAGCTTTAGGCAAACAACAATGATCTTTTGAAACATCTACTTACACCATATCACAGACAGTGGGGGGTCGTCAAAACGTAGTAAGCATTTGAGAAAGTTCCCCACAACTGAGCAAGGATCCATGAAAATTTGAGAAGGTGGCCATTTCCCTAAAAATTTGAGGAAATTGTTTAGTGAATGAAAAGTCTTCAACAGATGGCCCAGCTTCTTTAAAGAAGCAAGTGAATGAAACCACAATGCCTAAGTTGTGTTGTGTTCAACTTTTGCTATGTAGGAACACACTAGCTGGAAGCTAAGTGTGTGTTGTCTAGTTGCATCATGTTCAGTTTTACAGCTTTCTTCTTTTGCTGCACTTGCTGCACTTCAGGAGCAGGAGGAAGAGCTGACTCAGATTTGAAGGTCTCATCAGGACTCATCAACAACCAACACAAACCCAACTCCAAGAAAGCTCAAAGCAATCAGACCAAAGCTTTACTGAATCATGTCTTCCTCAACTTTATATTACATTTTACTGCTTCCATTTATAATCCCAGAATTCCAGCAAAACGTTTTTGACTAGTGTTTTCCTGACCATGCTTTGGAACTTCTCAAGGTTAGCATGTGCCTACATGTTCTTTTACCAGAATCAACTTTAAACCTGAAGAATTCAAATGGAATGCATGAGACTCCAATGTGCTCAGGTACAGACTACAGACCAACTGCAACGGATGGATGGATAGGAAAAGAAAGTGGATCCAGGCAGCTTTGAGATGAGAACTTAACTGCAATTGATTTCAATACAGGCTTCCCTCACCTCCTACCAACCTTTTTCCTCTCAGTTCAGCATCCATAAATCCTCATTCTGTGTCCATCTCCTTGCACCTTTTCCTGTCTTCCTACTTCCAATGTCATTTCAGTACTACAAACATTGGGAGACGAACGAACTGGAGTTGTATGTGAAATTGAACAGTTGTGACCAAATATCACATCTAACAATCTACGTCGGCTAGCTCTCAAATGCCTCATCGTCATCATCAGGCAGAGGTAGTGCTGAAGCCTGCGCCAGTTCTGCCTCATATCTGCCAGAGCCATCATTATTTCTCAATTAACACTGCAGAACAAGGGGAGCATGGACATAACAATAGCAATCCCAACAAAAAGAATTGAGTGCTACAAACCAAAGCCATAGGCCATGCCAGTGAAAAGAAGCACTTACTGCTGCTGTGCAGCAATATCAATTTGCACTTCAGGTGGTGCCAGAGCAGGGGACTCAACAAAGTGCAAGTTCACATCTCTGTACACACAATCCAGATCCACATGAATGATGATAGAACAGAAGTAAGAAGATTCAATAGATAACATACTGGGGTTAGATATCCTGTGCATTCATGAAAATATGTACAGAGGTAGAACAGAATGCATGTATAATACAAAGTAGCTAACTGAAACAGACAACATACCCAGCAAGCTTCCTGGCAAGGTACAAGAAAGGTTTCTCAAAGTTATAGTTGCTCTTTGCCGAAATCTCATAATACTGCAAGTTCTTCTTCCTGTGGAAAGTAACTTGTTTTGCTTTCACCTGCCTGTTCTTCACATCCACCTTGTTTCCACACAGTACAATTGGAATATTCTCACAGACCCTGCACACAGAAGCTGGTCAACACATGAAGAGTACATAGGGCTTCAGAACATGACAAACTGCGAACCATGGTTTGTACTGCTTTTTGTACCTGCAAAGATCACGGTGCCATGTTGGAACATTCTTGTAGGTCAGCCTTGCTGTAACATCAAACATGATGATGGCACACTGTCCATGAATACTGCAGCAAAGGAGCACAATGCAAAACAGTCAGAACCTAGTTCCAAATACAAGCTCTTACAACAGTGGTTTCCCTGTCCACAAATGGGTTCTAGAATTTTAAAAAAAGGTTCTACTGCAGCAACCAACTTACTAGTAGCCATCACGTAGACCTCCAAACTTCTCTTGGCCAGCCGTGTCCCAACAGTAAAACCGGATACGCCCACAGTTGGTAAAGAAGTCCAGGGGATGCACTTCCACACCAATGGTTGCTGCAAACCAAACATGAACAGAGGATGACAAACCAGTTGCTCATACACAAATATTACAAGACTTAGAAACAGATTGGGAAAGGTTTGCAATAAACCACTGAATGTCATCCATACAGAAATAACTCCATGAAGCTCACAGAGGTTCTATCTGTGCCAGTTGAACCACAACACATTGTCAATACTCTTCTCAAGTCAGATTAGAGGTACTTACGCTCATACTTCTTCTCAAATTCACCCGTCAAATGACGCTTGACATATGTTGTCTTGCCTGCAAAGTGCCACAATCCACAATAAATAGGACACTACGAATGCATTTTGTTCAATGGATCCACATAACCATTAACCATTTCAAGCTCTGCATCTACTACATACAAACACACATTGCAAGAAACAAAACCCACAGCATACACATCATAAGAAAACTGACCCACAGTCAATTAACCTATGATAAAAACCTAAGCTGCTGTCATGGGACTCTCTACAAGGATTAGTGTGATATTCTTCATTCTATTATCAGTGTGGTATTCTTATGCTTCCCATGTACCAAAAGAGATCTGACCCAACAATCACACGGTTTAGCTAAGCCTGTACACCTACCTGTGCCTCCATCACCAACAATGACAAGCTTGAAGCTTGGGCAATTGTCTGGAGTTTGCTGTCCTGGCAAAGCCTTCCAAAATAAAATGACCACATGATGAAGCTGATCAGTTACGCTACCCCAAGCTACCAGAAATGCTCAAAAGACTACGTCAATCTCCAAGCTTACTGATCTCACAACAGACATACCACATACATTTCCCCTCCGCCACGATGGAATGATTAGACCTTCAGAAAGAAAACTATTTCACACTCTCGTTCAGAATATAACAAATTGCAAACAAACATCTACCCAGAAAAAACAAGGAACAATGCATTCTCTAAACAACGGCATCTGACCTAACCCCGCGTACAGACTGAGCTATGAAAGGAGAGCTAGAAAATGCAGATTGAAAAAACAAAATAAAATATAATTTAATTTAAACAAAGCGCAAGAAACATAATAGTGGTAGGAGAACAGAAGGCGAGTAGTTACACCATAATGTGATGCGCGTGTGGGCTTGATCTGGAATGGCGCAGCAATTCGTCTGCAAAGGAGAGTGCGAAGGAGAAGAAGTGTGCAGAGAGAGAGACAGAGGAGGAAGAGGAGCTCGAAGAAGATCCAGAGTCCGGAAGCTCTCTCTGCAGAACGGTCTGATTCCCAACCCTAGATTACCTAACCTAGAAGAAGAGGTCCGATAAGAGAAGAGTCAGTTCCGAAGCTACAAACCATGTGGTGGAACTAATAAAATCCTAGACTCAAGAAATCTTCATGTCCCTACCCTTCCAATGAAAAGGAAAGAAATTGGGTTTTCTAGCTCACCTCATTGGCTACCTAAATTTTATTTTTTTCTTCTATTTTTTCACTACCATAGTACCTTGACCTTAATGGATTGGGCACTATGGTGCCAAATAACTAGTTTGTCAATTAGAATGTGAATTTGGCATATTGGATAATATTTTCCAAGATTTTCAGCTTATGATTTAAAATGTTTATAAGTACATAAATGAAAGTGTTAATAATTTTTCATCCATTTTGATACATAAAATTCAATGTTATACTTTTAAAATCCCTCATCTCAAAACCTAGCACTTCTAGGTCTTCTAGGTATCCTCTTTTGTTGATAATAAGCATTATAACCATGAATATCAAGTCTAGTGAACTCAAGCACATTCCACTCTATTTTAAAGTTCAAGAACGCGTTCCATTTCCAACTTACACATTGGAGTTGATACAACAAAAAAAATGGACAACTTGTGCTTCATTGAAAGCTATAGTTGGTCTTGCGCAAAGGACTCAAGTAATTTAGACACCAAAGAGGAACTAATCTTCACAACTTGTAATTGCATCTTTTCTAACTTGGATAACATCAAAATGTGTTGATGAAGATCCTTTGCAACCTAATCGGCAAACATAATGTATAATGTTAGAACAATCCACCTCCACATAGTAAGGTTGTGGTCAACATCCAGGCGTGTAATCATTCTACATGTGCACTGGTCATCTTCATCTTTTGATCCAACTCATGACGCAAGTTGTGAACCTCATCAATCAATGAGGATTAATGAAATTTCAAACCCCATGCACTTTGAAAACTAAGAGGACATAACCTCCAAGAGTGAGGAGGACTATTGTATTATATTACACGTTATAGGTTATCATTATTAGTTAGTTAGTGATTCTTGGGTTAGTTAAACCAAACAATATTGTTATGATAGTTATGTTAGTTCAGGTTGTTTATAATTATGTTCATAACTCTTGTGCCCATTGTTATCTTGGTATTTAGTGTTCAATGCCTTTACTTGGGGGCAAGGAGGTATGTACAGTTTTTGGTTGGAGTTAACAACATTATCATGGTAGTAATATATTGTTGGACTTGCAACGAATGTTAGTGTAATCATAACTCAATTTTAAAAAACTTTTCGCCTTTGTTACTTTGTCTATTGAATGTAAATTGAACTATTACAAGTCCTTCCAAAAATGCAACATAAACTCAAGGTGCATATATTTGTTTAAATGCTTGTTAGAAAATTACAGGTATAAAAGTAGATACATATTACATGTTTTAAGTTCTTATATTAATTCCTTGACAATAAATACGATGCACATGAAAAGGGCCAAGTACACACTTAATCCCTATAATATTACCCTCAACATAAGCCTTAAAAAAAACGAAGTGTTATAATTCAAGCTACATGGTGCAAATAGTTTTAGAAACCTAAGGGTTATAGGCCTTGGTCACTAGAATGTTTTTCATTTTTCTTTTGTCATTACAATTGCACACACTTTGCATGGTCAATTATGTGTATTTGAACTATAATGAAAAATGGGATATTGTGGATGTGAAATGTTTAGTGGATATTGTTGTGTAAATGTCAAAATCTCACACAAGGTTTTTTCAAAATTAAAAATCAATACTTAAATTTTCACCCATTATTGTCAACAATTTTTTTTTCACACAATTCTAGTGCAATCCATTCTGTTTTGAAGTATGAAAAGATGAATTGAAATGTAACAAACAAGAATCAAAAAACATAAAAACAAATTCAACCATAATCCTTTGATGCAATATATTTAACTATTTTCAATGTTTTTTTCACATTATCCTAAACAAGATGGCATGTTATTTCAACATGTTTTGTCCTTCCTCTAAACACTAGGTTTTTTTCCATTTTAATTGCATTATGGTTATCACACAACACTATCATCAAGGCGTCAAATTTCATATTTAGTTTTTATAAAATTTATTTGATCCAAAAAGTCTCTTTTGTTCCTTTTGTTAATGTGCAATATTTTGCTTTAGAAAAGGATCACGTAATTGCATTTTGCTTGGCATTGCTCCATGATACATGGCCACTACTCAATGAAAATAGGTAGCCAGAAATGGACTTACATTCTTCTAAAACACTAGCATAAGTTAATTACAAGTTAAGGTGGCTTAAAAGCGGCAAAAGTTTTAGTCCCTATAATCCATATTTTAACACTAGAATGGAAAAAAAAACTAAAAACCAATCTTAAGTGGGCCCTATGTGATGATCAACTAATAAAGTCCATAGAAAGGTTGTTCATCCAAACAACTCTTTGATATACATGTTAGGGGGAAAAAAATATCAATCCAACAAAAAGTGACCAAGATAGGAACTTTTGAAAATAAGGTACGTCCAAATTTGGTCATTCAAAAGTACATAGTTATTTGTTGGTTAAAGTTTTTGTTGTAATGTTTTTCAATCCATTTTTTTCCCATCATGTATATTGAATCCCTATAAAAAATATTGAGATGAAATCATAATAAAAAATGCATTTGAATGTTAATTCAAAATCCAAACCATATTCCATATGTCCATTATAAAATCCATTACTATATGATTAATGTATGTTTATTGAATTTCACCCTTTTATAAATATTTTTATTCAAGTTGGAAATTTTAATGCATAATATTTTTGTCAAATTGATGGTTTTATAATGTTTTTGTGGCATTTGAATAAAGTACAATTTGTAGAAAGTCCATAAAATTGCAAAAAGTGATCCACCCTAATTTGTAACTATCCCATAATCTACATTAGTGAATCCTCTTCGTGTGAACACTCCCCCTCTTTGATAACACATTACATAATTAAACAATTCCCTTGAGGTAACAAAAGATTGTTTTGGTAATTGTGAGGACTAGGTGTAGCAATTGACAATAGCAACCGTGTACACAATGTCTAGTTGCATTATCAAAATGTGTCTTAGTTTGCCCACAACTATGCGACAATAAGGGGGCTCGATTGGCATTGTTGTTGTGTCTATGGTTAAGCGACGCAATCACGGGTACTAGTTGGGGGTGGCACTCCACAAGACCAAAGTTTGCAAAACTACATAGTAGGTATTAGCAATGTGCCATGAAAATCCCTTATGGCTTGTTGATGGATTATACACCAAGGTACAATGATAATGGGCCAAGAAGTGACATGGTACACTAAGGTCCAAATGGTAGTCCATGTACCGGTGGAAGATTCCGCAACTACTACAGCTCCTGATATGGAATTAGGGAAATGGACGTACCCGATATTTCATTGATAAAATATAGAAATAAAAGGAATATTCGTAAAGCTCTTTCATCGAATGTGCGAATATGACAAGCCTCAAATAAGAAGCCCCGGCTAACTCTATGCCAGTAGCCGCGGTAAGAGGGGGGGGGGGCTAGTGTTATTCAGAATGACTAGGCGTAAAGGGCACGTAGGCGGTAAATTTGGTCGAAAGTGAAAGGCATGGATAGAGAAAAATTGTTTCTACATCGGCCGAACAAAGTTATTTTATATCCAATGAAAATCAACACAACTACTCTTGGATCCATGATATCTTTTCAATGGAGTTTCATGTGATCAATAGTCATCAACATAAATGATCACGATGAAAATTACATTATGTTCTCAAAGGACACACATGTTTGGGTCAGAGAAGGGACAAAAAAAGCTTTGAAACACCAAGTAGGTGTTAAGGTATTCCTGCCATGAACGCAAGGATTGTTATAAGCCATAAAATGTTTTGTGCAATTTGCACATTTTCATCTCCTCCCCCTTCTTCACAAAGCCTTTGGGTAGATCAACTTAGACATCTTCCTTAATGTCTCTATTCAAAAATGCACATCCATGTGTGTGAAAGGCCAATCATGTTGAGCAGCCATTGTAATGATAGTGTGGATAGTTGTCCATCCTGCTACTGATGCAAAGATTTTTTGATAGTCTATTCCTTATTGTTGTTCAAACCCATGGGCAACTAGACATGTTTTGTATTTAAGTAGAGTATTTTTTAGTTCATGCTTGATTTTAAACAACCACTTCATTAACATTTGAAAGCACCCAATTGATAAGTCTACTAAAGTCCATGTTTGGTTGGTTTCTATAGTTGCCATTTTTCTATTCATAGCATTGTGTTATGCCGGATCATTCATTGCTCCTATGAAGTGTTTAGGTTCCGTGAAGGATTTTATGTGAGTAATGTAGTCATTTAGCCTGGATGAAAAGGCCTTCTCGCAACTATAGCACCTAATTTGTGGATTTGAATGGTTGGTATCGTGTGTAAATGCATCAAAACCATGAATTGGAGATGGGCTTGAGCTATGGACTATTGGAGCTTCTTCCCATGGATGTTATACCGAGTATATCGTTACTGGACTAATAGATATTGGTGCTACTGATTGAGGCATGTAATCATCGATGGGTGATGGAGCAATATCACTTGAATGAATGCCTTTCTGTTGATCTATTGATGAGTGTGATGCAAATGGGTCTCGCACCTCAATCATGGCTGAGTGACTAGTGACAAACTCCAATGTTACATGTGGTTGTTTGGTAGTTATAGCAAAGGCATACTAGAAACACCCTTCATAAACCTTTACATCATTGTTGATGTGTAATGTGCGTGTTTCTAGATCGTAACAACAATATCCTTTAGTTTCTTTGTCATAGCCCACGGATAAACATTTTTGTGTCTTTGATTAAAATTTGGTTCTTTTCTCAATTGGGATGTGCACATATGTCACATTGCCAAAAATGTGAATTTTGTTCAAGTTTGGCTTCTCACTTAAAAATATTTGGAAGAGTGTCACTTTAGAATTTGTTCAAGTGATCAATTAATGAAGAAATTGGATGTGTTGACAACTTTTGCCCATAAATGTTGTAGGGTTCTCACCTCAAACACCATGGATTTCGCCTTCTTGAACAATGTCTAATTTTTTCATTCTACAACACCATTTTGGTGTGGGTGTACCCTTGATTGAGTTTTCTCTTGCTACCTTGATCATTGTAAAAGGTGACAAACTCTCTAGACAAGTACTTACTACCCTTGTCACTTTGCAAGGTTTTAACCTTTCTATCAAATTTCAGTTCTATAACATTTTGAATGTCATGAAGTAGTGAGCACCACCCATAGACGTTGGTTTGACATGCTACATAGATCGTATGAGTTCCAATGGTTGCAAGGCTTGGCGTTCATTTTTTTTGTTAGTTCACTCATGAGATTATATGTTTTCCATGCAGTGTTGGCAGAGTGTTGTGTTCATAGGTATGAACAGTATGCCTTCTACCAAATGATTGGCCACCAGGAATCTCAAGCTATGATTGAAATGGCCAAGTCATTTATGCCATAATATTGATATGTTTGGGATTTGATTACACAGATTTGAAACTTATAATCATGACTATGGAATCAATAAAATCCATTTGAGCCATCCCGCACTCCTTGTGTTACTATCTCATCTTTGTTTTTTTAAATCAAACATTTTGTGTCATCAAATACCAACGCAAAACCCTTATCAATTATGCAACTTATAAACAGTAAGTTCTTAGTAAATCCAAGGACATATAGAACACCTAATATATTTATTTCCCCATTTGCACTTGAAAGGTTTACATATCCTCTCCCCTAAACTGCTAGACATTATTCACCAGTTGTTTTGACATAGACTGATCCTTTTTGGTATTTTAAATTTGTAAAGATTCCTTCACTCCTTGTCACATGTCGTAATGGACCTGAATCCAACAACTAGTATACTTCTTTTTCTAAATCCATAACACTAAGTGCAACATCAAAAAGATCTATGGGACTTTGACTATAATTTTTTGTCTCGTCATCTTCAACTTTTTGGATGATTGCATTAGATTGATAATTGGGAGATGATTGTAAATGTCCCCAAGTTTGGCATTCACAAGTCCTCCTTGTCATCTCTCACACTAATTCATGGCAATGACGCATGATATGTCTAAGGAGACTCCAAAAGTGACACATACCCATTTTCTTTTTCCCATATGTCGCAACCCCACTTTGGCCAAGTGTGCGGGTGAAGCCCAACACTTGGAAAAGTTGGAGGTTGGGAGTCTCCCGGGACTCCCGAATGTTCAGAGCTCGACAGCAAGGGGCAAAACACCTCGCATTGGGGTGTTCTTGGTGTCATTGGAAAG
>Ga0116227_10011042_pt1 | contig 15378 bp, 10 predicted proteins | sample S1TSphgellanicum_FD_89693 | JGI IMG/M metagenome (GOLD analysis project Ga0116227, IMG submission 89693) | Host-associated microbial communities from peat moss isolated from Minnesota, USA - S1T2_Fb - Sphagnum magellanicum MG | ecosystem: Host-associated > Plants > Peat moss > Unclassified... | reverse complement strand
TATATCCCTCCGGGATATTCTTTTAGCTTATTCTTCTTCGGAGGCTACGCTATACCCCAAAGGGGTAAAAAAAAAAAAATTTCCTTTTTTTTTTTTTTTTGAAATAAAACCAAATTTTTTTATATATTTTTTTTTATTTTTTATTTTTTTTTTTTTTTTTTCATGTGTTTCAGGGAATTATAATGTCTAGCATTATTACTAAGGGAATGTGACCTAGTTCCAATCTATACTGTAATAATAATAATAATAATACAGGGGGCAGCTTTAGCACATGTATGTTTGTATAATTAATTAAATTTGCTGGTTTCATTCTTTAATATTAGAAGATTCTTGAAAATTTCAGAATATTTTTAAATTTATCTTCTTAAAAAAAATTAATATAGAAGATTATTTTTTTGAGGAAAAAATGCCCCATTTAAAAAAAAAAAGAAAAAGTAATTTATGCTGAAGTCACCAAGGTGGTAAGCATTTCATTAACATTTTTTGGGGGAGACTTAAGACAAATTAACTGCAGTCAAATTGGACAACCATCTAAACAAATTAACTGCAGTCAAATTGGACAACCATCTAAACAAATTAACTGCAGTCAAATTGGACAACCATCTAATGAATGAACAAGGACCAATTGAAAATTAATCTATTTCACTTTTGAAAATGCACTTTGATAGTTTTAAAGAGAAAAATTATGAGATTTTTGGGCAAGCGAATTTCAACTTCAGTAGGTTCTCTGAACTTTGAACCTCTAACATAACATAATGAGACCTTTTACACCAACATTCTGTATTGCTTCTTTTTTGCAAAGAAAAATAAAAAGGGGGGAGACATAATAATAATGTTCCACCAAATTATACGATAAAAAAAAATGAATTATTGGATTCCTACTTTACAATGGTGGACTAGCCTGACCCAAGAAGCTCTTGGGGTTTCTATCAATCTTTGTATATTCTTCTCCCTTAGTTTGTAATTTTCTTAAATTTCTACATTTCAAATGGATAATTTTCTTAAATAATTGACATTTCCATAAAAGGTCATTTTTTTGGGAAGGAAAATAAAGATTAAAAGAAAAAAATCATGAATATTCTATTTTTCAACATGGAATCTTTAAAATTAATTCATTATCCAATAGACATTTGGGGAGGGGGAGTGTCCAAAGCTTCAATTTTATTTTATTTTATTTATTTTTGTGATGGGTCAATTAAAGTGGCTCATTGAAAAATATGAACTTTGTGATGCCAAGAAATTAATAAATAGAACCTAGATGATATTATCATTAAACAAGTGGGTTAGCCCATGAATGTTTGTTTCTTTTTACAAGAAATCATCCAGGCAAATGTGCCCGGTATGGATGGATGGAAACTACCACCTTGCAAATGGATTCATTCAAACTCCCCCCTCCCACAACAATTTGTGTTGAAAATGGAATTGTTCAACTCACTACAACTATTTGTGTATCAATTGAACCCTAAACCCTAAACATTGAAAGTAATATGTTGTGATTGTTCCCCCCAATAGATAGATGTATGGACCCTACTACCATGTGAGCAAATGGGAACTTAAGTGGTGTAAATGGGACACTTACTTGTGTGCACTCTCCATCTCTCCAATCATCTTACAAAGTAGGTTAGGGAAGAACATGCTTGTTGTTACTCAATGGAAAAAACCACCCATAAAAACAACAACAAAAATAGGTAATACCCCGTCCATTCCATCATCTTACAAAGGTCTCACCATAGCGATACTAAACAAACTATCCCTCAAAAGCAACAATTTTTTTGTCAAAGTAGATGAGATGTCAAAAGATTACATGAGCTTGTTGGCTTCACTTGGCTCATCATTCCTTGAAATTATGCTTTGCTCTTTACCAATTTTACTCTTTTGTGTTCAATCAATATGAAAGTGTGTGAATTTTTTTGTGAGAGAAGGAATGGATTGGATTGGATTGGATTGGATTGGAGGGTGGCCATCATCATGTGTCATTGCTTGCTCAAGTGCTTCTTGGCCCAAAGTGTCGAATCAAAGCCCAATGAAACAATGGGGGGTTTGGGTGTCGTTTACTCATTAGGCTGGGCCAAAAAACGTTCCTTTGGACAAAGCAAAAGGTGGATTGAAGGACATGCCAAATGACAACACAACACATCCATGGCTAGCTATACTAGCTACACAACAAGAAGCAAAGGAATACCTAACTAACTTAGGTAGTCATTAGTAAGTACACCACCACCACCACCACCACCACCACCACAACACATGCATGTTTGTTTTGGTTACCCAATCACTTTGAAAAATCTCTCACTCCTTGTAGTTGCTTTGCATGTTCAACCACCAAAATAATGCCTATCTACTACTCACATCTATATGGGTGCATTGTTGTATGCATTGTTGTGTCTTATTGGGAACAACATTTTGCACACACCTTTGAGAGTCAAACCCATGGACCCGACCCCCCCACCCCAAATTCTTTCTACACATGTAATTCATCCGCATCCTTGTAAATGAACGTCAAACCAATCAATCAACGAACTATGGTGATTTTTAATGGATTATGTTCGATTCGAGTGGGGTTAAGCAACCTTAGGGTTTGTGACATTAGGTGATTCGAGTGGGGTTAAGTGACCTTAGGGTTTGTGACATTAGGTGACTTGTAGAAAGGAAGCCCCAGGGGCGCACCAAGACTTGCTACTTGATCCCAATGGGTTTTCTTTGAATTTGATTTGGATTTGGATTTGGATTTGAATAGAGTAGGTAAATTCATTCATCCTCCTCATTATCATCCTACAAAATTAATTAGGTTAATACTATTAATTAACAAGGGGGATTCCATTATTTAATATTCATGGGATGATATATATTTATTTATCCCTGTGATTATTTATAATTGTTGAAAAAAAGGAAAAAAAAAGAAAAAAGAAAAAAAGAAAACAGAAAACTCTCACGTGTAAGTAAGTAAGTGAGTGAGTGAACTCCAGAAATCCGGCCGGGTTTCCCGCGTGGGGCCCGCCGGAAGGGGCCCGTCCCACCATGCCGGCCGCTCTCTGGTCCCCTGCACGGGCGGAACGGGCACGGCCGTTCTCTGGTTCCCAGCACGGGCGGTGCGGGCACGGCCGTTCTCTGGTTCCCAGTACGGGCGGAGCGTAGTCTGGAGGAGGAACGCTGCGCTGCCTGCAGGCGAGAGAGGAGGAGGACAGAGGAGAGAAGAGAAGAGAAGAGAAGAGAGATCTTGATTGGAGCTGATCAAGATCAGGATCTCTTTTTTCTCTTGCGACTCTCTCGTGTTTTCAAACAAGAAGTTCTGTCTCTGGTTTTCTGTCGCTGGCGTTGCTGAGGAAACCAAATCGCGAAGCAAAAGCCTGGCGGAGGTGGTGGTGGTGGTGGCCCTGGACTTCTGTTGTTGTTGTTGTTGTTGTTGTTTGCGCTTTTTGTGATCGCTCCGGAGTCTGCAACGCAACTTTTTTATTAGAGTTGGCAGTAGACATTTTTTTGGCCTTGAAGGCTCTGTCTCTGTCTCTCTGTGAGTCTCTCCGTGAGTGTTGTGTGCACTCTCGTTGTTGCGAGGTGGGGTGCGTGAAGAAGACTAGCGCTCGGTGTTTCTTGCCAATTCGTTCTCGCATTTTTATTTTTTGGCGAGGAGAGGGTTACGTGCCATTCTCATGCAGCTACGTACGTAAGAGTGGTGCCAATTGGGTGGGGGGGCTGTGCCGACGGAAAAGATTTGGAACTCGTGGGAAGAAAAACCACAGCTCATCCTCAGCTTTCTTGGTATGCGATCAGTGAGCGCTGACAGATTCTTCTTGTACGCGAGCTCTTGGCACATCACAGAAAAGCGTTCGTGGGTCTTGTTGAAACTCTCGCTTGTTTGTATGTTTGTTTGTTTGTTTCGTGGAGGCAACTCGGAGTCTTCTGAAAGAAGGAAGAGGAGTCCTCCTGGGATCATATAACAATGGCAGTGCAAGCACAATATCCTTCTAGCATTCTTCTTCCCGATTGCCACAATAGGTATACAACTCCTCACATGACGTCTTTGTGGATCTGTCTGCCTCGAAAAGCTGATGAGAACCCAAACTGTGCAAATTGCTAATGTCTAAAAATTGCAATTGCTTCCAAGAGGGAATGACATCTGAGCTTGAGTTTACGCGAAGAGCTCAAGAAAGAGATCTAGTGCCCAAGATCTGATTGAGCTCCATGTTGTTGTTGTGGGTCCTGGAGCTGCAGAGCGCGGCAGATGTTTGGCGCTGACAACGGTCGCGTGTTCTTGTCCCCTCTGACTGTGAACCACAGCAGCAGCAGCGTTCTGCCAGAAGATTTTCAGATCCAACCCATGGCAACACAAAATGGCTTCACATCCCATGCATTGCGCATGTTCAACCAGTGTAAGCTTCTTGCTCTACGCATGCTGTGGAGATCTTCACAATGGCAGCAGCACCAGTCAAGATTCTTCCTTAGTCTAACTTGGAGCTCTGGACAAGTCTCTCCACCTTCTATCCAACTTCTCAATAGATCATAGGGTTCTGGGCAAGATGCTGTTGCCTTTGCTTCAAGAGGTGTGAGTCTTTTTTTGAACATTTGGAGGGTTCTCAAGAATCTAGATCTGTGCTTTTGGGTTTTTTTTGTTTTCCAGTAGCAGGTCCAAGCAACGTTGTCTCCTCTCAACAACCGTCACTGAATGTTGCGGCAGTCTTGATCAATGAGAGAGAGAATGATCATCTTGCTTGCAGCACGTTACTGCCAGGCTCAAGAAAGCGAGCAAGAGAACTTGGAGATGATGATGACGAGAATGCACTTGTTGCAACCACCCACAGGCAGCGACAGCAACAACATCCTATTCTGAATGCTGCTGCAGCAGAATATCATCATCAACAACAGCAGCAGCAGCAGCAGCAACAGCAGCAGCAGACCCTAGTACATAGATCTCCAGGAGCAGCAGCTATGAGTCCTGGCCCTCAAACTATAGGAGTATCTACAGGTTTGCGTCTTGCTTTTGAGCAGGATGATTCTTCAAGATTGAATTCAACCACATCTGCCTCAACCAGCACTGAGAGGAGGGCTGAAGCAAGAACTTCCCAATCTCTTTTCTATGCTGTGGGTGAAGACTTGAACATACAGTTGCAGCAGCAGAGAGAGGAAATTGAGCAGTTCTTCAAAGTGCAGGTACTTGTACAGCTCCTGGAAGTTGATATTTTTCCCCCCAACCTGACCCAAGCTGAGCTTTTGCTCCATTTTTTTCTGAATTTTGCAACAGGAGGTTTGGCATATCTGTAATGTTGTTGTTCTCAAGTCTGGCTCATGATGAAGAAGGGTTTTGGGTGCTTCTCTTCCTCTCAGGGTGAGCAATTGAGGCAACTACTGGAAGAGAAGAGGCAACGGCACTTGCGGGCACTTGTTGCTGCTGTTGAGGAAGGAGCGTCATGGCAACTACAGGAGAAAGAGATGGAACTTGAGAAGATGAGGCGACAAAACTCACAACTAGCAGAGCATGTGAAGCAAGTGAGTCTGGAAGCACATCGCTGGGAGAACAAGGCCAGGACTTACCAAGTCATGGCAACTGCACTAAGGTCCAATCTTCAGCAAGCACAACAGCAGGCGGCTGCATTGAGTCTGCGGGAGCAGAGCAAAGAGGGGTGTGGTGACAGTCAAGCAGATGATGCAGCATCATCATCTCATCATGGAGACAAGGTGGTCATCCAGGATGATGATGATGCTCATGCCAGAACTTGCAAAGAGAACCGTGAGCTTCGCGAACAACGCTGTTGCAGAGTTTGCAGGTGCAATGATGTTTCAATTCTCCTTCTTCCTTGCCGACATCTGTGTCTTTGCAAAGAGTGTGAATCTCGTCTCGATGCTTGTCCTCTTTGCCGCTCCCTCAAGAACGCCAGTGTCCAAGTCTACATGTCATAACACAAATTCAGAGACAGACAACCCAAATCAAATCTAGTCGCCCTAAGACGGCCGAGATTAAATCCAGCCACCTTCAAACAGCCCAGATGAAATCCAGTCACCTTGGACAACCCAGATGGAGGACTGACAACAGCACCAGCAACAACACACCCAAAAACATACAAAGCAGGCATCTCTGGAACACACAACAAACAAGGCCTGTTTGTTTGCAGAAAAATTATACCCACCCAAAAAACACACCAAAATTCCCAGAATTTTTTCTCATATGATATAATTTAAGCCCTTCTTTTCTTTCAATAGTGCAAGTTATTGAAAGCCCATTTTGAATGAGATTTGAGAAGACAGCAGTTTAATTTACATCACAAAACACATGCTGGAGATGATTTCAGTGATTCTCATACCTCCTCCCTCAGTTCTCATCAATGGAGATTTTATTCTTGTTATTGGTATTCATCTTTCTGGACTTAAGGCACAACCAACACACTCTAGGATCTGGACTTATACTGAGATTGATCATTTTAAAATTTCATTCATAGATGGGTGTCAAAAATTCTAGACTCTTGTTTGCATGTTTTTGTTGCAATAGTAAAGGATCACCCTTTCTTCAACCATGAGGGATGTATGTGCACAGTTTTTGGTATATCTCATTCGAAATACATATATTAGTACACTAGAGAATATGATATATGATGAAAATTTTAGCTTGCTCAATATCCTCTTGATGACCAGTAGAGTTACAATTAAGCTTATAATTGCACATGACGATTCCAACACATGTGCTCTGTGCTGGTATGCCCCTAACATAACATTGACAATTAAATGATGAAAACAAAAATGGAGATTAAGTTTGAATGTCGCTGCATGCAACTTGAATTGAATTCAAATTAATTGAGTTCAGATTGAATTGAATTGAATTAAAATGCATTAGATGGAATTCAAATCCATTGGAACTGGAGTCAAATTCAAAAACATTGTATTGACTTCAAATTCAATTGAAGGGAAATGAGATGCAAAATTGATACAGAAAGTATTAAAAGTTTGCTTGTCATTTCTATCATTTGTCTATGGTGTTGCAAAAAATCCTTGGCTCTAAAAAGACACAAATTCAACGAGACACCTTATCATTCCATTCATACCAAATTTCATTTGAAACCAGAATCTATTTTAATAGGACAAAACAATACAAGACCCAGTCATCCCCCTTAAACCAGTTCCCATGTAACCCAACAATTCTACAAGGGTAATACCAGCTGAAACAGAAGTAGCAGTATTTTTAGTGTTAGTGAGGGGGGTGGCTTCTAGGTAATTAGATACAAGTAGAGGTCTGTTCACACCGAATGATAAACACTTTGGGTATATGCCATGTAGGCAATACACATCAGCTAAATACCGATCTACATGGACTTGTGTGAACATTGTTAAGTTATAGACGGGTTGATCAACATTGCTATCATATTTGGTGTGAACAGACCTTAAGGCTTGCACATGCACACAACTTAACCAGCCCTGCTGCAAAGCTTGCTGGCCAGTGACTGATGTGGAGCCTGTGCAACAGGGTTGGTTGGTGCCCAAGTTTGCCCTTGTTCCTTCACCACTCAGCTGGCAATTTTTGTCCTCCAACAGTTTGTTTATTGCCCCTCCAGCCAATATATTTTGTTCTCAAGGGAGCACAGCAGACTTGATGAGGGGAGCGGATATGCAAGTTGGCCTGCATTTTTGGCCTTTGAGTGGAAGTGAAAGCCTGACTATCGTAGCACCTTTTGGTGGCTGAGTGAATGTTTTCTGTGCATGCCCACAGAATTTCTGGCCCTTCATCAGGATGTCAAGCATAAACTTTGCAATACTGCCCAAAGGGATGGTGTTGCTGTTTGTAACATATGACAAAATTTTCTGTCAAGAAACCGAAAATGGACAAACATGGTTTTTGAAACATAGTTGCTGGCTGAACTGTGCTGTGACTGTTGTGGTGGTGGCTCAAGTACAAACTACAGGGTTCCTCACTCTCTTCTCAAAATTGGGTGTAAAAGTATGTAAACCTTTGCATGTTGACAGATGAGCATCTCTACCCATCATGATATGCTCCCTTTGCTCAGAGTTCTAACAGGTGGAACAAGTGGCTCATCAGGTAATGGTTGTGCCCCTTATGCCAAGTTCAAACCAGCAACAGCGAAAATAACAAATGTTCCATGAACACTCCTCATAATGTGGGACCAACTGAAAAACTATTATCATTCTGTAGTTTTCCCCTCACAGGCAGAGCCAATAAATTATGTGTGCACTTTTGTAATATGCCAAGTTTTCATCTCGAACATACTATGTGTACTCACTATTGTAGATTGTTGTGTTTTCACATTATATAAGCCATGGAAGAAACTCCAAGTACATTACTTATTTGTAACCAAAAATGAGGCACACACATAGAATTATACTTGCTTACAGCACTCCCCAATATGTCAATTTTGTGCTTCAGCTAAACCACCACATACATTCAAAGGAGATATCTAGTATCTGCTTACAACCTTTGCAGCTGTTTTCTTTTCATATTTTGCTATTCCTGAATCATAACATGTTTCTGTAATTTTCTTTGTCATCATTACATTATGTAGCTGGTGGCAGGATTAAAAAGGCTGCCAATTTGGTTTTGAATTTCCCAAAATGTTGAGGACCCGTTGCTCTTTGGGTCACTCCCGCTGATGCAATGCACTCACCTCACTCCCACGTGAAGATTTTGCTTTGAGAGTTGCATATAGAGTTTTCCAGCCATCTTTGTGACTAATCTAAAAGTCAGCAAACAAACTAACCCTTCAGTAGACAATAATGGAAGCTGGTAATCTAGCATTTTGCATGTAGGTATGTACACTTTTTCAGAACATTGAGGATGCCATTGCAGTGTAAGGGCAATGTTCCTGGGTGCAACCCACCATACACTGATCATGCCCTTTGTTTCGGAGAATGGGGTCCAGAGATACAACCCATTGAAAGGAGTTTCTGTTTGTAGACAGAAATGAACACTGCTGAGCTGTTGGATTTCATTGCTGTTGAGATACTCTTGGCTGATGAATTCAGAAAGGCAGAGGGGTTGAGGGTGACAGAAGGCAGTTGTTGCCAAAGCAGAGAACTTGTTGCGGTTGAAGCTGCAAGCTTGAAGCTTGAAACTTGTGACATTCCCATCTTGATTCAATGCAGTGTTTGTGGAAAAGAGACTGAGAGATGACCAAGTGGTGGCACTGCAGTAGGTTAACTAGCTGAATGCATCCTGCATGTAGTTTGAGTCAACAAATGTTGGAGAACCTTTGAGAGAGGATATCCACGGTTGGGTTGGGATGAAATGGGCTAATTTATTGAACCAATCCAACACCACCATGATTGTATGAAATCCTTTTGAACGTGAGTAACTTATAATGAAGTATCAGTGCTCTCTCAAGTTTCATGAAGAATTGAGAGGGGCCACAAAAGCTTCTCTTGTTTCTTAGAGTTTGATCAATGATTGTCTTGGCACGTCAAGCAATTTTTTACATACTCTTGGGCCTCATCTTTGAGGTTGGGCCAATAGTTCTTTTTCAAGAGTGATGTGGTATGAATGCCACTATATCATATCCTGCAAGCAAATCCATTGCAAGATTCCTTCATAAGCATACATCTCACCCCTTCTTTTGGGACATATAGCCAAAGTCATTTGTATCAAGTTTGTCCATGCAACTTAAAAGCCTTTTAGTTTCACTTTAGTTTCACATAGTTTTCATTTGTCCTCACTCCACATGCAATTGGTCCTCCATTCTTTCACTATGATGCCTCCATTTATGTTTGAATGAATTTCAAGATCCCAATTGTAGTTGAGAAGCTTCAACCTAAACACAATTAACAAATTTTCCTTTGACAATTCAACTATTTCATGACACGCATAATCTTGAAACCCAATGACATCCTCAAAAGATTAATGAAAAGTGTGGCAAACTTTGCAAATTCTTTAAAGAACTTGCAATAATAAAAGACCAACAACAAGAAGGATTAAACACACTTATGGACATTTGTGGGCAAAGTGTCCATAAATGCATGTCACAAATGTAGTTTTGTTTGCACCCTTTTGGATTATAACGTAATTCAAATCATTTTTGAATTTTATCAAAAGAGATTCATCTATATGATTCTCATGCAATCTAATTAAGTACAATCATCAAGTTATTTAAAAAGCTTATGTTTTACATCAAATGGGGCACTTTTTAAATGCATGATTTTTAATGTCATAGTATGTAAAAAACTTAGAAATTGACTTATCATATAATCATAGTTTGTTATCAAATGACAACATATTACCCCCAAATTTGATAAATGATGTTAGCAATTCAAAATAAAAGTTTTCATCAAAGGTAGACATGGATAAGTCATCCAATATTAGCAAATTTGATCACTTTTGGACAAAACATTTAGTAGTCCATTGAATGCAAAGGGGAGGGAGGGGTGTGGTGTGGGGAGCTTTGACATTTCAATCTTTGCCACACAAGGGAACTTTCATAAAAGTGGCATGAAACGACCCATATTGATGAGTTAGTCCAATGACAATGATAACATGGGAGTTGGTATAATGGAGATAATTATAGGGTCCCATAGTCCCTACCAAAATATGTTATAGTTAGTTAACATCTATTTTCAATGGAATGGAATTGTGTCTTTTGTTATCTCTATATCTTCTCACACTTCAATTCAAATATGAATAATCTCTAGTTTTTCTTGTATTTTTGTCATAAGATTTTTTTCATATAAGATTTTTTAATATTCAACATTTGAAGCTTGGAAACTTTTTTGAAAAAAAAAGAAAATGAAAAAAATTGCATCTTTTGTTTTGTTGAATCCTTGATATTACAAGAGGGATTGATAGTTTGATGTTTCATATGGTTGTTTTTTTTAAAAAAATAGTGAGAAAGAGAGATCTTTGAAGGTTCAAATTAGATTTGCAACCTTTCTTCTAGCTTTTTGGTGTTCTTGTGGTTGTTTGAATGTTGTGAAGGATCAAAACTTTCAAGTGCTTTTTAGCTTCCAAATGTGGTAGGGTTTTACAATGACATTTGGCTTGGATTGTTTTGTTTTCCTTTTCCTTCTTCCATGAGCTTTGTTTTCTTGTCATAAGATTTTGTTTTATTCAAAAATTGAATCTCAAAGATTGTTTGAAAGACAAAAAGAAAAAAGGAAATGTATCTTATGTTTTGCTTGATATTTTAGATTTCATGAAGACTTGATCTTGCACCTCAATATTGAATATTCTAGTGTTTTGAAAGGTTTAGTTTTTTTCTTCTTCTTACAACATGATTTGTCATCTCTAAAGCTTTAACTTTTTGCATTTTTACAACTATTCATGAACTTCAATGGCATTTAATATATTTCAAAGCTTTAGCATTTTTTGTGCTTCATAGATCAAACGCAATATATGCTTATGATTAGATGGAGAAACAAAATTCTTTTGAACAAAATGAACCATGTAAAATATAAAGTTGCACCTCGTAGAATGTGTCCAAATCATTTAGAATGAAAATGTGCCATGCGCATATTGCAAGCCTTTGGGTATTAAAATTTTACGAGATTTTTCCCTTGGAACTAAAATTTAAAAAAATGATGAACGAGATAACAAATATGTGTAGAAAATCACTCTCATACACACATGTCCAATGTTAACAAATTGGTGTAAAAAACAAACGTAAACACAAACCAAAGTTTGTATTTGATTTCATAAACCACCCCCTCCCCCTTTTCAACCCCCCAAAGAAATGAAAATGATTTCGAAATTAAATTTTTTTCTTTAATTTAATAATCTATCATGCAATAGAAATTTTTTTTATAATAATTATCTTTTTGCACAAAATGTGTTCACATTTTGTTTTTGGTCAAAAAAATTCCCCCAATTTTGATCCCTAAATTTAGAGAAGTTAAAAGGCAAATTGTGATGAATTGATTTCCAAATGTGTATAATTGGTTGGAAACATATTTGAAGGCAAATTCAATAATGTCCTTAAGGTTAAGACCAAATTAGAGGTCCTTCACTTTGCTATTGGAGTTCATAAAAGGAAATGATTAGTGGGAGTTTAGCTTCATGGTAGGAAATTATTTATATTTATTTATTGCAAAATCTAACTATTTTCGACAAAGAAATAGGGAAAGTTTTGGAAATTTCTATTTTTTAATGTATATTTGACTAATTTTGAATTTTTTTTGGGTTCAATTTAGTCAAAAAATTGATATCCACAAAATGGGGGAAAAGCACTAAAGGTAGGTGAGCTTGAAAAAGATGTCAATCAACTAGTGTATGAAATAAAACTTTCATATGCATGAAAAAATACAATTAATTATACCACCTTTATATCGTTTGTTGTAGTTCAAATTTTAATTAATCGCACATTTTAATTTCTGCAATGTTATGGTTCATAGAATCATGACCAATATTACAAGAATAATTAATTATCAAATCACACTAATTGACATGGATACATGTTTTGATTGAATTTTCTATGGGGTTATGGTTCTAAAACAAACATAGCAAGAAGGTGAACTCAATGACATGGTCTTTGATAAATTTGGATAAAAACAAGAAAATAAAAAAATGTGTACAACAAAATTATCAATAACACAACTTTGAAATCAATCATCATGGTGGGACTTAACAATATTTGATATTATTTTCAAGATTTGAGTTTTAAAAATGACTTTACAAAATTTTAGTTTACTTTTGCATAGAGTGCATTGCCCATTGCTTAAGCTATATGCTAGAGCTCATAAAGAGACCAGTCTTTGATTGAATTTTTTACGATATCCATGTCTATGCATGAAAAAATCTAATCAAGTTCTTAATGAAACATTGGAAATGTATGAGCAATTCAACCAAATAAAATGTGTGGATATTTTACAATGTATGGCAACATGTAGTGTAGGAACTTTAAAATAGTACATTGACTAGCACACACTCCATAAGGATCATTTGCAACTTCCATAACATTCAAATTATATACAATTTTAAAATGCAAATCAATGAGTTATTTACATTTAAACTTGCTATTGAAATGAAAAAACACTATATAAATAATGTAAAATTGCCAACATGAAGTTAGTTTAAGAATTTAAAAATAAGGATCACTTCATTAATATGAACTTAATTAACCCCTTGATATTGAGAATCTACATTGAAAACTAGCCCATATTGGGCATGTTTGATGTTTAGGGGTTAATGTAGGAACTTGCTTCTAGGAAGACCTTTTTGACAATTGTATTATAAAGTGATGAAAATGTCAACTATCGGATTGACATGTTCATTATCAAATTCAAGGTTCAAAATAAAACAAACAACATTGCATATTGATATAAGCCCTAAAAATGATCCATTTGAGTAAAATGTGCAATTGAACACTTGCAATTTCTTACCCAAGGTGAAAATAATGAAAGGGTTAGTATGAGTAAATAAACATGAAGTCTTGCTAGAATGAACTAGTTGTGTTTAGTTGTGTGCCAAGGCAAAATGCCTAAATTGGTTAATGAGTTGAAATTGTCAAACAAAATGTAAACAATTCAACCTTAGGATAATGTTATATCAAAAGAAGTTGATAAGCAAGTAATTGTATTCCCCATTAAGGGTGAAAGGAAAAGTTGCATGCTTGACTTATTTTGTGCAATATAATTGATGTGGAAGAGGACACCATTTGTTCCCTCCTAATGAGTTTTTAAACCTAGTTGCCTTGCCCAAGGTTTTCTTTATTAGTTATGTAATATTAAAAATTTGGTAAATATTTCCCCCAAAACAAATTAGACCCAATATATACATAATTTGTAAAAAAATGAGGAATCGTGATAGATAATTATGTGTCATTTTTTTTAATCGAAATAAATAATTGTCATTGGTAACGTGAAACAACATGGAGTCCAATTGGGATAAGGATAGGCATGAATTTGTCCAATGGGAAACACTTTGATGTATAAATACCAATTCAAGGACTTGAAGAAAGGTGCTTGTGGGAAAGACAACTTAACCCCATTTTGGATCAACAAGTTGAAAAGCCCAAACACACAAACACAAGAAATGAAGGATCAATATATATGAGGAACTAGTTGGTGATCACACTTGCCCCAAAGCAACCTTTTGTACATTTCAAGGAGGTTTTTCACTCAATTTGTTTTATGAAAACATTACCCACATCATGTGTAGTGTTTGAAACTTCATTAGGATCAACAAATGTTTTGAGTTTTAATGTTTTCAATGAATGCATAAGGAGAGCGTTTTAAGAAAATAAAACATTGGTTAGAAACACTAAAATTTTTGTTTTTTTTTCTTAGCCTTTAATTTCAAGAAATATTTTAGATAGTCCTCTCTTTGATTTCTTTTCTTTCATTGGTAATTGATAGTGATAGTTATGATATATTGACCAATTCCAAAATGTTAGGAGTAGGAAGTCTAAAATGGTCATTGTAGCCAAGAACACAAATATATAACTATTGCACCTTAGGCCATACCTTTTCTTTTGTAATTGATACATAGGAAATAATTATATATACATATATAGGTGCAAGGACATTTCAAGAAAAAAGGTTTAAAATGGGGTAAAAAATGTCAAGACATGACATTTATCAAATACTTTAAAATGCCACTACATAATATAGGTGTTTAGGTGTTTATGATTTTCATAAGTGTGTGCAAGGTGATGAAAACATAGCCCACATGATGCTTCAACCAATAGATAAATAGAAAAAATAGAAAAAATATTTTATGAAATAAATTGGGTTCAACTTTCTTAAATTGATTTTGGCAAGGTGATTATTAGTGGTACCATCCAATTAGGTTGCTTCTACCCCATTCAACCTTACAACTTGGGCATGGATGGCACATGGGGAAATGATGATATACATGATTAAAAGTTTGGCTACACTTGTGATGGTTAAGTAGAAGGTGACTAGGAGTTTGGAAATAAATGTTTCTCATTTTGTCCACACTTGTGGTGTTATACAACACCAAGATTGGCATGGCCCATGACTTAGCACCTAGTGTCATGTAGGTGATATGTGAAATGGTAATCATTATTTTAAATTTAATCTTTTTCCTGAAAAAACATGGGCCCAAGTCACCACAATATGAAGAATTATTTTTTGAAGTCACCATGTTTAGATAATAGGTTTTGACCTGTCACAAAAATACAAGAGGAAATTAAAAATTTTCTTCTATCCTCTTTTACATGTATTGAATTTGGTTAAATATTCTTATGGGTGATCACCTTGAACTAGCTACCTCAAAAAATTGGAGAAGGAAAAACATTGAATATTTTAGGTTCCCAGATATGTAGTGCCCCCATATTACAATCCCCCCCCCCCCCCCCCCCCCCCCCTCCTTTTATTTTCCTTTTTTTTTCTTTTTTTTTTTTTTTTTTTTTTTTTTTTTTTTTTTTTTTTTTTTTTTTTTTTTTTTTTGTTGTCTTCTGTTGGGTCGTGGGTCTTCCCTTCGCCGGCCCGTCGGTTTTT
>Ga0116227_10011041_pt1 | contig 15380 bp, 7 predicted proteins | sample S1TSphgellanicum_FD_89693 | JGI IMG/M metagenome (GOLD analysis project Ga0116227, IMG submission 89693) | Host-associated microbial communities from peat moss isolated from Minnesota, USA - S1T2_Fb - Sphagnum magellanicum MG | ecosystem: Host-associated > Plants > Peat moss > Unclassified... | reverse complement strand
GGGGGGGGGGGGGGGGGGGGGGGGGGGGGGGGGGGGGGGGGGGGGGGGGGGGGTGGGGGGGGGGGGGTGGGGGTGTGGGGGGGGGGGTGGGTGGGGGGGGTGGGGGGGGGGGGGGGGGGGGGTTTGTTGAATGTTTTGTTGTGAGGGTTTGACTTGGTCCTTCCTTGCCCAAAAGGTTTCAACCATCTCCTCTTGGCTAGTGCTATTGTGTTTCAAAACTTTCATTCATTTTTTTTGGTTTTGGTTTTATTGATGATTATGTTTAACATGTCGGTCAATTTGTGATGGGTGATAGTGGAAGTTAAACCTCCCACAGATATCTTCTTTATCCTAATGTGAGATATTGCTTGCCCTTGGCCCCCACTATAGTTGCTAAACACATTTTGTTACATTTCATACTTGGGCACAATTATTTTCACTTCCAAGGGAATTAAAGGAAAAAAACCTTTTTAAATAATCATCATTCCTAGTACATACCCTACATTGCACAATATTCATTATTCCATTTCATTTTTGTAACATAAAATTATAGGATTTTTGTGTGCATTTTGGGTTTTGCAATTGACCTTTACAAACTACATATTAGTGAAGAAAAACATATGCAATTAATGACTAGTGAATTGTTAAACCTATGTCATTTCACCCATTTAGTCACAAAGAATATTCAATTACAAAACCTAGTTGTTTTAATGACTATGATTTTAAAATTTTCTTATATTAATGAAATTTCATGTCATCATTGACCTTAGTATGACATGTTAAGTGCATGCCATCTCAACTTAGTCGTTTTATTCAATTAAGTGTTACAAAAGACACTTTAATGGATGGATGACATGCATGAAAATTTTATAAACATGTTATAAATCACTGCACATGACCAAAAGTCAACCTAGTTTAACCTGATTAAGCTAGACAACCTAGCCTAGCTTATGTAGCCAAAAATCAACCTAGCTTAGCCTAATTTGGCTAACTACCTATGTTAGGCAACCTAGACTACCTAACTTAGGCTAGGTGGCCTAGATTGAAAACAAACGTCATACTCTTAGCCCAAAAAGCTTAACCTATGCTACCTAACCTAAACCAAGTGGCATGGGTATCATAGGTTGCAAGAAAGAGGACTTGAACCCTTCACCTTCACTTCATGATTCAAGTCTTCATCCATTGCACTACCACATTTTTTTATACTAATTATATTTAACACAAAGTTATAAAATTCAAAATTGTTAGCCTTGAATTAACCTTGGCCACCCTAAGTTGACCTACCTACTACCTACCAACCTAACCTAGACTTAGACCTCCTTAAGTTGACTTAAGATGAATTAGTTTGTAAACCTATATTACTAACTAACCTAGGCTAGATTAACTTAGGCATTTTTAATTAAAAAATAAATTAACCTAGGGTAATTATGTCGCATTTAGTTGCATCATAATCAAATTTCGTCACACAAACTTGAAATGGTTACAAACTTCTTAAAATATCTTATAATGAGGCTACCTAAATTGGCTTGGCAAAAAACTTAAAGCTAGGAATTCAAGCAAGTTCACCTAGGTTAACCTATTAGTAAAGTAACCTATTTTAGGTATATTTAAACATACTAAATCTAATAAATTTCTTCTGTCTAGTTAAGTAACTTACAAAGTAGTTATATTATGAAATAGGTTTTTCTAAATAGCCTACATACATACATTAACTTAATAGGTATGTTAACTTAAGCTAGTGTGCTAAGTAGTTAAAAAGCCAAAGAGTTATGTGTCACCTTTTTCAAAATGATTATTAATATTGTAATCATAATTACAAGTTAACAATAGATTATTTAGTACACATACACATACATGTGAATTCATGACTTCAAAAACCTCATGGCACACAAAACAATTATGACATGCCATAACAAATATTGGTGCCATAAATTCAAGACCCAAAAATTTATGGTGTCACAAAAAATCATGGATTACCATGAAAAATTTTGACACTTTGTTGCTAAATGGCATGCCATGTTGTCATCACATGGAAGTCCAAGTCGTTAATAATCATAAAGGACAACAATATTTTCAACTAACTAATAAATGAGATTAATGCATTAAATCAATGACATGAATCATGATGTTGACAAATAGGACCACACCATCTTGTTGGCATATAACATGCCATGTCATCATCATGGGAAATTGAATCATTATTAATCGTAAAGGTGGATGGTTCTTACAACTAACTAATTAATGAACAAAAAATTGAAAAATAATATGATAATTTACCAAAAAAACCAACAAGTTATCATATTGACTACAATTGTAAAACCATGATGCCATGTGGCATGTTAATGTCTTTTGCCATTACTTAGTGATTATTATAATTAAATGTAATTGAGAAAAAAAATAGTCATTTTTGTGTTTAGTTCAAAATACAATTTTTTTTGTAATGAAGGTAAAATTCTTGGACTTGCATCTTGATGCAAAAAGCTAAATTGAAAGATTGGACATTATCTTTATCATAATGACCGATCAATAAATGATTCATTTTATCCAAAGTAATGTATTAGTCATCATGTTGACTAATAGTCAAATATTTTATTACCATCACAATGCCAAAACATGTTTTTTACGACTAGTTTTATTTGACTATAGTCATTTTTTAATCGTTTTTTGAGTCGATTATGCCATTTTCTAATCATTTTTCCCATTGTAATAAAATAAGACAAGTTGTAAATGACATGTTTTGGTTTATCTGACCTTTTCTATACCATTTGTGTTTAAATGTGTAGAACCAACTTGCATTGTATGATTATTGTCATAGTTAAAATGTCTCAAGCAAGTGGAAGCAAATTGAGCGAGCAATCACAAGGTCATGGTTTTAATAAACCAAACAATGGCAAGAGGTTTAAGGTCAAACAAGAAAGAAGCAAGTTTTTAAAGTTATGTAGGTGTCAATCCTTTGTATGGGAAAGTTCCCCATATTATTGCACAAGGTGATAAGTTTATCAATCCAAGTCACTTTGTTGAGGTCTACAACCTTACTCATTAAGGACAATGCCTGAAAACTTTGAAGGTTTCGATTTAAAAGAGTCAAAGGTTGAAGCCCTTTTTGATGGGCTTGTCAATAAGAATGGTTACAAGTACATGCAATGTTGCAATCTTAAATTAATCTCATATATAAAACATGTGGATGGTTTTTCATCAGAAAACATGGTTTTTAAACATTTCAATTTATGTTGGCTAATTTTTTATTTATTTTTGGACATTACTATGTCATACTTCATGAGTCCACATGTCAATTTTATACTTGTGACTACATCATTATAGTAGTTTCAAAAGTCCATTATTATTTCCATTTTTTTAAAAAATTCATTCATATTTTCAAATATGATTCACATTATTAATATATTATAACATGGATAACTAGTATTTTGATAATATTAATGTTAAACATCAATTGACATGGTATTTTCATCAAATAGTCCATTAAAATTGCAACTATGACAATCCAAACAATCCACCTAACTATGTTTTTATCTTCAAAGGGTAATTGACATGCCTTTTTAAACGGACCTTCATGTGAGGATTTTTTTAGTCGGGGCCCAAGGTCAGACCATCATGGGGTAACTTTCATGGTGGACTAAGTTGCGAGTCTAAATGTTGGGCTAGGTTTAACTCCTAGTTTGACAACACTTATGGGCCACACAAATGTCAATGAATGAAGGTTTGAGGAAGGGGGCTTGAGAAATGTCCTCATAAAAGCTAAGTCCTTGAACTAGGCACAAGTTCGTGATTAGGCCATGAAACGAAAGATGATAATTTTGAGCAACGAGGTCTTGGACTATTTGGGAAGTCCGCAACGAATTTAATCCCACCCATTTAAAGGTCGAGGTTAGATCTAGGTTACAAGACAAATTTAAATGTTGGAGCTAACCAAATGCATGTCTTGCCATGTGTAAATAATTTAGGTGTTTAACAAGGAAGGTGGAAAGCATGATCAAGTATACATTTTGTGATCCTTGTCAAGAAAAGTGTAAAATAGTCATAAATCATGCCTTAACATATCAATTTTTAAAATATTATTTAATTTAATGATCAATATGAACATATTCTTTGAATTTATGTCAATGATATTGAAGAATCACATGTTTAAAGAATATTTAAGTAAATTTTAAAAATTTGCAAATATAATTTTTTTATTTTCTAGGTTGCCCAAAAAAAGAAAGTATGTTTCAATAAGATGAAATATTGATTTAAAAAAAAATCTTAGTTAATGGCCATCTAAAATTTACATATGCACTTTCAACTTCCAAGGTAAAAGTAATAATATATCAATCTTTTGATGTAAAAGTGTTTTTGAACACAATTTCACCAATCAATTTCAAAAATACTTTTGATTTACTTTTAGTACATTAAAGTTTTCCAAATTTTGTATACAACATACTATAAACTCAATATTGTGCACAATGATGGTTGGACAATGATTGAAAAGGTTTCAACTTTATTTTCTTGCATTTATGTGTAAAAATATGACTACACCTACTCATAACTACTTTTGTTATATACTTGATCATGCTTCACCCAAGAGTGTGGTTAGAGGCATAAACGCATAGGTGCCAAGGCAAATCCAAGCGTGAGAGTTGGTATCAAAGCAAGTTCATTGGGTTTTCGGGAAAGTTCTTAGGAAAAATGGCTTTCGACAACCAACACTAAACATGGTGTAGCCAAGGCAAAGAAAAATGTACAAAACCAAAAAGGAGGGGAAAAAAAAATAGTTCTAGAAAAATTGATTGCCATGGGAAGGGCCATGGTTGACAAAGATTTGTCCAAAGGTAGACAATAAAGCCTAAGGGATCTTGTGGAGGAGGAAGTTGAAAGAATTCCTCTTTACAAAAAAGAAAAAAGAAAAAAAGGGAAGGAGGTAGTTGGGACGAATAAAGTTTTGCCCTGGGAAAATATTCCTTTCCTTGTGTCAAAGAAAAAAAGAGGAACTAAGAGGCAAGCATAGGCTTGCTAGTAAAGAAGCCTCCCATGGCTCCCAAAAAGAACAAAAGAAAGGAAAAAGCTCTTGACCCAAGCAAGGAGTTTCTCGTGCATGTGGATTTGCACTCTTTCAAAAAGTCCAATGATGAAAATGACTTTTTGATAGTTCCTTTCAATGGGCCTTCGAGGGGAAAAAAAGGCAAAGTCCTTAAAACACCTTAAGATGGACAAAACTTCATGGGCACAAGACAAAAAGGTTAACCAAAATGTGATGGCCAAACTGCCCAAAAGCTTTTTATATTTCCTCAACTTTTTCAAGACCTTTATGGTGTGATGCGGTGAAGCCATGGTGCAACATGATGAAGACACAAGGATATTGGGCCAAATCACAAATGGTTTAGCTGTGGTGGGTTTTGCCTTGAGTAAAGGTTCTACCAAGGTTGTGATTAAGGCAAGGATATATGAACTTCGTAGGGGAAAAAACGAAGACAAAGATAGTGCGGTCGTGGCTACACTAAGTAAAGGTGTATTTGGAAACCCAACACCTTAAATAAGACAAAGAGTGAATTAATTTCACTCAGACATTCCTTAAGGAACATGCATGGGATTAGTGGGTGTCTTAAAAATAGGAAACACCCAACTTGCTTGATGTCCTCACATGGGAGGAATTCAAGTTGCAACTGAATGAGAGGTTCATGCCGCACCACTTGGTGCTAAAAAACATGATGGAGCTTTTGGAGCTTACCCAAGGGGATGGAACGGGCTCCCTAGCCCACTATGTTTAAGACTTCAACCAAATTTTGACTATGGTCCCTTTGAAGGAGCATTTTGCCAAGAAGTTGATCTTCTTATGTGGATTGAAATTTTGAGTTCGGAAAATTGTCTACCAGCAATTTGACGTTTTGAACACCGACTAAGGTTTGTTGAAAATGGTGGAATGCATGGAGGACAAAGACATTTTGTGCCATAAGGGCAAAATCGAAAGTAGAATCACCCATAAATAGAATTTTGATTTGAGAAATGGGACTAAAGGTTGGAACAAGTGAAAGTGGGGCCAAGGCAAGTTGGGGCTTCATGACAACAAAACAAGGAGTTGGGAACAATAAAGGCAAAGTAGGACCTCATGAAGGTCAAGTGTTTCAATTGTGACAATCACGAGCATTCGATGAAGGATTGCCCCAAGCTGCTTCGGGTAAGTAATTATATTTCCCAATGTAAGAAAATTTTCCAAGGGGGTTTTGTAACCAATATAGGAACCAACAAAAGCAAAGCCTCCAAATTATTAAAATTAAGATGTAAAATGAATAACGAATTTGTGTGTTGTCTCTTGGATTTAAAAGCGACCAATTTGTTCATGATTTCGTAAATGACGAAACGTTTTGGAATCAAGACCAAATTGTTGGCAGACCCAATAACGATGCATTTGGCACAAAGCATAACTACACCTTCACTTAGTATAATGGTAGGTGTTGAATTATTTTCACTGGTAGAAAATGGCCATTTTGCAACTGGTCCATGAAATTAATTTTTAGTTGCAAGTGACATTTGCAACTAAAATCTTAATAGTCACATTAGACAAGTCGCATTGACACTAGTCACAAACGTCAACAAATTTTGGATGAAAGAAAAAGTCAATGAAATATGCCTTCATCCTTTGACTAGTCATAAACATATTGTTGCTTGCAATTAAAATGCGATTTTTTTGGTGAACAATGGGAAGAAGTTATGTGTTGCCATGTGTCCCAACTCTTAATAATTAATTATTTTTTTATTATTTTGAAATAATCTAAGACATTTAATTTTATGTTTGAATGGTTTAGATTGTGACACATGATGCAATAGAAATTTGTCACATGGCATATTAATTGAATTTTTTAAAATTAAAATTAAATCAATATTTAAATATATAAGTTGAACTAGGTATTCACTTACCTATATACCTACCTACCCATCTAGGATAAACACCTATCTAAATAGGACCTATTTACTTACCTAAACCAAATACTTACTTAGGTAGATAGGTAGGTAAAAAAATAGGTACGTAAGTTAAGTAGGTAATTAAATGTAAGTACAAAATATTTATATTTTATTTTGGGTTAAGTCATTTTATTCACTCATCCCATATGCCCATCATTTTAAATATGAAAATGTAAAACAAAACACCTTTTTTATATACTTTTCAACATGAGAATGAAAGCCAAAACATATGGGATAAAAATTTTAGTTCCAAGTCATTTATGACTAAACATTTTTCGTTGCAAACTACTTGCAACTAAAAAAATTTATCCCATATGTTTTGGCTTTCATTTTCATCTTGAAAAGTATATAATTTAATAGGTAAGTTACAACTAACTAACCAATTAATTAATTTATCAACTAATAAAATTACTAATTATTTAATGAATATAATATAGAAAAATAAAGTGATAAAGTTTTTTTATAATTAATCAACAACTAAAGTAGAAATTAACTAATTCACTTTATAAACTAACCAACTAACTAATTATTTGTAATAATAATCATCAATATCTTATGATTGTGAATTAATTATATTATTATTTATTATTAAATATTACTTAATTTATTAAATAAATAGAAACTAATAATATTCAATTTTAATATATATTAAAAATTATAATCTATTAACTAATTATTAACCACTAATAAATTATTATTTTGTAACTAAATAAATTAATATAATAACTGAATTATTCAGTATTTAATAATTATTAACTATTAATTATAAATATTGAATAATTTCTAAATATCTAATAATACAATTAAAACCTAGCCTAGGTTAATTATTTTATTATAATTATTTCCATATATATATATATAATAGTAACAATAACCTTAATTCAATTATTATTGTAGTTAGTTAGTAACCAAGGTTAATTTTATTATTATTATTACTTCACTCATTAAAGCTATTTATGAATTGTAAAAATAAATATTTTATATTTTTCATAAATATATTTTCCCTTCAAAAATAATTTCTGCATTCATATAATAATTTATTAGATTTCCATCATAAATAATAAATAAATTATTATAAAATAATAAAACAATAAAACTGAAAATCAAATTGTATATCAGTAATTGATTATAATCATTGAATAATTAATAATTAATAAATATCAATTATACATTTGAAATATAAAATTTTGAAACTATATATTAATATTTCATAGTAATTATTATATTCATCAATAATACTTCATAATTTAATAATAATAATAATAATAATAATAATAATAATAATGTAATTTGTAGCTAACCTAGGTTAGCTTTTTTATTATATATTATAATATATATTATTATGTCACTTGTTAGAGTTATTATGATTTATTATAATTAATTTTAATTTTTTAATAAATAAAAATTAATTCCTAATAAGAAAATTAATCATTTGAAAATATTTTTATAATAAGATAACAATATATTAAGTTTTTAATAATTACTACAGTAATTATATAATTATTTTTCCTATCATTTTAATATCATCATCATCATCATTATGTAATAAGATATTATTATTTTAAATGTTTAATCAAAGATAATATTGAAATTTAATTTTTTATCGCATGTAATATATATACATAATAAATGTCATTTTTAATCATTTTAAGAAGTATAATAAGATGGTGTGGATAAACTTGTAATATGGGCACAATATATTTAACAATATCTTGCACAAAGGTTTAATATACTCAAAATATACACTATTTAGTGTAACCATAATATCAAAGGCCATTTATGCTAATAATAATACTTGAATACACATATAATATGGTTGTTCATATAAATTCAAAATATACATTTATAAATCCTAATACACCCAATTATATTCCTTAAAATTCACAAAATACACCTTTGTATACTCATAAGGTTGTAATTAAATTGGTCACATGCAACTAATGGGACATAAATTGTTCTTTTTGAATGAAAACTAAACTAAATGTTGTTCACATGGAAGGATGAACACCAAAATAATTGCAAATTAGTTGCATTATAGTCACAAATATGACCAACACAAGAAATAGTTGCAAAAATGTCCAAAAGTAGTTGCAAATAACTAATAGTCACATGTAGTCACAAATAGAGTGGTTACATTTTGGCCAATTTCTACTAGGGGAGTTCAACTTTCAAATTTTTAAGAACTTCACCTTATGTGATTTAGATAATTTTGAAGTAAATTTAAGGAAGACATTTTTGGATGCTTGTGAAGTAGACATCCTTTGTAATAGAAGTAAACTAGGAGTCCACACCAATGTTAGCTCTAAGTTAATGAACTTAGATGTGAAATATAATTATATGTTGGTGGAAGTAGGAAGTAACTTGGTTGCTTTGGATAAGGAATTAAAGTCGCCTAGTTCTGTAATTTTGATGTTTTAAAAAGTCTCCAATGGGAACTTAGGCCACAAGGGGCAAGGTGACCTCTTGATTATATTTTGGATTTAGTCAATAAATTTTCAAAGGTTTTAATAGATGAATTCATTTTTTTTTTCCAACTTGTAGAGAGGTTGACCACAAGATAAAGGAGGTGTTTGGTTTGGCCTTACCATCCAAGGCACCTTATAGGTTAAACCAAAAGGAATCGAAAAAGCCCAAAAATAATTGAAAGACTTCCTCAGTCAACGGTATATTTGGCAAAACAAATTGCCTTATAGGGCACCAATCTTGTTTGTTGATAAAAGGATGACAAGTTGAGAATGTGCATTAACTACAATGCCTTGAAAAAAATAACTATAAAGAATAACTATCTTTTACCTCACATTGATGCCCTGTTGGATTGATTCAATGGGCTAAATACTTTAGCTGAATTGATCTCAAGTTGAGGTACTATCAAATCCACATAGTGAACGAGAACATTGAAAAAATAGCTATGAAGACCAGTTTGTATGAATTTTTGGTGATGCCATTCAAGTTGTGTAATGGCCCATTGATGTTCACAACCTTCATGAATTTTATCTTCCTTGAGAAGTTATATGAGTTTGTGATCATTTACATTGATGACAACTTGGTGTATTCCAAAACCATTGAAGAACATGCATAACACTTAGAATATGTTTTGAGTAAACAAAACAAAACAAACTTAAGTTGCAAATAAAGTGAAAAATGAGTTTGCCTAAAAAAAAATGGACTTCCTAGGACATATTTTGTCAAGGGAAGGAATGAGACCTAACCCTAAGAAGTTACAAGCCATAAGAAATTAAAAAAGACTAGTCACAGTCAATGGAATTTGATCCTTCCTAGGCTTGGCCAACTTCTATAGAAAGTTTATAAAAAGATTTTCACTGATGGTGAAACCACTTTTGGATCTCTTCAAAAAGGGGTTGTTTTTTGAATGGAAAGAGGAACAACAAAAGGCATTTGAGGACTTGAAGGAAAAACTCTCTTCTTCCCATGTATTGATGTTTCTTGACTTCAACAAACCATTTGAAATAATTCACATTAATGCCAATGACATCACCATTAGAAGGGTCTTCATGCAAGAAAGACACTCAACTACTTTGAGAGCAAGAAAACTTATAGAACACAATTGGGTGAAAACATTCTTGGGTGTTAACACTAGGAACCACCTCAAAGAATAGTTAAGGAACCAAAAATGGCCAAATCATTTTCCTAGGCCCTTTACTTAATTTTATTTCATAATTATAAATTACCTTTTTCTCATGTTTATCAATTGCATGCACGAATATATGATTTGAAGTTGATTTTGGAGTAAAAAAATTAAAAATTCTCAAAAAACTTTATTCCTAACTAAAAATGCCCCTTTAGAAATTGATAACCCTAACTTTGGAAATTCATAACTAAATTATACTTATTCAATTAATTTCCTAATAAAAATTAAAAAATAAAATGACTTCCAATTTATTTTAGGAAAAAATTCCCAAGAATGTTTTCATTGGTCATGTTTCAAATTTGGGTTCCTAACCAAAAAAATTAAGGAAAAGAACCAACATGACATTCCATAAACTTTTTGTTGAATGCAATGATTAGGAACATCAAAATACATAATATTTTTTATATTATTGAAAATTCAAAATGTATGGAACTTAATAAATGTATTCATTAAAAAAAATTAAAAATTTTATTTAAATGTTTTCTATGATTTTTCAAAGTTCGACAGGTCTAAAAAAATTAAGGTGTGACATTCCTAATGGTACCACCCAAGGATGCTTTTAACCAACTACAATGGCCAACTCACGAGAAAAAATTGTACAATATTGTGTGTTGCTTCAAGATGTGGCAACACTACCTAGGGATGCATAAGACCAAGGTCTTTACAAATGTCTCTTTGAAAAACTTTAAAATCAAACCAAAGGCCTAAACAAAATAGTTGAGATGACACAATACCTTGGCATTGCTATATGTGGAATTAGTCCACAAACCAAGTCAAGGCAATGTAGTTTTTGATGTGTTGAATCAGAAGCAAAAATTCCAAGTGGAATAACCCCAAACCAAAACTCAAGCACTAAGGGCCATCTTCCAAGGGGAAAGTAGCCTCAAGGGGAAAGTAGCCTCAAGTGGAAGATTAAAAAAACCTATGTGCAAAAAATCTTCACACAAAGATACTTAAAAAAATTATAAGAGTGGAAAAAGGTGAAAGGTATCACCTTAAAAAAGGATTATTGAAATGGAAACATTCCTGAATCTATGTGATAATAGGAAATTTTTGCACAAAGATCATGCAAAAGAAACATGATGTGCTTATGGCAAGGCATTGTGAAGAGTGAATTATGAGAGTGCAAAGGGCATTTCACACAAGTGCGAACAAAATGTTCTACTGATCCCCATTTTGTAAAGCCATGGGAAAACATTTCCATGAATTTCATGATTCAACTCCTTGAATGGAATGGAATGGATGCCACTCTAACAATAGTTGATTAATTTTCTCAATTGGTGAAAGTTGTTCAAACAAAAACGATCGCAACAACTTTCGATTTGACAAAATTGTTTTTTAGCATGTGGGTTCTAGGCACCATAAGATTATTCAATTCGCTGTTAGTGATAGGGACACCAAGTTTATGACGAGTTTCTTGGAAACATTTGTTTTGAAAGGTGGGCAATTTTTTAAAAAAAAATATGGCATTCCACCCACAAATTGATAGCCAAACAAAATGGATCAATGGGGTGTTGAACCATTACTTCAAAAACTATGTGAGCACTAATAAAAGAAATTAGGGCAAACACCTAGGCTTGGCAAAGTTTTGTTAGAACTCCACAATGCATCTGGTGATTAAAATGTTTCCATTTGAATTAACATTGGGAAAAGAAGCCAAGAAATGAATGGACTTAGCCATTCCCATTGGATGAAGGGACCACTTTAAGGAAGCAATGGAGATGGTCAAGGGGTGTGAAGAGTTATATGATCAAGCCAAAAGGCTTTTAGAGTAGGTTTAGAAATGGTATGAGAAGCATGCCAATAAAACACAAAGGGCATGTGGAATTTGAGGTTGGGCAACATGCACATGGTTGAACATCTGGGATTTCAAGATGTTTGATGGACTTAGCCCCACATTTCATTGCCAAGTATACAAGGCTTTATGGAATTTTACATAAGTCACACTTCGATTTGTATACCTTGAAGTTGTCGATTAATTTTGTGGCACATTTGACCTTTTATGTTCCAAAACTAAAGTTGTTTTTACATGATGAACAAAGACCATAATAGATGTAGAAGGTGCGACCGGATGTGGATGCCATTAAACATACATTGGTGGCTGAAATCAAAGGCATATTTGCGCGAACAAACACATTTTAGAGGCAAAAAAACCTAATTAAATACAAGGGGCTATCACCATGAGGAAACGATGTGGATGAAGACTGTCCATTTGGACCATTTGTTGCATATGGTGGTTGAGTTTGAGCAAGATAAGGGTCATGAACTTAGAGTGAAAAGAACTCAAAAGAAAAAAAAACCCATTTAAAATTAGCTTAAATGTTGATGAAGGCATCAACCCCTTTTAAAGCAATGGAGAATGCACACAAATAACAAAACTAACTAACCTTACTAATTTAAATGCGTTAAGGGTTTTTGCAAACATGGTTAGCAATGAAAAGGCTAAGGTTCGTGATGGAAAAATTTGTTGAAAAAAAAACAAAGAGGTGGCAACCAATGGAAATGGACTTGGAATTGAAATCAAATTGAAAAACTTTAAGGCTTGATCAAGCAAGATCAAATTTCTTACACATGAATTTGCGAATCATGTCCTACTTGGGTAAATGGGAAACCATAAAGTTCAATTTGACATTATTTGTTGATGCATTTACAACTTTCGTTCAATGTGGTGCTTGAAATCTCCAAGTTAGACTTGAAGTGGATTCCAAGGAAAGAAAAGTAGGCCAGAAGTGGGAATTTGGGGAAGATGTTGCGAATGAAAAAATTGGGTGAAAAAAAAACACACTCGATAATTCCTCCTAGGTATGTTGGAAATTCAAAGACACAATGCAAATGGTCTCCCTTGATAAGAAAATAATTAATCCCACCATCATGGATCAAAGGAAAAAAGGTGGCAGAAGTGCCCAAGGGTAGTCACCCCTAAATAATGTCAACGAAAATCTTAACATTTTAAGAGTGGAGAGTGACATGCCCTTCTAGGCAGACCCTCAAGTGAGAGGATTCACCTTGTCATGGCCCAAATCCGAACCATTGCAAGGCAGTCCCCATGGTGGATTGGGTTGTGACTTTAAGTGTTGGGTTGGGTTTGACTCTTGGTTTGACAACACTCATGAACCACATAGGTGCCAACAAGTGAGGGTTTGAAAAAGGGGGCGTGAAGAAATGTCCTCAATGTGTTAAGTCCTTGAACTAGACACAAGTCTGCAGTTAGGCCATGAGATGGGAGATGATAATCCCAGGTAATGAGGCTTTGGACCACTTGGGAAGTTTGCAACGAATTTAATCCCACCCATCCAGAGTTTGGGGTTAGCATTAAGTTACAAGACAAGTTTAAATGTTGAAACTAACCAAGTGCATAGCTTGCCATGTGTAGATAGTTTAGGTGTTTAGTAAGGAATGTGGTCAAAGGCTTGGGCATAAAAGTGCCAAGGCAAATTTTGGTTTTACAACACTTGTGAGTTGCATAGGTGCTAGCAAGTGAGGGTTTGAGAAGGGGGGCTTGAGGAAATGTCCTCAGCACACTAAGTCTTTGAACTAAACACAAGTCTATAGTTAGGTCGTGAGACGAGAAATGGTAATCTCAGGCGACAAGGCCTTGGACCACTAAGGAAGTCCATAACAAGTTTAGTCCCACCCATCTAGGGGTCGAGGTTAGACCTAAGTTAGGAGACAAGTTTGAATGTTGGAACTAACCAAGTGTGTGGCTTGCCATGTGCAAGTAGTTTAGGTGTTTAGCAAGGAACGTGGTTGAAGGCTTGGGGGCACAAAGGTGCCAATGCAAATCCAGGTGTGAGAGTAATCCTATTGCCACTTGCACACATTTTATAATTTATAACAGGAGATCCTGCACCAGATTTTGCTTGATAATTCACCTAAATTTAGGTTCTGGAACACTTGAGCAGTTCTTTCCGGATGTAAATTGATTTTTTATGTGCAGGGTTGAGTGTAAATTAGGGCAACCCTTCAATATTTAGGCCTGCTGCCTGCCCCACAGGAAATAGTCTGTTCCAGTTTTGGAGGAAAGAGTAGAGCGCAATTCAAACCATTCATTATTAGACATGCTGCACCTGGCCCACCTTCCTTGGGTTGAATTGCCCTAGGCTCTTTCCTCCAATGCATTTGGGGTGTCTAAATTGGACCACAAATGTCTCAAAAGAAGTTGATGGCCACAATTTAGACACCTCTCAAATGGTGAGAGAGAACAAGTTTAGGAAAAGGGGACAAATGTGTGGGAGAAAATATTAAATACAAAACCAAAAATGGCCATTTGCCACCACAAGTACGTAGGTATATACACTTAACCAATTTGAGTACAGAAGGAAAATTTTCATCCACTTGATATGAAATCTCTGTCTGTCTATCTTTCTTTCTCTTTGGCTCTCTTTTCCAAAAAAATGTTCTGGATGGAAGCCTTGTGGGCTACTTCACTTATTATTAGTCATCTCAATTGCATTAGTGAACCTCCACCGACAGCAGTGAAATGGTCTGTATGCTATATTTGGGATGAAGTATAGCACTCAGGGCCACTTTTGATGAGGAACTAAGGTCCATGGTCCAATGAAATAGAGCAATCTTATTGGATGAGAGCCATCAATTGGACCCATGGCCTTTAGATGAAGGTCCAAGACCAAAAAGTGGCAAATCAAGGCAAAATGTAAATGGCACCATTTTAGGGGGGGAAATCAATTGGTTCAGACCCCATTCCCCCCCCCCCCCCCCCCAACAGGACCCAAAAAAAAGAGGAGAAAAAAAAGGAGAGGAAGGGGGGGGGGGACGGGCCAACCACAACAATAAAATT
>Ga0116227_10011040_pt1 | contig 15381 bp, 14 predicted proteins | sample S1TSphgellanicum_FD_89693 | JGI IMG/M metagenome (GOLD analysis project Ga0116227, IMG submission 89693) | Host-associated microbial communities from peat moss isolated from Minnesota, USA - S1T2_Fb - Sphagnum magellanicum MG | ecosystem: Host-associated > Plants > Peat moss > Unclassified... | reverse complement strand
TTGCTCATCTATAATCGTCGACATGATATCCACCAACTTTTTACGACAGATGGTGTCATACATAATATTTTGCAATGTCAAACTCCATTATCCAAGGGGTCCCCCTCCACTCTTGTTTGATCTATCTGAAAGCGGTATAACATAAATGATCAAGGCAAAAACCATGAGACGCCCTTAAGAAACTTTATGAACATACTAGAATTGTTTATAATACACTACCTAACAATGCAACATATAGATTGGGAACATATTCCTACTATCAATGACCATCTAAATAAGGATTTTGTAACCACTCGATTTGTAATAGGAGCAATCTTTTGGGCTTACATTCAATTTGCTAATATACTTACGTGAGTGCTATTTATGGCACCCATTACATTTGGCAACTCACACCAATTCTTCAAATCAAACATCATTATTTGTATCTTTCCCATATGCCACAATATCAATATTCTTAAGACAATGTTGATCACCATGACTACTTCTTGAATCACAACACTCATAGTTGATTGCCTAATGACAAATAATTTGTTACATATATGTAATGATGTTCACACTAGGTGCAAGCTTGAAAATGGCAGGTGAAACTTGAGTTTTGACAATCATAAGCTTTTTACAATTTGTGCTAAGTCATTTGCTTACAAATATCAACGAGTGTTTCATTTGGAAATGTTCAATCCTTTTATTGTTGTCGTTTTGTCAATAGGAAATGACTAAACCATGTCATATTACAAGGTTCACCTAATGTCCAATCTGATTAAAGATTACAATAAATTACCAAAGAATTTGTGACAATACAAAGCAACAAATGCCAACAACATTTGAAACTCCAATGTGCTCAAAACCATGTCATCTTACAAAGTTGTTATCATTGTTATCGTTAGTTCTTCAATACACATTTCTTCCAAAGTTTGAATGAAACTCAATAAAACACCCAACAAAAGGAAATTGTTCTCATAAACTTGTCATGTTAGGATGATGAGAGGAATGTAGTAGCAAAATGGATGGCTTGCACAATCCACAAGGTAGGGCAAGCCAAATTGGTCATATTAATCATGTTAAAACTACATAGCCATTATTAAGCCCCTCACTTTAACATGTAGGGTAAGGCCCCAAGGTGGTAGGGTTTTTGAAATAAGAGGCCTATGATGATGAGGCAACAATGGAGTCCAACCCATTGACTTGTTTAATGGCTAATTTTGGCTACCTATTTTGCAATGTTTTGAAAAGAAGTAAGTTGTCATCAATATATATATATTTTTTAAAATTAATTTTCAATTTTGTTATGTACCCAAAGTGACAATATCCATGAGGATATTTAGCCAAATTTGACTAAAATATAAATTAAAAAATTAAAAAAAAACACCCTTCCATATTTTTGGCTCCATATTTGAACCACACATGTAAATATAGCAAATTGTCTAAACTTTTCATCAACTTCTGGCTATTAAAAATCTCCCAAAAAAAAACCTTGATTTTATCAATTTTAATTTTAATTATATCTTTTAGGCTATAAATAGCCGGGGGGGGGAAAAAAGGCTGGCTGTAACTTGGAAAATTGTGTAAAATTTTCTATTTAAAATAATAAAATGTGTTTTTTCAGAAAGAATTTATCACGGGCAGCACAAGACGAAAAAGAGAGGGAAAGAGAGAGAGAGCGAGCGAGAGAGAGCGCCAAACCCTAATTGCGGCCCGTTTTGACGGACCAGGAGGGCTGCACAGAGAGAGAGAGAGAGAGAGAGAGAGCAGGAGACGGGAGAAAGAGATTATGCAACTGTTGAAAGAGCTTGAATAAAATCACAGTCTGGAAGCTTGATTTTGTCGTGAAATTCATACAGTTTTTGTAATCAGGCCACACTGCAAAGAAATTCTGCTGCGAACTAACTGCTCTATTCCTGATTGATTTGTAGAATTTTTGTTCTTCTTAAGTCTGCAATGTGTGCACCACCAAATTCCAATCTGCAGATGTTGTATTGCTGGTTAAGATTGTGTCCTGCATGGCGCTTTTTTTTTTATGTTTTCTGTTACACAATTGCGTGCATGTACAGAATTTGAATGGAATACGAGAATGACTTGTGCTGGTTACGCTGTGTTTTGTGTAATTGCAGCTGAAGCTGCCAGTGTGTACCTGTGTGTGTTGTTGTAGTATTGCCCTAGACAATATAATGACGGTGATCTTGCTCACGTTGCAGTTCAGAGTTGGTTTAGGGTTTAGGGTGCAATTGCACCTGGACAAGGCTGCCTGGATGGCATACCCTGTATGTCAATCTGCCATTTTCACACAGATTGCAGTTGAACTTTCATGCAGTTGAATGAAGGAAAGACTCTTATGATGTGAGATATGTTGCCTTCACAGGTCTTGTAGCTCTTGAATGCAGCATGTGTGCTTTGTTTGGTTGCTTTGGATCATTGCTTGATGCTGCAAAACTTTTGCCTATATAGCTGCTCCTAGCCATTTTGAGTCCTGATTGTTTGCATTTTCCAAGCACCATTGTTAGCCGACTTCCTTCAGTCTCATATTGTGTAGTGGGAGCCTGAGCATTCATGCCTTGAAGCCTGTCTTTGGATTGTTCCACAGGCAATTAATGGTAGTCTTATGTACCTTTGAAGTTTGTACATGTTTGTTGCATTGGCTAGGTATGTGCTCTTCTCTCACACAATTGTGACATTTTTGCTATGATCAAGGAAGCTTATAGGGACAGATGGCGGCTCAAGATGTGCTACATACTTGTAAAGTTTGCTGGATTTTCTTCCATATGCTGATATATAGCCTTCAGTGAGATGTGATTTGATTATACTGTGAGAACACACATTGTGGATGCCTGATCAGATTGGTGACCAGTGCTGTTGTCAAGGTATATCCCTCATAGACTCTGTGTGAATATTATAATCTCTGGTTGAACATCTTTTGCCAGCTTCAGAGACAAGAAAAGGATTGGAAATTTGTGCAGATTTTTTCCAATTTTTTTGTTTGAACCTAGATTCCAGCCTAGGAAGCTTCACAGTGGATGTTAAGAGTGTTTTTCTGTGGCAGTTGGTTTCAACAAGGGCCAGAAGGGTCTTTCTTAAGAACTCCAGCACTTTCATTGCATGTTTTGCATGGAGACAAATATGGGGTCTAATTTGGACTTTTGACTGTATTAGTAACTGTCGCATTTCCTTGGCACAGAGGAGGGCAAGAGAAGTGTAGCATATACTGGTGGAAGCTTGATTAGAGGATATCAAAAGCTGAAGTTCCATTTTAGATGTAGAGTAGTAATGTTTTTATGCCTGGGTTCTTTTAGAGAACCGGCCCACCATTATGATAATGGCTGGCCACATAGTTATCAACAATCATTCAGGAGTTTCAAGCTACAATCAGTAGGTGAGATATCACGACAGCAAGGAGGGAAATGAGTGTGGTTTTTGTTGTTGTGAGTCTCAGTGCAAATGAGTGCCTTTTCTTCTCTTGATTACTGAACTCCTCTTCACTAAATCTTATGCTGATGATCTGATTATGTTGCTGATCTTACTGCTGTTGCAACTCTCACCTTGGTACTAAACCCTGAATTCTTCCCATTCCTTTACAGCAGGTTATCAGCAAGCTGCCAATGTTTTTTTGCAGGAGCAGCAGATGGGTGATGGGTGTGTTGTACACCTAGTTTTTATAAGGTTTTGTGTTCAATTGTAATTTGTCTGGATTCAAAAAAAAATTGTTATTGTGGTGGAAGATTTCATGTCGTGGGTCTATGTGAAGCTCCATTTTGTGAGCTATCGTGATCTGCAGAATGACCAGACTGTTCAAAATCCCCTAACTAAATAAGTCCCTGCCAAGGTATTTTAGAATAAAACCTGCAATCCATTGTTTTGATGCAGATTTTGCTCTTGCAGCAATTTTTCTTGTATTCTTCTCTTGTCTTATCTTGCTGCCAGTTTCTCTTGTATCTGCTTGCTGCAATTCTTTAGTATCATCATCTTGCTGCAAGGTCTCTTATATCATCCTCTTGCTGCAATTATTTAGCATCATCATCTTGCCTCAAGTTCTCTTGTATCATCCTCTTGCTGCAATTCTTTAGCATCATCATCTTTGCTGCAAAAAGTTCTCTTTTGTCATCTTTGCTGCTCCTGCAGGTTCTGTCCCTGTATCCTCCTATTGCTGCAATTCTCTTGTATCAGCATCTTGTTGCAGCAACGGAAGGGACGAGGACTGAGCTTCTCCTTCTTCTTCTTCTCTTGTCCTTAGTCGTTCTTCTACTTAGCAGAGCAAAACTGAAACATACAGAAAGCTGAGGAATCTACAGAAAACAAGCAGCCAGCCATGGTCATCTTTTGACGATTTTTGTTGGAGTGTAGGCGCCGCCACACCTCCAGAATGGAGATCCGAGGCTGACCGACTGCTGACGACAGACGACAGATATTCATAGTTCTTACCCACGGAATTTCTTCTCACTATACGCTAGATACTACTTCTAGCTGCCTTCCTTTCTTCCTTCCTTCCTTCGTTGTTTCAAGATTCGGAATGGTGGAAGTTGCCGCTTCATTTGCTGCCGAAGTTCCAAGAAATTAGGTCACGCAGGGTTTTCGAAGCTTTTGTTTCCGTGTGTTCCATCGCCATGTGTTCCATCATGCCGAGAAAATACGTTCTTACATAGAGTGGTAGACAAACGATCGTCTGAAGGATCGGTGCGCGAGGGAGACAGAGAGACAGAGAAGGTCTGAGAGAGACACACAGAGAGAGACTGGATCCGTGAGAGACAGGATCTGTGAAAGCGGATTATGTAGAACTTCAGAGGGAATTTTGATCTTCACGTTGCTGGAGTTTTGTGATCTCAAACAGGTTTGTCTCAAAGAACGTTCGCCTTTCTTTCTCATCAAAACAACCATGTTGGATATTCTTCATTCTTGTCTGTTCTTTTTGGACCTCCCAAGCTGCTGTGGAGAAGAAGAAGTTGCTTGATGAATTGAAGAATCACGTGTATGAGAATCAGATGCTTGCTTGAAGTGGGAAAACTTATGAAACAATTTCTTTCTGCCGCCGCAAAGTTCAGAGTTTTCGTGGAGTTCTGTTTGCTCAAGTAGCCGTTGTTGTTGTTGTTTTTATGAAATCAAAACTTTTCTGATGGTGCTGTTTCCTTGTGATTCTTTCTACAGCTGGAGCTTTGGCAGCAGGCGGAAGAAAGGACCTCTTAGCCGCTGAAGAGAAAGACACTGCCGCTGGACAGAAGACGAAGAAGAAGAAGAAGAAGAAGAAGAAGCAAGCTTTGCATAAGAAGACGCGCTGCACAGATGATGGATAGCAGCAGCTCTTGATTAGATCCTGACCTTCTTCCTTTCCTTTCCTTCCTGACATGTAAGCTCAAGACGTTCTCTTCTCCCTTCTGCAACTGCATCCTTGTCGTGTTTTTGTTTCTGATGGATCCAGAGGATTTTTGTTTTCTCTTTTCAAGTCTCAACTCCTTCAAGTCTCAGAAAGTGTGTTGTTGTTGTTGTTGTTGTTGTCGTCTATTTGGAATGAAAAGCTTTCTATGAGAGAGGATCCTGCGAAAGAGGATCATGTTCAGAAGTTGAGGTGCAGAATGATTTGATATGGAAGTAGCAAGCTGCAACATGACAACTAAAACAAAGTAGATGAAGATGAGTGCTGAAAACATTCAGAGCACACAAAAGAAGATCGGGAAAAAGAAACTATATCTTCCTTTGTGTTTTGTGAAGGTGGTGTTGTTGCTGCTGTTGTTCTGTTCATGAGCTGAAATTTTCATTTTATGAGGAGATGAAGAAGATTGCCATTGTAGAAAACAATTACACAGTTGGAAAACAACAAAGCCCATCCTGATGCCTTTGTATAGTCAATATGTGTGCTTCATGAGTTCTGAGTGTTCGAAGCAAAAAAAACCCTAGAAGGTTAGTTTTGTAGACAGATCACAAAGGAGCTCGAGCTTGGACTGAATCCACAATTGAGGATCAGAAGAGGATCTTTAGCATGATAGAAATTCCTCTGAAGTGCACAACTGCTTTACTTTTTTTGGTGATGGATTGATTTGTGCTGATTTGGTTGAAGGGTGGTGTACAACTTTGTTCCTTGTTCAGATGCTGGAAGAGAAAATTGTGGTGCTGTGGATTACTGCATGGGATAGATGGAGTCCATGAATGTTGATGAAACCTAGAACTACGCTATCCTGGCTGGGATCCTGAAACAGGTGTGGTTTGCATGGTGGGCAGATACGAAAAGTGCAGGCTGATTTTTCTTCCCGAGCATCTTAGTAACATGATCCAAATTGTGAAGGAGGAAACATAGGTACTGCTTGCAGGGTTTCAAAGTGTCTTCAATGAGGGTAGAAAGGATTCATTTTCCCCAAGGAAAAGCAGGACCTTTTTTGTGGATAGACCAAGGAGAGACTTGCCCAAACTATAATCCAGTCTGCTGAACAAAGAGCGGACTGGGTGCTGATCACAACTGGCCATTCATAACAGGTTCTTAATTTTTTGTCATTACAATGAGCATTGATACAGTGGCATTGATAGTGGGAGGTGCTCCTGAGAAAGCAGAGGTGCAAGGGGAGGGAGCAGCATATCAGATTGTAGATAACAGTAATGATGACAATCTGGGGGATGACCTTGAGGAATTTGAGCTTTTGCCCTTGCCAATTAGCCAGCGTCCTCATCCCCTTTGGCAGTGGCTTAAACTCAGCATTATTGTCCTAATACTGCTTGCTCTGGCTGTTGTCATGTTTCGCTGGGGAGTCCCTTTTTTGTTGGACAAGGTAAGCTCTGCCTACACAAGTCTTTCCTTCTTTGACTATTATTCCTTTTTGTTAACCTATCATCTGTTGCTCAGCTGCAGTTAAATTGTTCCTCCATGTATTGGAGTCGTCCGAGGATGTAGCTATATCATTGAGAACATCTTATCACCTTGAAACTGAGAGAGTAGTAGCATCAAATGAATCCAATAGCATGATGAATGGAGCATTGGTTCACCAACCTGTGGCTGGTATATGCAGGTGATAATACCGTTACTTGTATGGGAGTCGAAAGAATTCAGTCGACCTGTGTTGGCAGTTGTTCTGGTCTTTTCAATGGCCATCTTTCCAATCTTTTTGTTTCCATCAGGACCATCGATGTGGTTAACAGGCATGGTGTTTGGGTATGGACTGGGGTTTCTGATAATTATGGTTGGAACCACAATAGGCCAAACAGTCCCCTATTGGATAGGCCGGTGGGCATTGCACAACCGTATACAGACATGGGTGCAGAAGTACCCAAAGAAAGCAGCAGTTCTCCAGGTAGCAGAGCAAGGTGGGTGGGTTCATCAAGTTCGCACTATTGCTCTTCTGCGTGTGTCCCCATTTCCCTACCCAGTGTTCAACTATGCTGTTACTGCCACCAAGATCAAATATGCTCCCTATATTGGGGGTTCCATCCTTGGCATGATTCCAGAAGCCTTCATCACCATTTACAGGTTCACTTCTCCATCCATCTTAACTGGTTCCAAATTGTTTCCTTGTCTATGAGGTTTCATTGTATAGGAGTTTTTGGGCAGTAGTTTCACTTCAGAGAAATTGGTTGGTCAAATTTGAATTAGAGCAGCTTATAGCACTTTTGATTAAGGAGATTTACCTTCCTGTCATCAACATAGCTCCTTTTGTTGCGTTTCTTTTCACAGTAATTAGGATGCTCAGTTCTGGTCTTGGCATGTATGCAGTGGGAAGTTGCTGAGCACATTGGCTGAGGCGCAGAACCACAAGCGGGCCTTTACTCCAGTTGAGATTGCATACAATGTTGTGGGTGCCTGTGTGGCGCTAACAATCGTAATTACAGGCACCCTGTATGGTCGCAGAGCACTCCAAGAACTGGAACTGAAAGAGGCAGCAGAACGAGAAGCAAAGTCACAACTTTCCCAATCAATGGTGGATGTCGTAAGCGATTCATAGCACTCGCTCAACTAGTGCTAATAAACAGGGACCAAAAATCTCTTACCATATCAAAATGTGTAAACAAAACCTTGATACCTGGAGGAGACTGTGCCAATCCTAAGTTTTGGATTTCTTTTGCCACAGGAAATGAGCTCTTTGAATTCTAGGCCTGAACACCTTAGCATCAGGAGGACATGCTGATAGTTCTCATTTTTGCTCGCAAGAAGGTTTGCACCGACATCATGGAAATCACTGTCAAGAGGCTGTGTATTTCCTGATCCAAATCAGCCATGGCTCGACAGAGCGATATGGGTGCCAAATGGTTTGAGTGTAGCTGTAAATCAACAGGTATTGCATGTGTATGGGGGGTGGTCATTAGGGATTGACCCAGATTTCAAATCCAAATTTTTATTGTTCTTCGTTTCATTGTTCATGTTGTGTGAAATTCATACAACAACTTGCTTTTGCCGTTACTAACTCCCTTGCTATGACGGTGTTTGTCAATGTTGTTGCTAAGTCCCATGAGACATAGCAAGCAACTACAAATCAACTGTCGACCCTATGTAATAATCTTCATGTGGTGTCTGTTGGCTGTTGCCTGTTTCAGACTCCCAATTGAGAAGACCCATTGCGAATCTAGAATGTCATAATTTTGAGTGTTGTGTGCAACATCGAGTTATATAATGTTGCATATAATGTTTGAATTTTTTTACATTGGGGAGAAATGTTCAACATATCAACATTGAAATTGGCAATAAATATTGTAGCACAAGATCAAAGTTCTTCAATATAGAACTTACTTAATATGTGAAGGAAACATAAATTCATTGGGAAAGAATCATTCTAATCACATTTAATAGGGGCTTTATAAAGTGTTACTACATTTAATGTTTTCCACATACTCAAATTCAATGATATTATAATGAATTGAAAACTATCATGTGTGCATATTTCAAGGTGTGATAAAGTCAAATTTTTAGCATATATTGACATTGTGCCACATTTGATCATAACATTGATTTTTCTTATGCTTATCAATTATGAGTTAAAGATGTGAATTATATTTCAAACAATTGTTAAGTTGTATTGGCCATTATATGTATATAATAAGATGATGATTAACATTTTACACTATGTGTATTTATTTTTTGTAATTTTTGTTATTGGAGTTCACAATTTGTTAACATCAAGATGCGAATTATATAAATGATCATGTCTCAATCTTGTGTGTTGACCTATTTTAGGTACAATGAATTCTATCTAAAGAGTTGAAAAGGTGGATGATATTTTTGAATAATGTTTCATAACACTTGTTCTTTCATTAAGAAGTGCATCCGTGTTTCATAATTATTGGCACATAGTTCCATTAGGATATCTTTTTTCGAGTTTGATTTCTTTTTAATAAACCAACAATGGCGCTTGGATTGTCCAAAAGAAATACAATATGAATGACACGTGTTATGGGGGAATATCTCTAGCTTCGAAAGTAAACATTTAATGGTGAATTATATTTTTAAAGTTATGTTTAAACATCGCTTCATTTTGTGTAAAACGAATGTTGTAATTTGTGATTTCAAGCATGTTTCATCCATAAAATTAATATTATTAATAGTTTTTTGAACAATTTGAAAATTATTTCAAAGTTTTAATAAAGTTCAAAATCTAATTCTCACATGTTGTTTGAGTGCGTAACTTTTAATAATTGAATGGTTGTTGTTGAATTCAAGTTTTTTTTAAAAAAAATTGAAACTTAAAACCAAAACCTTGTTTTCAATGGATACAACCTTCCTTTTTTTGTTGAACCTTTAACACCATGAAACAATAAACATATTTGTGTATAAGCTCAAATGAGCTTGTGGGTGATTTTCTCATATCTTGATATGTATGAATAGTTTTATTCCCATTGGGGTCGATTTGATTCAATAAATGTGTTGTAATTTTTAATTTCAAGGCAAATGATAGGGTTGGTTCTTAGGAACAACCTTTACAAATAAAATTATTGAAAGTTAAGTTAATTATAATTTTGTGTGATGTTATGTTGATAGTAATCGACATTCAATTCTTTAATACATGACACATAAATTGTTATGTAATTATCAACAAAACATTCATATCAAACAGATTATATGAGTCATATTCTGGAACATTTATAATCTATAATAAACCATGTCCATGTTGATTCCCTTGACTTTGGAATTTAGTAATTGCAACATAATAGACAATTTTACCAAATAAAGAATGATTATATTTTGAAAGTTTGTGAAAACATTGCATTTGGCAATCATAATGGTAGACCATATGACATGATCTTTTCTAACAAATTCACATAATGAACACAATAAATCTTCCCATTTGAGTTCAACACTAGTGAATGTCACAAAAAAAAGGGGTGGCCCACATTGGTGATTCATTACAAACAAGTCTTTTCATAAATGAGCTAAATAATAAAATGAAATACAAAGATTTTCAAGTTTTTGAAAACCTATGTTTGAATGTAATTTGTGCATGTAATGTTTCTTTTGTAATGAATTGTCTTCGATCATAATTCAACTTTGTGGATGTGAATTCAAGTTAAAGATGAAATTAATTAAATTAACAATTTTATGGATTTGAGGAAAATATTAGGAATAAGATAAACAAATTTATGATTTTCACATGTTATTTTAAGTTCAAAAATGTTTTTTGACAAAAAGATTTTAGATGTTGATGAATTGGACTTGGATGTCCTACAAATAATGTGCAATAGTTTTATTCTTTGCAAATTTCATTTTTCAATAATCCAAGTGGTTGAAAATTTTCATTTATGGCTATGGTTAATGCAATATTTTCATAATCAATGATTTGTCATAGTTAATTTTTTTGAATAATTGTATTTGTTACTTGTTCTCAGATTTTCTCAAATCCATCATTGTTATCAATACCTTTTATTTCCTTGTTAAATTTTTTGCACCATTTTGGTGAAATAATACAAATCAACTCAAATTTTTAAATTGATGTTTTTACTTTTTTAATAAACTGATGTTTAAAAAAAAAATCATAACAATATTTGATTGCACATGTGTGTGTATGTACTTTGATTTTCTTTTGATATAAATTATTATATTTAAATCATCATGAATTACTTGACATTGCATTTTATCAATGTTATCAGGTACATTATAATATTACTTTGAATTCCATATTTCCATAGCCATTCAATTGATGGATTTACAAATTTTGATTTTGTCATGTTGTTAATGTTATTTGGAGCAATGACAATATTTCTTTCAATTAGTTGAAAATGATTATTTTTCAAATGTTATTTGAAATGGATCACCATTATATTGAATCCAAACAAAAATATGTATGATATTATTCTTTTCAAAATTTGCCTTTGGTGAATCAACATTTACATTGGTATGAGGATAGGATGTGAGGCACTTCAACTTAAAGGTAGACCTAAGGTAGTTGTTTAGGGTAGGTAATAGGTGGTCCCAAACTGCGGCTTTTCCTGTAGAGTCATTATTAGGTAGAGGGAAAGATATGGGTACCCGGGGTGACTAACTAACCACGTGTCGGGATCCGGAATGTTGACTGACATCTTAATCGACGGATTACTACTACACAACGGACTCCAAAATCCAGGTGCCAAGTGCTGCCTGACCGACCTTCCCTCCCTCTTCGGAACACTTTGGGAATTAACTTGAAATAACACACCTGTGCATTATGCACAGGGTGTGCATTATGCACAGGGTTACCACTAGTTCATTTTATCCCATGAATTTACAAGTCCATTCATTTTTTCTTTTTCATGTACATGCAGTAAATTTACAACTAGATTGGTTTATTATCACGCTAACCAATCAACTATTTCCCCTCATAATCTATGGGTAACAACATTCATCTTTTGAGTGGATTGTGATAAAACTCATGCATGATTTAGTGTCCATAGTTGCATGAAAAGCCCTTTGCGTTCCAATTGCCCACAAATTTATAAATAAAATTTAATTGCTTCTAGAATATGCCATTTTTATACTACAAAAATGCATATAATGAAACAAATTAAATATAAAAAGAATTGAACTACAAACCAATAATTGAGTTTTAATGACATAAAAAATATTGGTGACATTCATCAAGGGCATTATCCATCCTTTCTTTCATCATGCAATGTTATAATGATGTTAAAGAACTTTTTGATTTTTCCATGTTCAAGTTCAACATACATGCTATCCTTCAAGTGGTTGAACACTTAGGTGCGTAGGGTCCCATATCAAAAATTGAGAAAAAAAATTTCTTCCAATTTTGAATACATATCACATGTATAAAAATATTGGGATAATGTTTCCTTCTCATATTCATCTACACACATAAATCAACAATTATAAATTGGCGCTTGCAATAATTAGAATACATCAAGGTGTGAATGAGATGTTCAAAACTTGACATTCTTGGGGATTCATTAAGGAAACAACTTGGTTTTTGTTTATCATAACATGGAATGCTCATGAAGTGATTCTCCATGTCATAAGGTCTTTTTTAGTTTGGCAAGAAATGATAATTCAAGCAATGGGCACACCATTTTTTCATTTGTTGAACACAATCAAAGTGAACAAGTGAAACCTCACTATTAATCCCAAAAATCATGTCCTTGGAAATTGCTTCATTATGACCCCATTTGAACATGCATTCGATTTGCCATGAAGTTGGTTTCCAAATGTGAAAGGGATAGCCACATTTGGATCCCTATCTTATTGGAAAAAAACAATATTTTGATTCTCCAATGCCCATAGTTGGACACTCAATGCATCATTTTTTGCATGACATTTTTGCTTTACTTTCATAATGTTTGACATTTTGCAATTCAAGAATATCATTTTTTGTCATGGTTTCACCATGTTTCATTTGTTCCAATTAAAATTGCTTGTGTTCTTCATATATTTGTGAAGAAGTGTGACCCATTTCCAATCATGAAATAACCTATATTCATACAAGAAATCACAACTTTTCAAAAAGTTTAACTTAACTAAAGTGTCCACGTTAACTAAAAGGATGTTAGGTTTGATTAATGTCATGGGGCATGAAAGATAGATGGTTATTTTGGTTGGTTTTTTAAATATTAAAGTGACCATTTTGACCAAGCATTAAGTTGTACATCTAGTTAAGATGGAATTTAAAAAAAAATGGTCCATCAAAATGCCCATGGTTTCGTCAAATCAACCATATTGAATGACCATGCTTAGCCAAATTAACCATATTAATTTGGTTAGCTAGCCTACTTATTATGCTTACTAGGCTATCTTATTACCTATGTCCTACCTACCTATTTACCTAAATATGTCCTATCTACCATCTCTTTACCTACCTAGCATTTACCTATCTACCTACCTAATTACCTATTTATCTACTTACCTACTTATCTATCTACTTACTTACCTACCTAATAACCTATTTATTTACCTACCTACTTATTTATCTATTTACATGTGGTATACAGAAAAAAAATGTTAACTTTAACATCATTTAATTGTTCTTAAGCTAAAAACCCAATTTTACAAGGTTTATTGGGCTCAAATACACTAGAAATGTGGACTTCCAATGAATTTTCAACTATTTGTCTTTGGTTCACTATATTATGCGTTTACCTATGATGTACTTGTGAAATTTGCTTGATTTTTAACTATACCTATCGCACATGCGTATTCTAAACCTACAAGACTTGAAACGTTATTAGATTATGTGTTATATTTGTCATGAGACCATATCCTATACTTGTCACAAAAATGTGTTTTGTTCAATTTTATGTTATATGTAAATATTTGTTACTATATGTAGAGAATATGTTAGTAGACATAATTTTGCCTTTGTGTCACACAAGTACATTACAATTTAAATGTGAGCATTATATTTTATGTGCGGTCTTTACATTTTTTGTAAAGCTTTTTCTATTGAATATTTCTAAATGAAGACATCTTTATTAGCCCATTATTATTTTTGGGTTCATCACCTCCAATGCCATGGATCTTGTTTCTTAGACACAAATTAAATGTAATTTTGTTACAATTTCCTCAACACCTAAAGCAAGAAGAAAAACAACTTAAAATGAATATGATTCAATTTGTTTTTAAATTTTCCCTACTCCCAATGCCACGAATCTCTTTGTTTTGGCAACAGATAAATGACATCTTAATATAATTTTCTTATTACCTAAAAAAAAAGAAAAATAACATGAAAAGAAATGTCTAAAGGCTACAATCTTTATGTTAGGTGAAGAAAACCCAATTATTTAACAAATTTGTTTATGGGATTAGTGTCGTACCTTTGTAAAGCTTGTTTGCAATAAGTCTTATAAGAGCAAAGGCCCTCCAAAGGTTATATAACATTAACAATAACATTTTTTTTACTAAAAAAAGTCATAATTGGAGGTTTTAACATTTATGATTTAGTTTTTAAGGTTTGCAACTTCAAATTTATACCATGTCCAACTTTACTTCCCAAATTGTTTGCATTGATGTGGGATGAACCACCTTTTAAATTGATGTAAGTTGTATTATCTCACCTTTTAAAATAAGTATAATAGTCGTTAATGCCTCTCTAAGTAGGAAGTGAAATAAATGTGGTCCGATTCTTATATCCAATCACAATTCCTTAAATAAATAAAATGAGAATTAAAATAAATGTGACCTCACTCTTATATTCAATCATGATTCGTTAAAACATAAAATAATAATTTTTTAAATGAAATTAATATGCATCCCTAAGAATTAGGGAAGGAAGCCTAGGAGGCTAATATGGGATAATAAAAACAAAAGTATAAAAGAACTATGGATAGCCAAAACAAATTACAACAATGAACCTCAAAAGGCTATCTTGAAAATAGAGATCATAGACTAGGAGGTTATTATGAGAGAGGCTATAGAGAAGGACAATGGATGACATTTTGAAAATCATCCATTATCTTTTTATTTTTTATTAAAAAACTATACCTATACAAGTAGGTGTTGGCTCACCCTAGGCACTAGTTGGAAGCATGTAGCATGTATCAAGCAACTTGACATTTTGTTTTTTCAATCTAAAGAAATGGATAATTTTCTCATATTACATTTACATAGCCTACATGGATGTAAATTTACCAACACAAACATTTTTCATCCAATTTGAAGGTAGGTATGTAGGTAGGTTAGGTGCTTTTAAAGTTCATCAAGCAATTTGGCAAATTGAACTTCTAGTCTAATCCCCAAATGTGTGATGTGCAAAATAAAATAAAAGTTAAAAAAATAATTAAAAAAAAAGTAAATCCAGAGAGATCAAGAGAACAAGACATTCCAAACTTGTCTCATGTAATTCCATTGCAACAACAGGTAGATCCAAAACCCTAAAACTTAAACCCTAAATCCTCATCCAAAACCCTAATCCTTAAACCCTAAACCCTAAATCCTCACCCAAAGCCCTAATCCTTAAACCCTAAACCCTAAATCCTCACCCAAAGCCCTAATCCTTAAACCCTAAACCC
>Ga0116227_10011039_pt1 | contig 15381 bp, 10 predicted proteins | sample S1TSphgellanicum_FD_89693 | JGI IMG/M metagenome (GOLD analysis project Ga0116227, IMG submission 89693) | Host-associated microbial communities from peat moss isolated from Minnesota, USA - S1T2_Fb - Sphagnum magellanicum MG | ecosystem: Host-associated > Plants > Peat moss > Unclassified... | reverse complement strand
ATTGTGGTCTATGTGGATGACCTCATTTTGGTGTGCAACAATCAAAACAAACTTTTGCAAATCAAAGAGGAATTGAGTCAAAAGTTTGAAATGAAGGACCTCGGGGAGTTGCATTTCTTTTTGGGGATGGAGGTGGAAAGGAATCGAGATGAAAAAGTCCTACGCATCAACCAAATCAAATACCTCAAGGAAATTTTGAAGCGTTTTCGAATGGAGGAATGTAAGCCCATTGGAGTTCCATTGGATCCCAAGGTGAAGTTACAAAGGAATGCAAATGGAAATGATGAATCAAAGGGATTTCCATATCAACAAGCAGTTGGGTCTTTGATGTATGCCATGTTGTGCACATTGTATATTAATTGCAACATATTTGTTGTTTTAATGACACATTTATAATAATTCTATAATAGTTGCCACATATAACTATAAGGCAACTCTTGAAAAGTCAAACATGGTTGACTACATGTGTATTTATGATGTATATAAATTACCATATAGAAAACCCATTTTCAACTCGCTTGTAACTATAATACAACTAACTGATTTTTCGACATGGCAATTTATTTATTAATACACCATTTTTTAAGGGGATAGTTGCACACTAGTTGTTATGGATAAGGGATAATTGCATAACAATTGTAAATGGATTTTTTTTGAATTTTAGTTGCAGGGTAGTGTGCTTTCAACAAATGCGATTTCTCATATTGATTGTTAGGAAAATTACCAAGTGGGAGTGGTAACTTTCCAAACCATAATGCTATATTTGGGGTGAGACTCATTATAATGCACCATAATTCTACCTTAGTTTGTGCAGTGCATGGGCTTTATAATATGCCTAGTTCAATGTTTATGGTCTTCAATAAAACAATCACGTTGTCACACTTATTTGAACTTGTCAAATCATTTTATATTATGCAATGTTAATTGAAGTTGTTTAAGTAAAAATGTCCACTGACATATTTTATTGTACTGACATTGGGACTAATTTAAATGTTGTAATGAATATAAAACACCATCAATGGATATGTGCAAGATCTTGTTGGTAAGGTGGAAGGCCTAATGACATGGTCAATCATAATGGATTAAAAACATGATGAGAATGCAATTAGTATAAGACAATTATAGTCATGCATCAATATGTTGATTAACATGCACAAAGATTTAAATTGCAACATGGTGAACTTGGTGGAGAAGCTAGGTGCAAATGTATGAAGGGAACATGAAATCAATGGAATCCTTACAGAAAAGTGAGGTGTAAGACCAGGATTGTCAACCCCTACACTTACAGTAGAGAACATTGGTACACAAATGGACAAGGGGGTGAAGGATTCAAGGCTTGCTTATGGCAAAAGTGACAACATGTTCAAACAATGTTAATCAAGGCAATACATGTGATGTGCTAGCAAGTGCAACAATGAGTATTTTGGGTCTCTTAGGGTCAATAATGCTTCCACCAATATGATGTTAAAATGTTGTGCAATATCTAGGAAGGCAAGAATCCTAATAAATTATGCACTTTGATGGTGTTTGAGCTTAAGATCTTGGTATGTTGAAGCAATTTAATGTTGTTATGACTGTACAATGCACATGTGCTGGATGTATTGATTTAGTCTAATCTTGAAAAAAAAAAAAGGTGTGGCCTCTCAAAAGGTAAGACATTAACTATGCCTTTACATGTTTGTGTGTGTAGTTTTCTACAAGAGGGAAAATGTTAGTTGTGGCAGAATATGGTTTTTGATTGTGCAAAAATTGATTGTAGAGCTTTACAATTCATAACCCCAAAACAACCAAAACACACGGTGCACCAAAAGTTGCGTTGGGCTAAATGCCACTCAAGTATTTATATTATCCAACCTCCTTGCCCACATGATGGATTTGACTAGATTTATGCATGGTTAGTAGGATAGTGCCACCCTAAAATGTATGGGCCGCATTTGGTAATTCTCTTCCAACTTAGAACCTACTTTGTGGTGATCAATGTCAATGTTCTTGGTACATGTGTAGATGTATCCTAAGGATGTAATTGATGGCTTAAATGTGGAAAATTGTCTATTTTTAGAGTGATGGATGTTGAATGTAAAGTCTAAAGGGGACATTGATCAATGAGACTTCCACCTCATTCCATGTTGCTGAATGGAGTGGACTATTGTATTTAACAAAATTATAATGTGCATGTAGGATATAACAATGATGTTGTCCAATCTTGGCCAAGAACAAGTTGTGACCTTTCAAAAGGTAAAGATGTCAAGCCTCACAACCTCATTGTATTTGCAATTTTGTACTAGAATGTAGAGGCTAGTTGTGATACACAACATGAGGTCTAACTTGGCCTATCTTTGATCACATAGAGCCCAACAAGTCATCCTCCCAAAGCAACCAAGGCACATGGTGCAACATCAAAACTATATGCAGCTCAGGTAATCTAGTTTTCCAACCTTTTTGGTTATAGCTTGTACTAGAATCCTAATTTATGTATGGTTGAAATGGTCAACTATTTAAACCTTTTTTATATACATTGCAAGCTTAGCACATAATATGGCAATTCTAGGGGGTAAGAGTGTGTACATTGTGTTTAGGTAGACATTTTTTATGGTACAATCCACAAGAAGCTAATTACTAGATGTTACTTTAGTTTTGGCTCCTAGATTGTTGCAAATTTTTTAGTGTGATGAATGTGGTAATGCCTTTTCACCTGGTGCACCACATTGAATAAATTGATTGGTAATTGCATATTCGCATTGGCATCAAGGTACTCTAAACATACCCAATTGATAAACGAAAAACTACAACTAAAGTGATTTATGGACTCCTTAGCAACAAGGTTAATGACAAGGAAATTCTTATGGATTATGTTGCTGTCAAAGTTCAAGAGGTGTTTATTCCAACAATGATGGTACCAAATGTTGATGAGACACCTGGGCTAGTAAAACCCCACCATGTGCGCGTGAAGATTTCATTCAGGGCTACAATTCCCTGGTCATCCAAATTCCTCAAGCTTGCCCAAGATGCACGTAGTAACCATGTAGTTGTTTTGTAGTTCCATCATATTCACCTTAAGTAATATTTGGCTATTGTAGGTAAGCAAGCATGGTTGGAAGACTTGGAAATGTGCTTCCAATTGGGTGGTGTTTAGCATTAGGATTTTGCTTGTCAAGAACATGGACTTGCCATGTGTAGATTGGCTAGAATAGACTTTGATTTGTGCACATTTGTGTTCTAGTAATGAACTTGGTTTAGCCAAGTCTTAGAAGCATTTAATGTAGTTTATAACAATGTTGAAAATCCTTACAATTCTTGCTTTATAATAATAATTTAAAAATGCATAACTTGGTTAGGCTTATAGGTTTTTTTAGAGAGTTCTTTAACCTAAACCCTAACCTAAACTATTGGAAACAACTTGAAAACAAGCAAGAAATGAACAATTGTATTAACTAACGAGAAGATTACAAAGGTTGTATGCTTCAAATGCTACAATCACAAAACTATGACTTGCAACAAGTAACAAAGCTTGAGGGTTCTATGTGCACTCCAAAACCATGAAAGGACAGAATGAAAGACAATTCAAGACCACTCCATTATATACTATTTCCTAACCCTAAAGTAGTCGCCACTTAACCCTAACCTAGCCGCCACCAAACCCTAACCCTAGCCGCCATTTAACCCTAACCTAGCCGCCACCAAACCCTAACCCTAGCCGCCATTTAACCCTAACCTAGCCACCACCAAACCCTAACCCTAACCACTACCTAACCCTAGCTGCCACCAAACCCTAACTCTAACTGCCACCAAGCCTTAAGTAGTTTCCACTTCTAAACCCTAACCTAATTATTATAAGGATGTGAATACTATTCATCTTTTTTGATGAATGTTTAACACATTCATCAATATTGAGAATTAGAAACGAATAGTATTTTTAACATAAACTAGGCCTAGCCCAAGCCTATAACCAACTAAAACCCTAACTTAACCCAGACTTATTCCGAACCAAGTCTAAACGTAACATTAAACCATCCTCGAACCTACACTGGAGCTTCCCCAAACCGAACCCAAACATAGCCAAACCTATCCCAAACCTAACCCGAACCTTTAACAAACCTAACCCAAACCTAAAATGAACCTTTCCCAAACTTAACATGAACCTAAAACGAACATTTCCCAAACCTAACCCGAACCTAAAGTGAAAAAATTCCCAAACTTAATCCTATCCAAAACGAACCTTTCCCAATCCTAACCTTAACCTAAAACAAACCTTTCCCAAACTTAACCCGAACCTAAAACGAACATTTCCCAAACCTAACCCGAACCTAAAGTGAAAAAATCCCAAACCTAATCCTATCCAAAATGAACCTTTCCCAATCCTAACCCTAACCTAAAACAAACCTTTCCCAAACTTAACCCGAACCTAAAATGAACATTTCCCAAACCTAACCCGAACCTAAAGTGAAAATTTTCCCAAACCTAATCCTACCTAAAACGAACCTTTCACAAACCTAACCCTGACCTAAAACAAACCTTTCCCAAACCTTCCCCCAGCCTAACCCAAGCCTAAATAGTCCATTGTTCTTTGACATGTGGTTCAAGTCAAATATGAACACAAGGACATTTTTTTTCATAAACCATAACCCTAATCTATATCTTTTTGACACATGGCACTAGTCCCACAATACACTTATCATGTTATTATTTATCAATAACAAATTTAGTTGGATGAAATGTGAATGAAACCCTAACCACATCCCCACCCTATCCTTAATTACATTTGACATATGGTAGCTAGTCACATGGATAATTGTCATGTGACAAATGGCTAACTCAAATTGATATATATATATAAGATATTTGATTTTAAATATGTTCATCCAATGGGCAAGGATGAACAATCTAGATAATATGTTATGGCATATATTACTATAGTCATGGGGTACGAATAGGTTTTACGTGACTAAGACAAAAATATGATTAGAGGATAAACGACATGTCCATATCGACTACATAGTCATGTAGTCATGAGTGGTATTTACAACTACAAACCTAATCATGGGTGCAATCATATGTGCCATGGTTTAGTGTAGTGTGAGAATGTTAAACAGGCAATTGGGTACAAGATTGTTTATGGGTTGATGGGTGGGTAGAAGAACAAAAATCACATTATCGCATGTGATTATTTTTTCTTTAACCCTACTTTGTTTTGGGATCTTTGAAGGTTGGGGTGCATGCAACAAGCATTTGCAGGACCAATTGAAAAGGGTGGTGTGGTTCTTTAACCATTGATCCCAAAAAAAGATCAAGAAGACAACTTTGGTATCACATGCATGTTTCAAATGAACAAGTTGCTATAGTTTTTTGGTTTGACAACAAACCAATTTCCATTTTGTTTACTGCTTTCAGTCCAATTGACCATGCATGCGCCACATTTGTCACTTGGTGGCATCTAATTGGTCCATTGGAGATCCCTCCTAAAGCCTAATGCTAATGCATTGCCATGAGCATATGCGTGGGGTTTGATGTATAGAATCAACTGTGTGGATATTATACTTTGCAAAGGCAAGATCACAAATGATGGCATTGGATAATGTTCCACATCATTGATACCACCATTGTGAACTCATACATTATGTACAAGGCACATATGACCCAACTCGGCAAGTTCAACGTGGCTTTGGTTAAAACTCTCATAAGAAAATGTGTGAATTTTATTCCAAAGGCAACAACAATGGTATGGGTTTCAGTACCTAATCCCCAGGGGTTGCATTGTTATATGCAATGAACATGAACCCTATTTTCAAAGGTGCATCAAATATTTTTTTTAAAAAAAATTTAGGTATTTCAATTGGAGGAGTCTACACATGTAAATGGCTACAAGGGCCAAAGTCATAAAGCATTCTAAAAATAACAAATAATGTGAATATGGCCATTTGATCAACTAGGGGTTTGATAGTGCATTTGTGGCATTTTGAAACCTATTTTAAAAGAGGTATCAATTTTTTGTTATATAAATTTCTCTACATATGCCAATTGAAGGAGTTTGCACATGTATGTAACTATTAAGGGAAAACAATTCAAGTCATTTTAGAAAAGACACAAAAAAATATGGCCATTTGATCACTTAGGGGTTTTCCAATGTTTGTGACATTTTCATTACTATTTTCATTGTTGTATCAAATGCATGCCATTTTTCTCATTGGTGGAATTTACACATGTAAGTAGCTACTAGGGTCAAGGTTTGAAAAAATTCTAGAATTTTTTTAAAAATATGGCCATGTAATCACGAGGGGCTGTCCAATTTCATAATGGCACATGTGACCTTCCCCTTCCCCCCCCCCCCCAAATAGAGGGAGAATGGCCCTCCCCGCCATTGTCACCCCACCCTGTAACCAAAAAAACAAAAGAAATAAAAATAGCCCATCTAACCTTTCCCCATACTCACATAGGAAAAGAAAGCCATCCCACCATTTCCCCCCCACCCCATATAGGAACTTAAGGAGAATAATTTTTAAAAAAAAAACCTTCCCCATCTCCCATCATGGCCAACAAGGAAGAAAAGAAAAGAAAAGAAACCCTTTATAAGCCACATTGCCTAAACCCTCCCCCTTCTTCCTTTATTCCCCACAATGACCAATACATGTAATAATAAATATGGTATTTTGTACTTGGGAACAAAGGGAACCTTTTGTATTTTTTAAACAGTCCTAAACTATGTTTTCTTCTTGTTTGCCCCAAAAGCATGAAAAATAAAAACAAAATTTAGGTTTACCTTGGATGACCAACTTTGACCATCCATTATTCATTCATTTCAATTTTTTTTTGAATAGTTTTCTTTGCACATGATTCATATGATGTTACAATAATTTCACCAATTTTTTAAAAAAATGTAGAATGAAATCTTGGTCTAAATCTCCAAAACCTTGTAATTATGAAGGCTGCTTAAAACTAGAAACTCCAAAGTTTCATGAACAATTTTATTAATTTTGATTTTTTTCCTCCATAAAATTATAATTAGTGGTTTTTTAATTTTGAAATATTAAAAGAACTTGTAGTTATTACCAAAAACAAATACCAATCCAACATGGGTAGTTTTCACCAATTTTCATCATAAGAGATTGTCACAAAAGTCTATAAATTTGGAATAATTTTGAAAATCTTTATATGGGGCACATTTTACAAAGTTTGCTAATATGAAAAAAATTCACTTATGAACATTGATATGATGGACTTTGTTATGTTGAGTCAAAATATGTTCAAATTATTCCAATGAACTAACTATAAACCAAAAGTAACCAACCTTCTTTGACTTAGTTGTGTATGAGTACAATGCACAATAAGACAAGCTTGCTTCAAAATGTGCATGTGGTGATTATTACAATGAACAAGACCTATTGTTGGTTCAATTAGTTAATTGGGAGATACATCCTAAAATTCAATTTTTTGGGGTGGTGAGTCACTTTAATTTGGCCCATCACAAAATGATATTGGAACTTTGAACACTATAGTAAATAATACTTTGAACTCCCAAAATAAAACTAAAGATATGCAACTTCCTTTTGGCCCATTTATATGAAAAATGAAATGTAGACCACTAATTTAGAGTCTTACTATACATTTGTTGTTTTCAATAGTAAACCATGCTAATCAATAGTAGCAAACCTTTCATTTTGCACACCTCGTTCACCTCTAGTTTTGAAAAACAATATTGAAAGGGTGTAAGACAAACAACAAGATACAAACAAACTAAAGAAAAAAAAAGATTTTGAAATGGAGTTTGATCTATGATGAATTATCATCTGAAATGATTATGGAGTTGTCACAATGATGATCACCAAAATACCCATTGTACATAAACTAGTTCCAATAAAACATCATCACTAGAATTTATGTAATATTCATTAAATAAAAATAATTGTTCTTATTGTAATATAATTTCGAGTTTTGAAATAATTATTAGTATTGAAAGGGATAATTTTAAGCAAAGGATATGGGATAAATTGAGGTGTTATTGGGAACACCCTTGAGGAACACATTGAGAACTTGGGGACCACAATGAGAAACCCATTGGGAACATGTGAGCATAATAGAGAACTCATTGAAAACATGAAGAACATCATTGGGAAACATATGGTAACAAATTAGCAACATGATGAAAACACAAGAATAAAAAAATTCCTCCCACCCCTCCCTACCCCCTTTTAAAGAAAAAAGATGAACCTTTTTAAGTATACGTCCAATTGTCTTGGGGATTGTTATTTGGTGAGCATGTGAGCAAAAGCGTGCGCCTACAAGCAAGAACTAAGAAGGCATATTCTAATTATATTCCATCCATGTCAGTTAAAATATTCCTTGATAGATTTTGATGACATGTCAAAATATACATTCATAAAAAAATATTCCACCACATTAGTAAAAATTGACACGTCATCACTACCACATGGATTTGCCACATGGACACACAATAACAATGTTTTTGTTCAATCAAAATTTAGTAAAAAAATCTACCATAGTTGGTGCCCCATGTGTTGAAGCAAAAATAATAATTTGGTGCATTATTAAGAATCTTGCCATTTGGTTTCAAACATGTCCTACATGGCAAAATATTATCTATCAACAAAAGCATATTTTGCATTGCCATGTCATTTATGCTTGTTGTTGTCATGGCCATTGTAATGGGAGACAAGTTAAACATAGCTATAACCTAAACTTGTTAATAAAAGACAAGTGGTCAGATATAATAATAATCTATACAATACAAAATTCTTTTGACAAAAGATATTTCAACCGTTTTAACAATATTATTGTGAAACAACTATTCTAACAAACATTGAAAATTTGATGTAGAGTTTGCACATGTTTCCTGCAAAGGGTTATGTAATCGAAGGCATCACTGTAAGAATGTGAGAAGAGAATGTGAGAAATTGAAAGTACATTGTTATGAATATTTATTTGGAACTAAACCCTAAACCAATGGCACTTCCCATATAAATTTTAATTGTTGTTGTCACAAAATCCAACAAGTGTGTGGTCATTGTTACACATATTAGGAGATTATTATATTCCAATGCAAACCATGTTCTAATTATTGGAAAAGTGGGTATTTAATCCACAGATTTTCATGCACACATTATCAATAATAATTTGTTTTTGTGCCTTGCCGTGAGTTTTTTATACAAACTCTCCACTCTCAATGGTTTTGTTCTATTTGAAAAAGACAACAAACATGGCTTGTCCTCAGGACTTAGACTTGTACCCTATTATCAAGAAGAAAGAGATGAAGTCCATCAATGCAAAATACCAAGTACAAGTTGGATATTGGGTAGCAAGGAACCATTTGCAAGACTACAAAATCTATGTGACAACAATTTGTATGTTTGACAAAAACACAATCAACAAATAATGTTTAGAGAACCAATGAAACCTAGAGGAAGATGAGTACGAATCACCAACATTTTTTTATTCATGGAGATCGAAGAAATTGTTGAAGATTATGATGTAGATGTTAGAAACATAGATAATAGTGTGGTAGATATTAGAAACAATGTGGTAGATAAGTGTTGCAAGCAATCAAAGACATAGGTAGATTTGAGATATGTTAGTACCACGAACATGTTAGAATAAGGAGGGAGAGAAATAGTTATCCCATATGGTTTGTCAATGTAGTGGTACATGGAAGGGAATAAAGAGCAAGGTTGAAGGGGAGTTAGATATCTCACTCCAAGCATTGTTCGCATACTTGTGTGTGTTCTATGTGCTTGTGATTGCTTTGATACCACATAATCTCTCCTCTAATCCTAATACAACGAGGACCCATCTCTCAAGGTTCCATCACAATTTTTTAAGCTTTCATTATATTTTTCTTCTTATCTTCTTTAATTAAAATTTGTCTTTTAATTTTGCAAACTTTCTTCAACCATGCCACTCTTCTTGTTCGGGTCCCCAATGGGAGCTCCTCAGGCAATGGGAGATTCATCTGCACAAAAGAGGAAAAAAGTTAGTGCATCTAGGACAAGTTGTTTGAACAATGTTGTAAAGTGAAAGAGAATGTTATGTACAAGCCTACTTTGTGAATGGACCTAAAATTGTTTCATATTCCAGGGGCCAAGTCCGAGATGAAATCTTGGTGGCCATAATGGAAGGCCATGAATATGGGAGGACCCTATGTTGAAAGTCAAGAAGCTTATTGGAGGTAAGAACAATCGAACTTGGGTAGGATGGAAAACATTGGAATGATCCATGTTGAGTGTTCCGAACTCCAACAAGAGGTGAGGTGGCAAAACTAGTGGGGTAGTGGCCCTTTTATCTCTCCTCACATCCTTCGTTGTCTACAGACCTACAATTTGGTTCAAAGGAACCTCACCATAGGCATCATGATCTACATCGAAGGAAGCAGTTTCGGTTCCTTTCTCCTTCAGTTTTCTCTTTTCCTTTGGAATTGTTTTTTCACCTCCCACCATCAACCTATGTTCCTACATAACTTGCAAGAGTCTCCATGAAAGATGATTCAATGGAATCTCCAAGGTGAGGTGTTGTCTTTTGGATAATCAAAGTGCCAACCACATGCAAGAAGATGAGAAACAAGTTTTTTCGAAACATGGTGTTATTCACCTTGGGGTCACATTAGATCTTTAGGAGATTGGGGAGCTGATCAATGGCACCTTGGAATAACAAGACATGATAAAAATACCTGCAGGGGAGTGAACAATGCTTTCACAATGAAATCTACAAACATGGCTACCAACTTTCCTACCTCAACGCCAAGAGTTTGGGAAACTTTGTGGTGATCTAGAAAAAACTATGTGGACCAACACACATTTAGAAAATAATTTGCCATAGATTGAAGACAGAATGAAGTATTATGATTGAATGGAAAACTAAACATGATGGAATACTTGTACAACACCTACTTGACAGCCTCCTTGCTCTTAGATTGTTGTTCCCAAGATTTGCTTCTTCGGATCCCATCTTTAGGTTTGAACTCTTGGAAGAAGCAAGTCTCCCATATCGCCAACCTCCATTGTTGTATATATGAGGAGAGATAGATCATATTTAGGAGTTCTTTCATAACCAAAAGAAAATCAAAGATTGTTGCATCAAATGGCTTGAACACTTCAATCTCAAGTTGCAAGAACAAGAGCAATTAAGAAGGAGAATCTTGAGGAAGAAATGACAAATAAAGAAGTAGCATTTAGATGTAGAATACTTTATGCCAAAAAGTTGCCTTGTGCAACCACTTGTGAAATTGGGAATTAGAAAAGCAGGGCTTAGGAAATTTTTATGGTTTCTTTCAAAACAACATTCATTCCACATCTTAAACCACAATAACTTTTGCTTGACTAAGACGTAGGAGTTGGCGAACATCTATAGCTTTTCTATTTGCATCTTCGGTTTTGAATTCATGTCATACTAAACTTGTATCTCCCTTAAGAAATCTAGACCCAAGGAAGGATCACATACTGGAAAATGCTTGTAAAAAGCCGAATAGTGATCCTTCTTAACCTACTCCATGGATTTCTCCATTCGTTCTTGGAACTTCATTGGTGAATGGTGTTGAATGTCAAGGAATTTTTCATAATATAGCTTGATCGCAATGTCCCCAAGTACAAAAATATCTTGTTGCAAGAACAAAGAAAATCAAACATGAACAAGTTGAATGTAGAGGTTAAAAAAAATCTTCAAGGGAGTTTGAAATTTTTTATACCTTATACATGTATTCAAAAAAAAGTCTTTGAGGTCAAGGAATGCCATGTCCTGTGGGACTTGGACTAGCATTTCTCGTAAACCTTTGTTGGTAGCACCTCTTTGAATTGCTCCAGGGGGATAATCCCAATTGATTGGATTTTGAAAAAATCATGGACAAGGTTGGGCTAACGTTGTCCAGTTCCATCAACTTATAGAGATACTAAGAATAGTGAAAACAAAATCCTTTGAATCTAACTTGATGTTGGAAATAAGAATAGGATCAAAAACATACTTGTTGAACTTTTATCATGGTAGTGACGAGCTAAAGAAGCCCATGAGAGGTATCAAAGAAAATGGAATAACAAATATGTGCTAGGAAGGCTCATCATTGTGTAGATGGTTAATATAAAACAACCAAGCTTGCAACATATGATTAACATCTTAAACAAAAATTTACATGTGCCTGAAGAGAGACTTCAAGTCATGATTAATAAGCAAGGTAGTCTCAAATCTCTCGTTTTTAGACATCCAGTGATGATTTCAAAAAGACGTGTTGATCTTGGAGTTTATCTTGCCCCTTCAAGTTATAGTGAAACATAAAAAACTTTGTCCCCTTCCCAATAACGAATTTGGAATGCTTACTCCATCGTGAAGACGTTAATTTTAAAAATAGGACAAAACAATTGGTATTGATATCATTCGACATAGAGGAATAACTATTCGAGCTTTGTTCCTCGGGACCATTTTGTGCTTGTCAAGGACTTTAGAGTTATTAAAATTTGTTTGGTTATGAACAATTTGTATAGTCTAATCAAACGATAAAGAGTTTGCATATGCCACCACTTGAGAATTATGCAAAGAAATTCAAAATGTTACAAATGCATAAACAAAACTATGAAAACAATTTTGAATTTTGAAAACAAAGATCAATCCCAACACAATAACACATTTTGGGTTTTATGACTAGCTTTTACAACTACATATTAATTAGAAATGACATATGTGATTAGTGACTAGTGAGTTGCCAAACTCATGTCAATTCACCCATTCAGTTGTAAAGCGAAGTTGTTTTAATGACTAAGATTTTTTAATTTTCTTATAATAATGAAATTCCATGTCATCATCAACCTTGGTATGGTGTGTAAAATGCATGCCATCTCAACTTAATCATTTTATTTGACTAAGTGTTACAAAAGATGTTTTGATGGATGGATGACATGTGTCAAAATCTATAAACACGTTATGAGTCATTGCACATGACCAAAAATCAACCTAGTTTAGTCCATGTGAATAGTGTAACAAAAAGTCAACCTAGCATAATCTAGCTAGGTTAAACAATTTAGCCTAGTTTGCATAGCCAAAATTCAACCTAAGTTAACCTAATTAGGCTAGTTACATTTGTTAGGCAACCTATGTTACCTAACTTAGGCTAGGTGGCTTAGATTTAAAAACAAATGTCAAACGCTTAGCCTAAGAAGCTTAGACTAGGCTACCTAATTTAAGCCAAATGGCTTAGGTATCATAGGTTGCAAAAGTGACAATTTGAACTTCTCACTTTCATTTTGGGGTTCAAGTCTTCATCCATTGCACTACCACATTTTTTTATTGTAATTATATTTAACACAAAGTTATAAAGCTCAAATTTTTTAGCCTTGATAAACCTTGACCATCTTAGGTGGACCTTGGTCAACTTACCTACTACCTACCAACCTAGCCTAAACCTAGACCTCCCTACCTAGGTTGATTTAAAATGAATTAGTTTATAAACCTATTTACTAACCTAGCTTAAGTTAACCTAGGCATTCTTAGGTTTAAAAAAAACCTTAGATAATTATGTCACATTTAGTCGCATCATAGTTGCATCTAATTGCACAAACTTGAAGTGGTTACAAACTTGATAAAATATCTTGTAATGATGCTACCTAGGTCGACTTGGCAAAAAACCTAAAGCTAGGAACTTAAGCAAGCTTACCTAGGTTAACATATTAGTAGGGTAGTTTATAATAGGTATATTTAAACATACTAGATGTAGTAAGTTTATTATGTTTAGTTAAGTAACTTATAAAGTAGCCTATATTACGAAGTAGGTTTTTACTAAGTAGCCTACATACATAGGTTAATTTAATAAGTATGTTAACTTAAGTTAGTGTGTTAAGTAGTTAAAAAGTCAAGGAATTATGTGTCACCTTTTTCAAAACAACTATTAATATTGTAGTCATAATTACAAGTTAATAAGATATTCACTATTACAAAATGTGGGTGTAGTTCATTAGTCCTCATTCATTAGACCAGTGAATTCATTGTTTCCCCACTAAGTCATGTTCATTGCAACTAGTGAATTCATTCACAATCTAGTGAAATCACTTAGTGTATAAAGACACCTTTTGTTGTATTGATTATTTAATACACATACATATGCATGTGAATTCATGACTTCAAAAACCTCATGACACACAAAAAATTATGGCATGCCATGACAAATATTAATGCCATAAGTTCAAAACATACAAAAACTTATGGTGTCACAAAAAATCTTTTTTTTCCATGAAAATTTGTGACACCTTGTTGCCAAATGGCATGCCATGTCATCATCACATGGAAGACCAAATTGTTATTAATCACAAAGGACAACAATATTTTCAACTAGTTAATAAATGAAATTAATTCATCAAATTAATGAAATGAATTTTGATGTGAAGTTAGTGTCAAAGTCGTGAGGTGTTGTGACTACTAGTCAACCTCGTTGCCATGTGGCATGCCACGTCAGCATCACACAACCATAAGTTGTTATTATTCACCAAAAGTTGCAAGAACCAATGGAATTTTGTTATTACCTAATTTTGGATGATTATAAATACATTTTTGAAAATTTGATATTTGTGTAAAAATCATCAAGTCATGATATTGACTACAATTGTAATGTTAAAAATACTATTCGTTTCTAATTCCCAATGTTGATGAATGTGTTAAACATTCATCAAATGGATGAATAGTATTCTTATCCTTCTAGTAGTTAGGTTAGGTTGAATATTGGCGGCTAGGGTTTAGAAGTGGAAACTATTTAAGGCTTGGGGACGGCTAGGGTTAGGGCTTGGCGGCGACTAGGGTTAGGGTTGGGTGGCGGCTAGGGTTAGGGTTTGGCGGCGGCTAGGTTAGGGTTAAGTGGCGGCTACTTTAGGGTTAGGAGATAGTATATATTGGAGTGGTTTTGAGTGGTCTTTCATTCTTTCCTTTCACGGTTTTTTGAGTGCACATAGAACCTTCAAGCTTTGTTAGTTGTTACAAACCATAGTTTTGTGATTGTAGCATTTGAAGCATACAACCTTTGTAATCTTCTTGTTAGTTAATACAATTGTTCCATTTCATGAACCTTGAAGCTTTCATTTCTTGCATGTTTTCAAGTTATTTCCAATAGGTTATGGGCCCACACCAAGCAAGAGAAAGGACATTGTGTTAGAACAAGAAGTAGTGAAAGGTTTTGAGCTTGTATTACATAGGAAAAACGAGAGAATCCTTTTGAGAGAAGGTTTTTAGTTTGCAAAGTGAATGGGAGTTCATTTCCAAGTGGTGGCATACAAGGAGCTTGCAACGTTTCCAAGTGAGTGGGAGGTGTGGAAGAGACTTCTTCAAAGTGTTGTAAGTTCTTAAGTGTGGAAGAGTGTTCTTCAAGTGTTTAAGTTTCAAGTTTTAAGTTCAAAAGTGTGAAGGAGAGTT
>Ga0116227_10011038_pt1 | contig 15383 bp, 15 predicted proteins | sample S1TSphgellanicum_FD_89693 | JGI IMG/M metagenome (GOLD analysis project Ga0116227, IMG submission 89693) | Host-associated microbial communities from peat moss isolated from Minnesota, USA - S1T2_Fb - Sphagnum magellanicum MG | ecosystem: Host-associated > Plants > Peat moss > Unclassified... | reverse complement strand
CGGCGGGGGTTATTTGCAGGCTGGCATGCAGCGTGCGAATCCGTTGTTCGACGGTTTCGGCGCGTTCCTCGGGCGTCTTGCCCCACAGATGGTGGCGATATTGCACCGAGGTTTCGGCCGAAAAGGCGGCCGGCGCAACCAGCAGCGTGGCACCGGCCAGGCCGGCGATCGCCACCATGCTGCCGGCGGTACGTGCCAGCAGGGTCGGCACCATGGCGGACCGGGCGGCGGTGCGGAGGGTTTTGAACAGCATGAAACAGCTTCCTTGTGCGATGTGCGAACATCAGTGCCGGTCGCAGCAGGTTGTATCTGCGCGCCGGGCACCGCCTTGTCTGCCGCCGGAATTTACCCCCCAATGGCCGGGCCATTTTCTATGCGGGCCAACCGGCCAGCGTAGATTCCGATGCGGCATCGATTGGGCCTCGGGCGCGGATCGATGGGACGCGGATCGATTGGCGGGAACCGCAATAAGCCGGCGGCTGCAGGGCAACCGCCGGCTTATCACCGGATGCCGACAGGTTTCGGGAGAGGGTGGGGTCCCGAACCGTCAGGGCGAAATGGTCGCTCAGGGGGATGAGCGCCGGATGGCCAAAGGCATCGGGAAAAGAAATAAGACAGATGCCGTCAGACGAAAATCGTCGGAATCTACGCAGATCAGGCCTCAGCATCGACCATCGTCGTCATGCTGGCCAGATCAATTCCCAGTGCCGTGGCAAACGCGGCAAGCCGGCGATTGGTGTTCTTGTCCAGCCGGGCCATATGGTCTTTGCTGGCATCGAACATCGCACCCCGATCGGCCTCTGGCGCGGCGCGCACGGCGGCTTCCAGATTGGCGTAGATTTCTGCGGCCGTGGCAAGCGATGCCGGAAAGCGCGAAAATTCGACCATTGCCGCCGCTTCGGTCAACGACTGGATAGGAAATGCGGTCAGCATCCGTTCGGTGGCCGACAACCCGTGGCTGACTGAAATCCGCGCCACCCGGCCACGCCAGGCCTCGTCGGCCAGCAGCACGTGAAGATTGTGGATATGCGTCGCAGCAAGGATCGCCAGGTTGAGCGCGGCGGTTCGCGTGGCCAATGCCTCACGCACTTCTTTCTGGACGGCGGCAGCGGCTGCGCGATCTTCACGGCGGCGCGCCGCGCGGCTGTCGCTGGCAGCGACCCAGCCAGACCCGATCACCGCCGCGATCGCGCCGATCGCTTCGACCCAGGCGGCGGTCGCATTCCAGAAGGTGGTGCTAAAATGCATGGGATGCATCTTGGGCGCGTCCAGGGGGCGGGTATCGGGCCGGAATCTACTTGTCGGATCGCCGGATATCACACGGATCTGCACAGATGCTGGGATATCCGGCGCATTTCCGCCTCTGACAACGGACCGGGTTCGGGTAACCGATCCCGCGTCAACAGCAATGAAGGGCCGGGGCAATCCGGCCCTGACCCCATAAGACTAAGCGACCTTTACTTGCGCCAGATAATTGCTGTCATCTCTGCTGATCTGGACGAGAAGTCCCAGGGCGGACGCGCATAATTCACCATCGACATAGGCTTCCCCGTCGGCGCAGATCACCTGCCGCGCGACAGCGACACGCCTGATCTGCAGTGCGTAGCTGATCTGCCGATGACCAGGTTTCACCTCGCGCATGAATCGAACTTCGCCTAAGCGCGCGGTGGAAAATCTCCCAGTCGTGCGCGATTACGCTGAAACCCGCTACGGCGCCAAAAGCTGGAAATGCGAACGCCGCGTCGTTGCCCGGATCGAGGCCAGCATCCTGGGCATGGACATCCGTTACGTCGTCACCTCGCTCGCCAAGGGTTTGGCCGAGCACATCTACGACACGCTTTACTGCGCTCGCGGTCAAACACATGCGGCAGAAGACGTAAGGCGATTCGCGTAAGCGGGCTGCCGTCGTAGTCCTCGATCGCTCGCAGCAACGCGCCCGCCTCCGTCGGCGTGGTAATTGCCGCGCGATGGTTCTCACGCGGCGTCACCAGAGCACCACGGAGATCGACCGCGATGTCGCGTTCGGCCCGCGCGGTGGCGATGGCGTACCGGAACACCTGGCTACATGTGCTGCGAATCCGATTGGCGGTGTCGTAGCGTTTGGTCGCTTCAACCGTCTTCAACGCCAAAAACAGTTCGTGAGCTGAAATCTCGGTGATCGGGCGGCGTCCGATCGCGGGATAGACCTTCGCCAACAACCATCGCGCCTTTTTTAGCGTCATGGCCGCCGCACCCTCCTTTTCGACCTTGTCGAGCCATTCGGCGGCGATCGCCTCAAAGGTGTTGGTTGCTGCGATCGATTCGGCGATCTTTTCCAGTTTTGCCTGCTCGACGGGGTCGACGCCGTTGGCGATGAGGCGGCGCGCCTCCAACAGCCGCTCGCGCGCTTCGCCCAAGAGCAGCTCAGGCCACCGCCCAAAGGTGATCGTCCTCTGCTTGCCGCGCAGACGATAGTTCATGCGCCAGACGCGTGTGCCGGTCGGCTCGATCAGCAGGTAGAGGCCATCGCGGTCGGAAAGCTTGTAAGGCTTGTCCTTGGGCCTCGCGCGCTTCACCCATGCCGCTGTAAGCCCCGATTTCTGCGCCTTTCCGCTCATGTTGATGGTATCTCCGCGATGCGGACTCGGCTCATACCATCAAATGGGCCGGATAAAGGCAAACCGATCCGGATTTACGCGGCCGATTATACCAGAAAAAAGCTCGAAAAACAGCCGTTTGCGGGACGTCTTTGGATGGGTCTGGACGTGTCGTTGGAGGCCCGAGCCGGAATCGAACCGGCATATACGGATTTGCAGTCCGCTGCGTCACCATTCCGCCATCGGGCCCCCGGTGCCCGCGTGTCGCGGGAAGAGCGCGGTTAGCGGAGGGCGGGGTTCAGGGCAATGGGATTCTTGATCAGGGGTCGACAAATTCCGGGGCGCGCCGTTCCATGCCGGCGCGGACCGATTCGATCTGCCCCGGCGAATACATCAGCGCGATCTGGCTGATACTTTCGGCCATCAGCACTTCGGCGTCGGTCAGCAGCGGGGTGCGGTTGGACAGGTCCTTGGCGGCGCGCACGGCGTGCGGGCTTTTTCCGGCGATATCGTGAGCGAGGGCCAGCGCGCGCGTCAACGGGTCGGCGTCGGTGCGGGTGGCAAATCCCAGTGTGGCCGCCTCGGCCCCGGTGAATTCGCGATGGGTGTAGGTCATTTCGCGCAGCACATCGTCGCGGACATTCCCGCGCCACAGCAAGTATCCGCCCATGTCGGGCACCAGGCCCCATTTGACTTCCATCACCGCCAGCCGCGTCTCGGGGTGGGCGATGCGGATATCGGCGCCGCTGGCGATCTGCAACCCGCCGCCAAAGCATACGCCGTGCACCGCCGCGATCACCGGCATCGGCAGGTCGCGCCAGATCGTAGCGGCATATTGCGGGCGGTTGGCAATGCCGTGGGTGCGATCGGACAGCGCGCTGCCCTGCCAGCGGTCGGCCTTGCCCAGACTCGACAGGTCGAGCCCGGCACAGAACGCCCGGCCCGCCCCCGACAACACCACCGCACGCACGCCGGGAGCGTTGCCGACGTGTTCGCCCGCCGCGATGATTGCCTCGAACATGGCATCGTCCAGCGCGTTCATCTTGTCGGCTCGGTCGAGCAGGACATGCGCGACATGATTTTCGATCGTGACCGTCACGCGGTCGCGGAAATTCTGGCTCATCACATCCATCCCGGCAATTTCATCGCCTGATGAAATAGCCGGGATGGATGCCGTGTCCAGCCCGGATCAAGCCGCGCTGGCGTTGACACCCATGCTGGCGAGATAGCGGCGGATGTTGCGCGCGGCCTGGCGCAGGCGCTGTTCGTTTTCCACCAGGGCGATGCGGACATAGCCCTCGCCGTCTTCGCCATAACCCACACCGGGGGCGACCGCGACTTCGGCCTGGGTCAGCAACTGCTTGGAAAATTCCAGGCTGCCAAGGTGGCGCAGCGCCGGCGGCAACGGCGCCCAGGCAAACATCGACGCGGGCGGGCTCGGGATGTCCCACCCGGCGCGACCAAAGCTTTCGACCAGCACGTCGCGGCGTTTCTGATAGAGTTCGCGATTGGTGGCGACGATATCCTGCGGCCCGTTGAGCGCGGCGCATGTCGCCGCCTGGATCGGGGTGAACGCGCCGTAATCGAGGTAGGATTTCACCCGCGTCAGCGCCGCGATCAGCTTTTGATTGCCGACTGCAAAGCCGACGCGCCAGCCGGCCATCGAAAAGGTCTTGCTCATGCTGGTGAATTCGACCGCGACATCCTTGGCGCCGGGCACTTCCAGGATCGAGCGGGTGGGATTGCCGTCGTAATAGAGTTCCGAATAGGCAAGATCGGACAACACCCAGACCTTGTTTTCGCGCGCCCAGGCAACCAGCCGTTCATAGAATGCCAGATCGACCGTCTCGGCGGTCGGATTCGACGGATAATTGACGATCAGGACCGACGGACGCGGCACCGAATAGCGCATCGCCCGGTCAAGCGATTCCCAGTACCGCTCGTCAGGCGTGGTCGGCACCGAACGAATGGTCGCGCCGGCAATGATAAAGCCGAACGTATGGATCGGATAACTGGGATTGGGCGCGAGCACGACATCGCCCGGGGCGGTGATCGCCGTCGCCAGACTGGCCAGCCCTTCCTTGGACCCCAGCGTCATCACCACTTCGGTTTCGGGATCGAGCTCCACGCCAAAACGGCGGCCGTAATAATTCGCCTGCGCCTTGCGCACGCCGGGAATCCCGCGCGACGCGGAATAGCCGTGCGCCGACGGTTTCTGCGCCACTTCGCACAGCTTGTCGATGACATGCCGGGGCGGCGGCAGGTCGGGATTGCCCATGCCAAGGTCGATGATGTCCCGCCCTTCGGCGCGTGCCGCGGCCCGCATGCCGTTGACTTCGGCGATGACATAGGGCGGCAGGCGCTTCATGCGGTAAAATTCTTCGTCCACGGCGAGGGGGTCTTTCTCCATTGGGGCATGGTTGCCCGGCACCCGCGCCCATACGCGAAACAGGCCCCCAAGGAAACCGTCGTGGTTTCGGCACCGTTCGGGACAACGCCGGTAGCTATGTGCCCGGCGCAGGTATATGACCGGCAATAGCGGGAAAGGATTGTGATGGGCAACAAGACAGCGGGCGGACAACCGCCAACGGTCGACGAAACCACCGTGATCGAAGATCTGGTGCGCAAACAGGGCGAGGCGTTGCAGGCGCTGTTCACGCCGTTCATGCCCACCGTGCAAAGCCCCCCGCCCGACCCGGCCGACTTGCAGCACTGGGCGATGTCGGCGGCGAAACTGCAAAAGATGTGGCTGGATTTCAGCGCCGAACAGGCCGGACGGATCGAGCCGATGTTGGCGCGGTTCGGCAACCCCGCGCAATGGACCGCATGGACAGATCAATTGCCCATGGCCCGGCCAGAGGCGCAGAAACAGGCGTGGGACGACGGCATTGCACTGTGGCAATCGCTGTTGGGCGCTTATGCCGGGGCGATGACACCCACGCCGGGTGACGCGGTTGCCGACCTGCCGCGCCGCGACCGCCGCTTTGCCGACCCCCGCTGGCGCGAACAGCCGGTGTTCGCGATGATCCACCAGACCTATCTGCTGCTGTCCGAACGATTGACCGCCATGGCCGACGATGTGTCCGGCCTGCCCGAGGAACGCCGCGACCAGTTTCGCTTTGCGGTCAAAGTCATCACCGAAGCGTTGAGCCCGGCCAATTTCCCGATGACCAACCCGCTGGTGATCGAACGCACGCTGGAAACGCGCGGCGAAAATCTGGTGCGCGGGGTCGAACACCTGTTGGCCGACGTGCGCAAGGGGCAATTGACGCACACCCGCCAGGACGCCTTTGCGCTGGGCGAAAACATCGCCGCGACACCGGGCAAAGTGGTGCATGAAACGCCGCTGTTCCAACTGATCCAGTACAGCCCGACCACGCCGAGCGTGATCGAAACGCCGCTGGTGATCTTTCCGCCGTGGATCAACCGGTTCTATATCCTCGACCTCAACCCCGGAAACAGCTTTATCCGGTGGGCCGTGGCGCAGGGCCTGTCGGTCTTCATGGTGTCGTGGCGATCGGCCGACGCGACGATGGCCGACCTGACCTGGGACGATTATGCGCTGGCGCAAGTCGAGGCGATCGATCTGGTGCGCGAACGGCTGAAAGTCCCGGCGGTGCACACCATCGGCTATTGCGTGGCGGGCACCACGCTGGCGGCAACGCTGGCTTTGCTGGCGCGGCGCGGCCAGGCGGACAAAGTCGCCTCGGCCACGTTCTTCACCGCGCAAGTCGATTTCGAAAAGGCCGGCGACCTCAAACAGTTCATCGACGACGGCCAGTTGCGCATGCTCGAAAATCTGGCCGAGGACGGCTTTCTCGACGGGCGCTATATGGCGGCGGCGTTCAACATGTTGCGGCCGACCGACCTGGTGTGGAACTATGTGATCAACAATTACCTGCTGGGCGAAGACTATCCCACGTTCGACCTGCTGTACTGGAACGGCGACGTCACCAATCTGCCGCTCGGCTGGCTGCGCGCCTATCTGACCGACCTCTATCGCGAAAACCGGCTGGTCGTCCCCGATTCGCTGTCCATCGACGGCACGCCGATCGACCTGCATCGCATCGCCACCCCATGCTATATCCAGGCCGGGCGACAGGATCATATTGCACCTGCGGAAAGCGTGTGGAAACTGACCCGGCATCTGGCCGGGCCATGGAAATTCGTGCTGGCCGGATCGGGGCATATCGCCGGCGTGGTCAATCCCCCGCAATCGGGCAAATACCAGTACTGGCTCAACCCCGGCGACCCGCAGACGCTCGACCAGTTCATCGCCGACGCCCACGAAACCAAGGGCAGTTGGTGGCCCGACTGGATCGAGTGGATCCGCAGCTTCGGCAATGGGCAAATCCCCGCCAAAGGCCGCCGGGCGCCCGGCGGACGGGGCGACAAAGTGATCGAGGACGCGCCTGGACGCTACGTCAAACAGCGTTAGGGCGCCGATCTGCACCTCACCAAAATGGGCCGATCTGATTTTTGTGCACTGCACAATTTCGCTTGACTTCGCATCTGCACTTGGTCTAATTTTGCACTGCAGCAAAAGCCGGCGCACGCCCCTGGTTCTCACCATGCGTCGGATTGGGCAGCGTTCAGGAGCGAGTGACAATGGCCGATATCGTCGAGCAAGGCACCGAAGCCGTGGCAGCCACTGCCGCACCGGTCGAGGTCCCGCGCGAGAGCGTAGAGACGCCGGCGACCATTGCGCCTGATGCAGAACCCGCGGCAAAGCCCGTTCCGGTCAAAAGGAATGGCGCCAGCGGGAAACGGACCAAAGCGCAAGCCATGACCGAAGTCGAATCGGCGAAGGAAACCGCCGCGCCGATCAAATCCGCCAAGCCCAAGCGTGCAGTGCGCAAGGCACGACCAGCGGCAACGCCGACCGTGGCAGCCGCGCCGGACGCGATCCCCGCCGCGATCCCGATGTCGACCGTAAAACCTGTCAAAACCAAATCAGCGCTCGCCGCAAAACCCACGCCCGCAAAAAAAACCAAACCCGCAAAACCAGCCGCCGCCGCCCCTGTTGCGCGGACCGTGACGGCAGCCAGCAAGGAACTCCGTATCATGACGACCCCCACCACCGAATACGCCGAAAAGTTTCAGACCGTGATCAAGGACGCGTCGGAAAAGGCCAAGGCCGCGTTCGAAAAGAGCCAGAGCCAGTTTGGCGAAATCGGCACGTTCACCAAGGGCAATGTCGAAGCCCTGGTCGAAGCGAGCAAGATCCTGACCAGCGGCCTGACCGCGCTGAGCAAAGGCTATATGTCCGAAAGCAAGTCGGCGTTCGAAACGCTGACCGCCGAATTCAAGGAATTGGCAGCGGTCAAGTCGCCGACCGAACTGCTGGAAAAGCAGTCGACCCTGATGCGCAAGCAGTTCGACGCAGCGGTCGCCACCACGTCAAAGAACAGCGAAGCGGTGCTGAAGCTGGCCAGCGAAGCGTTCCAGCCGATCTCCAACCGCGTCAGCATCGCGGTCGAAAAGATCAAGCACGCCGCCTGAACACGGCTCACCTGATCAGGCATGACGGGCCGGAGGGAGAATTCACCGTCCGGCCCGTTTGCTTTTGCCCGATCGGATTGCCTGCAATCCGACACCGCGCGCCTCTCGCCTCTTGAATGGGGGCCGGTGGAATGCGATATTCATACGGTCATGCAGCCAGCCCCCATTCCAGACTTGCGCGAATCCGGGCATCAGCCTTGCGCCCGCACTTTGCGCCCCCTCATCGTGGCCGCAGGCGACGACACCCCAGACAAGGGCAACGATTCCGGTGGCAACGGCCAGGTCGGCATTGCCACCCGCACCCGCACCCGACCGAAAAAGCCGAGCATGTTCAAAGTGCTGATGCTCAACGACGATTTCACGCCGATGGAATTCGTGGTGATGGTGCTGAAACGCTTTTTCAACATGGATCTGGAACAGGCGACGCGGGTCATGTTGCACGTTCACCAGCGCGGCGTCGGCGTCTGCGGCATCTTTCCCTATGAAATCGCCGAGACCAAAGTGAATCAGGTGATGGATTTCGCGGCCCAGAACCAGCACCCGCTGCGCTGCACGCTGGAAAAAGCCTGACCGCTGTTGCCACCCGCTTGCGCCTTTTGTCCTTTCTTCCCCGCGTGAACCGGGCTACGCGGACGGTTCGCCAACCCGCGTGGTCGGCAGCCAAATCGCAACGCTACGCGACAACGGAACAGCACTGGCCCGCTTCGTGACATTCATCACCGCGATCGACAGATACATTGCCCGGCTGGTCATCGTGCCCATGCTGGGCGTGTTCATTCTTGCGGCGTCGCTGCTCGCGCTTGAAAAGATGCTCGACCTGTTCGACTTCGTCGCCACCGAGGGCGGTCCGGTGTCGGTCGTGTTCAAGATGTTGGCCAACATGCTGCCCGAATATGCCAGCCTGGCGGTTCCGCTTGGCCTGATGCTGGGTATCCTGTTCGCCTTTCGCCGGCTGGCGACGAGTTCGGAACTCGACGTGATGCGCGCCGTGGGGCTGAGCTATACCCGGTTGCTGCGCGTGCCGTTCCTGTTTGCGATCGTGCTCGCCGCGCTCAATCTGGTGATTGTCAGCTATATCCAGCCGCTGTCGCGCTATTATTACGAAGAACTGCAATTCGAACTGCGGTCCGGCGCGCTGGGCGCATCGATCAAGGTTGGCGAATTCAACGCCTTGCAGAACCGCACCGCGCTGCGCGTCGAATCGAGCCGCGACGACGGTCGCCAGTTGGAAGGCATCTTTGCCCGCATCGCCACGCAAGACGGCCAGGTCATGGTGATTTCCGCGCGCGAGGGACAATTCTTTGCCAACCGCGAAAATCCCGACACGGTGATCCTGCGCCTGACCGACGGACAGATCGTCCAGCAATCGCCGACCATCCGCAATCCGCGCGTGCTGACCTTTGCCAGCCATGACCTGCCGATCGATCTGCCCCGGATCGAACAGTTCCGCCGGCGCGGCGACAAGGATCGCGAATATTTCCTGCCCGAACTGCTGCGTATCGGCTGGAGCCGGACCTCAAGCGCGCAAATGCGCGCCCAGAGCATTGCCAACCTCAATTTCAGGCTGGTCGAAGTGGCGATGATGTTCCTGCTGCCGATGCTGGCAGTGGCGCTGGCGGTGCCGCCCAAACGATCGTCCTCGGCGCTCGGCGTGTTCGTGTCGATCGTCATGGTGGTCGCCTATCACAAGGTCAACGAATACGGACAGGACGTCGCAAGTCTGGGCCGCGCCAGCCCGGCGCTGGCGCTGTGGGGGCCGTTCACGGCGTTTGCCGCGCTGATCGTGTGGATGTACTGGCGGCTTGCCTATGTTCCGGGCGGTCAACCGATCGGTGGCCTCGAATCCGGCTTTTCGCGGCTGGCCAAGATGATCGGCCGCCTGTTTTCGGGCCTGCGCCGACCGCACGGTCACCAGCCGGACGGGACCGGTCCGCAATCCCAGGCCGAAAATCCGGTTGCACGCCATGTTGCTTGATTTCTTTCCCTCGGCGACAATGACGAAATACATCGCGCGGTTGTTCGCGGTGCGTATCGTTGCCGTGCTGGTGATGCTGGTGCTGGTCCTGCAGATGCTCAACCTGCTAAGCGAAAGCGGCCACATTCTTGCGGTCAAAGGCAACGGGCAGATGGAACTGCTGCGCTTTGTCAGCCTGCGTCTGCCGCAGCTTGTCAGCAAGTTTCTGCCCTATGCGGTGCTGCTGGCGACGATCCTGACGCTGACGACGCTCAACCAGAACAGCGAAGTCATCTCGATGAAGGCCGCCGGACTGTCGGCGCACCAGATTCTGGCGCCCTTGTTCCTGGTCGCGGCCGCGACCAGCGTGGTGACCTTTGCGTTCAACGAACGGGTCACCGTGCGCGCATCCTCTGCGTTGAAGGCGTGGCAGGATGTCGAATATGGCCAGGTGCCACCCGATAGCGACATCAAGACCAACGTCTGGATGCAGGACGGACCCAATATCCTCTATGCCCGCACCGTGACCGGGCGCGGCGCCGCGACCGCAATGGGCGATGTCAGTTGGTATCGCCGCGACCCCACCGGCATGGTCACCGAAATCATCCATGCGCCCCACGCCGCGTTCGCCCATCCCGGCTGGCGGTTTGACAAGCCGACCAGCTTTGACGTGCAGAGCACCAAGCTGACGCCGCTGGGCGGCACCCGCGTCTATGCCGCCGAGGTCGACCCGGCCCAGGTGCTGATGCGCAAGACCAATGCCGACGGAGAATCGCTGTGGCGGCTGACCGATTCGATCAACGAGATCCGTTCCGCGGGCTATCGCACGAGCGAGCTTGACGGCCGGTGGTGGCACAAGCTTTCGGGGCCGCTGTCGGCCATGCTGATGCCGCTGTTGGGCGCTGTCGCGGCGTTCGGCCTGGCACGATCGGGCAAGCTGTTCGTGCGCGCGGTGATCGGCATGGCGCTGGGCTTTGCCTTTTTCGTGATCGACAATGCCGCGCTGGCAATGGGCAATTTTGGCGCCTACACGCCGTTTCTGGCGGCGTGGTCGCCGTTCCTGCTGTTCCTGCTGATCGGCGAAGCGGTGCTGATCAGGACAGAGGAATAATCAGGGCCGCTTTGTGCCCTGATTGTCCTTCTTGTCGTCTTTTCTGGGAACGTTGAACGTGCCGCTGACCCGGCCAGAGCCCGCGCCGGTCAGGCCCGGGGCTCCGTCTGTGCCGGCAGGCGTCGAGGAATGGCCGTCCATGGTCGAAACCCCGGTGTTGAGGTCGATCACCAGCCGGCCGCCGTTCAACACGTCGCCATTGGAACGATTGAGCACGACATGGCCGACCATGGTAATCAGCTTGCGATTCAGGTCATAGACCCCGACGTCGCCGCTGGCGCGCTCGCCGGGGCGCGTCACCACGACATGGCCGGTCGCATCGACTCGTTGCAACGTCACTTTGCCGTTGTTGGTATAGGCCATCAGCGTGCGATCGGCGGTCAGCCGCAATTCCGCCTGGGTCACCACGACATTGCCGGTCAGCACCGCGCGCCCCTGCTTGTCCTGCAGATCGCCGTGATCGGCGGAAAAGTCGACCGGGCTGTCGCTGTCGTGCGAAACCTTGGTTGCCGCCGCCAATTGCCCGGCGCCGGCGATCACCGCAGCCGACAGCGCAAAGCCGATGACAAAGCTGCGCGCGATCAAGCTGCGCAGGGCCGGCCGGGAGGCCGGCGCGCAATCGGAAGTGGTCGGGGAAAGCACGGGCGTCACGGCTTGCTCACCTGCAAGGGATTGATGGTATGCGGCACGGGCGTCGCACCGGGTGGCCCTGACTTGGGCATCTGCCCCGGCAGGTTGAGATTTCCCGGCACCATGCGCAACCGCGCGTGGCCGTCAAGCCGGATTTCGCGCGTGTCGAGATTGGCGTAAAAGCGATCCGCGCTGAACGTGCCGGTGGGGATGCGCCCCTCGACCGCGCCGTGGCTGGTCAGACTGCGATGGTCCAGATTGATATCCGCGCCCTGCGTGACCATGCGATAGCCGTCGGCAGTCTGGATATTGACCGGGCCGGGCACGGCAATCTGCTGTCGGCCAAAGTCATAGACACCGCTTGCGGCAACCAGGATCGCCGGCCCGTCGTCGAGCAGCATCCGCGCCGTCACATCGTGCATTTCGACCTCCTGCCGGGTCGCCGTGTGCTGCACCGCGCTGCCGGCGGTGATCGAAAAGCCGCGCCCCTGATCGTCATCGCCCCGGTACATCGCGCCCAGCGCGCGCATGCGGTCGTCGACCATGGCGACTTTGGTGCGGTCGAGCAGAAAGCTGATTTCACCACGCGGGCTGAGCGGGGCCAGCACCATCACCGCCACCAGCGCACCGATCAGTCCGGGCAATACCACCGACGCAATCCGCACCGTGCGGTCATGCGTGCCACCCGGCGCGGCGAACACGCGACGCCGGTCGCGTACCTCGTCGGCGCGCAGTGTCATGGCAGGACCGTTGGGATGGACATCGCGCCGACCTATGCCCTATTCGTGGCTGAAAATGTCGTTATCGGCCCAGCCGGCAACGTCAAGCAGCGCACGGGTGGGCAGAAAATCGAACGCCGCCTGCGCGATCTCCGTGCGCCCTTCCCGCGCCAGCCGTTCGACCAGCACGCTGTGCGCGGCATGCAGATAGCGGACATCGGACGCGGCATATTCAAGCTGTGCATCGCTCAGCACCGGGCCACCCCAGTCGCTCGACTGCTGCTGCTTGGACAAGTCCTTGCCGGTGGTTTCGCGCACGAGATCCTTCAGCCCGTGGCGGTCGGTGTATGTCCGCACCAGCTTTGACGCGATCTTGGTGCAGAACACCGGCGTTGCCCAGACCCCCAGGTAATGGTGGATCGCGGCAAGATCAAAACGCGCGAAGTGAAACAGTTTCAGCCGCGCCGGATCGGCCAGCACCGCTTTCAGATTGGGCGCATCATAGCGGCTGTCGCGGCCAAAGCGCACAAGGTGCTCATCGCCCCGTCCATCGGCAATCTGTACCAGGCAGAGCCGGTCGCGCCGCGTGATCAGCCCCATCGTCTCGGTGTCGACAGCAACGATTCCCGGTGCCAGAGCATCGACGGGCAAGTCTTCTTCGTGGAGATATACGGCCATTCGCCGACGCTTAGGCGCTCTGGCGACACGGGGCAAGTCAGATGGTTGGCAAGCGGTGCGGGTCATGGCACAGACCGGCGGGTCATGCCCCAAACCGCCGTTCCCGAAAGCTGGCGCGCCGCGCTCGAACCCGTCCTTGCCACGCCGCAATTGCGCGCGCTGGGCGGTTGGCTGCGCACCGAGGAAGCGGCGGGCAAAGTGATCTTTCCGCCGCGCGGCCGTCGCCTCGCCGCGCTGGAACTGACCCCGCTCGATGCGGTGCGCGTGGTGATCCTGGGGCAGGACCCGTATCACGGTGCGGGTCAGGCGCATGGCCTGGCGTTCTCGGTACAGCCGGGAACGCGCGTGCCACCCAGCCTGGTCAACATCTACAAGGAATTGCAGTCCGATCTGGGCATTCCCCCGGCGCGTCACGGCCATCTCGATGCGTGGGCGCGCCAGGGCGTGCTGCTGCTCAACAATGCGCTGACGGTCGAACAGGCTTTGCCGGGCTCGCACCAGAATCGCGGCTGGGAAGCCTTGACCGACGCCGCGGTCGCGGCCGTGGCGGCGCGCAGCGAACCTTGCGTGTTCCTGTTGTGGGGCAGCCACGCGCAGAAAAAGGCCGCGCGGATTCCCGGCCTGACCACCGGGCCGCATCTTGTGCTGAAAGCGCCGCACCCCAGCCCTTTGTCGGCCTATGCCGGCTTTTTCGGCAGCCGCCCGTTCAGCCAGGCCAACGCCTTTCTTGCCGCGCACGGGCGCGGCACGATTGACTGGCAGTTGCCGGAGTAGTGTCCTGAATCTGACTTCCGCACCATGATCATCTGGTCAGCCGGGACCTGATCCGGGGCGACAGTGGTTTAATGGAACGAACTTCGATTCCACCATGTTCGCTGCTCCGGTTTGCGGATTCGCGCCGGGGCCTGTATAGGCGGTGCCATGCCGACACCACTGATGACGATTCCGGGCCATATCGACCCGGTTCCCCTGCCCCGTGAAGTGACGCCGCGTGCCGATGGCCGCGTCGATCTGATGGGCCTGTCGCGTGCGGCGATCACCGATCTGTTCGCGACCGCCGGGCTTGATGCACGGGCAGCCAAATTGCGCGCCAAGCAGGTATTCCACTGGATCTATCATCGCGGCGTGATCGACTTCGACGCGATGACCGACATCGCCAAGACGATGCGCCCATGGTTGGCGGAACGCTTTGCCATCGGCCGCCCGGACATTGTCGAGGCGCAGGCCTCGACCGACGGCACGCGCAAATGGCTGTTGCGCACGTCCGACAACCACGATTTCGAAATGGTGTTCATCCCCGATGCCGACCGGGGCACCTTGTGCGTGTCGAGCCAGGTCGGCTGCACGCTCAATTGCCGGTTCTGCCACACCGGGACGATGCGGCTGGTGCGCAATCTGACGCCGGGCGAAATCGTCGGCCAGGTCATGCTGGCGCGCGACGCGCTGGGCGAATGGCCCAAGGCGGGCGGCACGATGGCCGGGCTCGACGATGATAGCGAAGACGAAACCGACGACGCCGCGCAAGCCTACAGCGCCGATGGCCGCCTGCTGACCAACATCGTGATGATGGGCATGGGCGAACCGCTGTACAATTTCGACAACGTGCGCGACGCCCTGAAAATCGTCATGGATGGCGACGGCCTCGCCCTGTCGAAACGGCGCATCACGCTGTCGACCAGCGGCGTCGTGCCGATGATGGCCCGCGCCGGCGAGGAAATCGGCGTGAATCTGGCGGTCTCGCTGCATGCCGTATCAAAGGACGTGCGCGACGAAATCGTGCCGATCAACCGCAAATTCGGCATCGACGAACTGCTGGCGGCATGCGCCGCCTATCCCGGGGCATCGAACGCGCGGCGCATCACGTTCGAATATGTCATGCTGAAGGACAAGAACGACAGCGACGACGACGCGCGCGAACTGGTGCGGCTGTTGCGGCACTACAAATTGCCGGCCAAAGTCAATCTGATCCCGTTCAATCCCTGGCCCGGTGCGGCCTATGAATGTTCGACCCCCGAACGCATTCGCCGCTTTTCCGACATCGTGTTCGAGGCCGGCATTTCCGCGCCGATCCGCACGCCCCGGGGGCGCGACATCGACGCCGCCTGCGGCCAGTTGAAAACCGCCGCCGAACGCAAGAGCCGCGCCGAATTGGACCGGCTGGCCGAAGAAAAGCAGGCTGCACTGGGCTGAATCAAGGCGCTTGTCATCGCCGG
>Ga0116227_10011036_pt1 | contig 15385 bp, 14 predicted proteins | sample S1TSphgellanicum_FD_89693 | JGI IMG/M metagenome (GOLD analysis project Ga0116227, IMG submission 89693) | Host-associated microbial communities from peat moss isolated from Minnesota, USA - S1T2_Fb - Sphagnum magellanicum MG | ecosystem: Host-associated > Plants > Peat moss > Unclassified... | reverse complement strand
TGTAGGTGGCGAAAAAGAGATAGATGTTGATGTACGTGTAATTGCGGCGACCAACAAAGATTTGTTGAAAGAAATTGAAGCCGGTAATTTCAGGATGGACTTATACCATCGCCTGAGCGTAATACTGATCCATGTACCGCCATTAGTGGAGCGCAGGGATGATATTGGTATTATAGCCCAAAGCTTTTTAGAGGAGATTTGTACTGATTATGGTATGCCGGTTAAAAAGCTATCAGACGCTGGTTTGGAAGCATTGAAAGCATTGCCATGGACGGGTAACATACGTGAATTGCGCAATATGATTGAACGTTTGATCATTTTGAGCGATAAGACCATTACCGATGCTGATGTGAGGGCATTTGCTAATCCATCCGCGCCCGTGGCTGCGGTTGCGGCTGGTTCTTCACAACCGGATTTTGATCAGTTTAAAAACTTCCAGGAGTATAAGGATTTTGCTGAACGCGAGTACATCAAATTCAAGCTGGAAAAGAATAACTGGAACGTATCGAAAACTGCAGATGATATCGATATTCAGCGTAGTCACCTGTATAGCAAGATAGAGAAATACGGATTGAAACGGGGCGAGCAGTAATAAAACATGTTCCCTTTAGTTATAATAGCCTCCTGGTTTACGGGAGGCTTTTTTTATTGATTGGCTTAAGTTATTTCCTTATTTCTATGGGAGTATTCGGCATCACATACCTGAACAAACTATCCATGCCAGCATTTGAGAGGGCTATACAGCCGTTAGTCCAGTCTTTTAAATTGCTTCTGGCTGCGCTTGTTCCATGTATCATTACATCAGCACCGGGGGATACACCTTTTTGCTTTGCCGCTGCGATATGTACAGCATCCGGGTATGATATGTAGTAACCCATTCCATACTTACTTTGAGTAGTTCTTCCTGTTAAGGTGTAAATCCCCTCGGGAGTACGTTGGTCTCCCTCCTGCTGTTTATCGCCAACCGGATTACGGCCCAGGTTGCATGAAAAGCTGAGGAACACTTTAGATGCGCGTTGCAGATATAGTTTACGCTTACTTTTAAGTACCACTACTTTATCCGCCCGCAAAAGCTGTAAACATACTGCGCTGAACATATCAATGCTGCCCCGCTGGCTAACCAGCATCCGGAAAGAACTGCCATTATACCTGTCGGAGTTTCGCCACACATATTGCTTTCCATTGTCTAAGCCAATGTATCCGTTGCCTGCAAGTATGATTCCAAAGTATTGGTAAAATTTCAAAGGGGCGTTGTCCTGATCGTGAATGATCAAATTAGTGTCAATCTCTGGTGGTATTTTTTTGATCAGATCGTGATTCCAAATGGGAATGACTGAAGATTTCTTTTCCAGATTAGCGATATTGAAACGAATGATACTGTTGCGAATGGTGCTGTCTAATGGTCTCGTTTGCTTTTCGTTATATCGATTGAGGTTTCTTTTAGAAGCGTTAATCATAACACTGTATTCCCCGCTCCATACCAGATCCGCATACTGGTGATACCTTAGTTTAAGGCCGTCTTTATAAACAACTATGTTGGTATCAATATCTTTCAGATCCAATTTATTTACAGCGTGATTTTGGCTGCATGCCGTTAAATAACTTATCACTAAGAAGAACAGGATGGATAGAAATCGTCTCATTAAGGCGTTTGATTCGTGTACTAATATAAGATGTTTCATGAAGTGCCGTTTCCATAAATAAGCTAAAATAAATTTGATTTTACTAATATTTTTAGCAAATTCGAACTATGAATCAGAACTCGATAGAGGTACAGACCGAAGCACGGGTGCTGTTTGTGGATATGAACAGCTTTTTTGCCCGTTGCGAGCAGCAGGTAAATTACTGGTTGCGTGGAAGACCTTGTGGAGTTTGTGTTTATACGGGTAAATATGGCTGTGTAATATCCTTATCAACAGAGGCTAAAGCGCTTGGTTTAAAAGCCGGTTCGCGGTTGAATGATGTAATGGCTGCTTGCCCGGAGTTTATCCCGATAGAGAGCAACCCTACCCGTTACCGGGAGTATCACGTCAAGATAATCAACGTATTAAAAGAATACTGTGATGATGTGGTGCCTAAAAGTATTGATGAAGCTATTATTAACCTCAATAAATACAAATTGATTCATCCTGACCCTGTAGTTGTTGCTCGTAATATTAAACGTGATATTTTGAAAAAGGTGGGCGATTTTTTAGAGTGTTCTATTGGCATAGCTCCCAACGCTTTTTTGGCCAAATTGGGATCGGTGGTGGGTAAAAAGAAAGGTGGTTTGCAGGTAATTGACCATCAGAATATTGATGAGATATTGAGTACCCTACGTTTAGGAGATATGCCCGGTATTGGTGCCAATATGAGTTACCGCTTAGAACGTTGTGGCATAAATACGCCTTTGCAGATGCGACATACATCGCCAGATAGATTAAAAGCCATTTTTAAAAGTATTGAAGGGATTTATTGGCATTACAGGCTCAACTTTATTGAAACAAATATTGCCGCGCAGGATTACCGGGGCATGCAGGCTATGCGGCAAATTTCCGCTGAAAAGCGCGAAACAGAAGGCTATATTGATCAACTGTTTATGACACTTTGCCTGACTCTCGAAAAGCGGATGGTACGCCACAACTTTTACTGCAAAGCCATTGGCTTTACTGCCAGTTACACCGATGGCACGCGCTGGGACGATGCTTTTAAGGTGAGCATCCCTATTCAGGATGCGATTAGTTTGATGCGGATGATACGCAAACGCATTGAAAAGTTTGAAGGCATGACTAAGACAGGGCCAATCATGAATAACCATATCAGCAGTATGCGGGTTGGGGTAACTAATTTTGTGGATAACAGCAATGTGTTATACAGCCTTTTTGAGGATGTTGACCGGAACGAAACCGCCCGCAAAACCATGCACCAGATCAAAGATAAATTTGGGCAGGATAAACTGGTACGCGCCGTTGAAATGACGGATGGTAAGGTAATTAAGGATGTAATAGGATTTGGATCGGTAAAGGATTTGACAAGTATGGATTACGCGAGGGAATCGAGATATTGAGAAAATACTGAGTGAGTTATTTAACTATGATTTAAAATAGTTATTATTATAAACTAATCTTAGCATCATTTATGGAAAGCTCTTCAGTAGAAAACAATCAAGCTGTAGTTTGTGATTGTTGTTTTTTAAAAGTTTATGATACCGACATCCTTTGCAATAATTGCGGATATCCTTTAAAAGGAGATCAAATAGAACAAAAGAAATTTATTACAAATAGAAGCTTTAAAGAGATCAATCATGATTCGTATAAAAAAAGCATTAAAACTGCTGGCACTACACTTTATTGGGTAGCTGCACTTTGTGTTATAAGCGGGGTATTACAATACATATCGAACACAGATGAAGAATCTAAATTTTATGTATTGATCGGAAATTTAATTATAGCTATCGCGTTTATTGCATTAGGTTCGTGGAGTGTGAAGAAACCCTTGATCGCTATTCTATTTGGAACGGCGATGTATATTATACTACAGGCACTTAACATGATCTATGACCCAGTAACATTATCCCGCAATTTTGTGGTAAAAATATTAGTTGCCATTGTTCTTATTAGAGGTTTAATATCGGCTATCAATATTGATAAGGTTCGAAAGGAATTAAATATCAAAAAATAGTCTTTCTAAAACTCACTGCCTAAGTAGCGATTTTAGCAGTATCAATCGGGGATTATAGTTTCTTGATAACTCCATTCTGTAATCTCCCCCAAAAAAGTTACTTTTGCGATTGAATGAAGAATATCCGTAATTTTTGTATCATAGCCCACATCGACCATGGTAAAAGTACCCTGGCCGATAGGTTGTTAGAATATACCAATACCATAACCCAGCGCGAATCTCAGGCCCAATTGTTAGATGATATGGACCTTGAACGCGAACGCGGTATCACCATTAAGAGCCACGCCATCCAAATGGATTATACGCTTAATGGTGAAAAATATGTACTTAACCTGATTGACACCCCCGGCCACGTGGATTTCTCGTACGAGGTTTCACGTTCTATAGCCGCTTGTGAAGGCGCTTTGCTGATTGTTGATGCATCGCAGGGGATACAGGCTCAAACCATATCAAACCTTTATTTGGCTTTGGAGAACGACCTGGAAATTATCCCGGTGTTGAATAAAATGGATCTGCCCGGTGCTATGCCCGAGGAAGTTAAGGACCAGATAGTTGAGCTAATAGGCTGCAAACGCGAAGATATTTTAGCAGCATCCGGTAAAACAGGACAAGGCGTTCACGAGATATTGGAAGCTATCGTAGCCCGTGTGCCGGCACCAGTTGGCGATCCAGAGGCACCTTTACAGGCTTTGATATTTGACTCGGTATTTAATTCGTTCCGTGGTATCATTGCTTATTTTAAGGTGGTTAACGGTGAGATCCGTAAAGGTGACAAAGTAAAATTCTTTGCTACCGAAAAGCAGTACATTGCTGATGAGGTTGGTACCTTAAAACTGAACCAATTGCCTAAAGATGTAATTAAAACCGGCGACGTAGGTTATATTATATCGGGTATTAAAGAAGCACGCGAAGTTAAAGTTGGTGATACAATCACAACGATTGCCCGCCCTTGCGAAGCTGGTATTCAAGGTTTTGAAGAGGTTAAGCCCATGGTATTCGCCGGTATTTACCCGGTTGATACGGATGAATATGAAGAACTGCGCGAGGCTATGGCTAAGCTGCAACTGAACGATGCATCATTGGTATTTGAACCTGAATCGTCTGCAGCCTTAGGCTTTGGTTTCCGATGCGGTTTCCTGGGGATGCTGCACATGGAAATTATCCAGGAGCGTTTAGAGCGCGAATTTGATATGACGGTGATCACTACCGTTCCCAACGTGTCGTACATCGCTCATACTACTAAGGGTGATGAAATGGAAGTAAATAATCCATCCGATCTGCCTGATCCAAGTAAGTTACAATTTGTTGAAGAGCCTTACATCAGGGCCAATATCATCACCAAATCGGAATTTGTTGGCGCGGTGATGTCGCTTTGTATTCAAAAGCGTGGCTTTATCGCGAATCAATCTTACCTGACTTCGGATCGTGTGGAACTGGTTTTCGAAATGCCGATGGGCGAAATTGTATTTGATTTTTACGACAGGCTGAAAACTATTTCTAAAGGATATGCCTCGTTTGATTATACTCAGATAGGGTATCGCCAATCGGATTTAGTACGTTTAGATATCCGTTTGAACGCGGAACCTGTTGATGCGTTATCATCACTAATTCACCGCAGCAACTCGTACGATTTTGGTAAAAAGATCTGTGAGAAGCTGAAGGAGTTGATACCCCGCCAGCAATTTGAAATTATTATTCAGGCATCAATAGGTGCTAAAATTATAGCCCGCGAAACAGTGAAGGCTTTACGTAAGGATGTTACCGCCAAATGTTATGGTGGTGATATATCGCGTAAGCGTAAACTGTTAGAGAAACAGAAAAAGGGTAAAAAACGTATGCGCCAGGTAGGTAATGTGGAAATTCCACAATCGGCGTTTATGGCGGTTTTAAAACTGGATTAAAAACCAAGATATGAGATGTGAGATATTAGACACGAACTAATCAACTCACATCTTTTTTGTTTAAGGACAATACAATCTCAATACTAATATCTCACATCTATCCCAATGCAATTACTCGACGGAAAATACGTATCAGAAAAACTTAAAGGTGAAATTGCCGAACAGGCAGCAGAATATTTAGCTCAAAGTGGCAGGAAACCGCATTTAGTTGCTGTATTGGTTGGACACGATGGCGGCAGCGAAACCTATGTGGCCAGCAAGATGAAGAATTGCGAAAAGGTTGGTTTTAAATCGAGCCTAGTAAGATATGAGGACGATGTTACCGAGGAAGAGTTATTAGCTAAAGTTGCTGAGTTGAATGCTGACAAGGATATTGATGGCATCATCGTTCAGTTACCCTTGCCTAAACACATTGATCCCGAAAAGGTGACTGAGCAGATAGATCACCGGAAGGATGTGGATGGCTTCCATCCTATTAATTTGGGTAGGATGCAGCGTAATTTACCGTCGTTTATTCCGGCTACGCCTTATGGCATTACTTTGATGTTGAAGGAATATGGTATTGAAACCGCAGGTAAGCATTGCGTGGTAATTGGCCGCAGTAATATTGTAGGTTCGCCGATGAGTATTTTAATGGCAAGGAATACGACTCCGGGTAACTGTACTGTAACCATTTGCCATAGCCGTACTCCCGATATTAAAAAGTTTACGCTTGATGCGGATATATTGATCGTAGCTATTGGTAAAAAGAATTTTGTTACCGCGGATATGGTGAAAGATGGCGTTGTAGTTGTTGACGTAGGTATGAACCGCGAAACATCAACCGTAACCAAATCAGGTTATAAACTGTACGGCGATGTTGATTTTGACAGCGTTTCGCCTAAAGCATCGTGGATAACCCCGGTACCGGGTGGTGTTGGTTTGATGACGATTATTGGGTTATTGAAGAATACTCTGGCCTCGGCGAATAAGACGGTTTATCCGTAAGACCTTATGTCATTTCGACGATAGGAGAAATCTTTGGGATGCGGATAGTAGCTTAGACCGTTCTACAGCATACTTATTGCGCGAAGAAGATTTCTCAGTCGTCCCTCCTTCGAAATGACATTTGATCGGGGTTAATTGAAGAATTTGCTAATAAATCCCCATCGTTCTTTAATCCCCACATACACGCCATCCTTCCGTACTTCAACCGGATAAGTATTCACGTAATCACCTTGTCCCTCGCTCCCTCTCCCTGTATGGATATCATAAGAGTAGCGATGAATTGGGCAAACCAGCTTACCATCTTTACACCAGCCGTAACTTAAATCTTCGCCGGCGTGCGGGCAACGGGCCGATAGTGCGCATACTTCGTTATCAACACCAACTAAAGCGATATTGGCGCTTCCTGCTTTTACTTTTTTGATGAATGGATATTTCAGATCATTAATATCCAGCACTTTGTACCACTTCATTAAAATCAAAAATCAATTTTAAAGTTCATTACGTCTGGGTCTTTCAGCACTTCCTCAATATCAGTTTGGAACGTTACCGATTTTTTGTCTGCAGAAAGTATCGCCTTTTTATTGTCGATTTTGGTGATCGGTTGCGGAAAGTTCACTGTTACTTTATAAGGCATTTCAATCAGCATCGCTTTTGACATGCTGAAGGTTGATTGGTTTGCCTTTACATACTTTTTAAACTTCACCATATCAATAGTGCGATAAAATTTATGTGGGCCAATATCGTAGTTGTAATAATCTTGGGTTAAAGCGAAAGGATTTTCTGACGGAGCAGGTGTTTTTTTAGAGGATAATATGGGTCCCAACTGGTTATTGGATGTCATTTTAGCTAGGTTTTTAAGATAGTAGCTCAAATCACTCACATTATCTGAAGAATGGCGCATGCTTAAACGCACCTTGTTACGTTTCAGGTTCATGATCATTACCACATCGCTGCTTTTGGCAGTGGCTATCTGGGTTGAATCCATTTGACGGTGAACACTATCAGGTAACAGGTTATAATAATTTACGGTAGTATCCTGCTCCATATTAAACTGCGGGGTTTGCTTAACGGAATCGGGTAGTAAGTTTACCAGCACCGATATAGCCTTACTCATATCAAAATTGTAAGTAACGTTGCAGGAACCATCGGCATGAAAATCATAGGTTTCGTCGATATCCAGGCATCCCGTAAGGCATACTATGATAAAAACTAAACAAATGAGTCCTACTTTCTTCATTAGCCAAAACTAACTGATTTTGTTTGATATTATGATAATAAACAGGGCTATTTTCTCATTGTTTCGTAATATAACGGGCTATTAAACTTCCCCGGTTTAGGCTTAGTACGGTTTTGCTTATATTTGCGGCTTATTATGGTGAATCAGATACCGGAAGACGGCACATTGCTTCCATTAATGGAAGAGTTTTATACGATACAGGGCGAGGGTTACAATACCGGTAAAGCGGCTTATTTTATACGTTTGGGTGGTTGCGATGTGGGTTGCCACTGGTGTGATGTGAAAGAAAGCTGGGATGCTTCTATTCACCCGTTAACCACAGCTGATGTTATCGTTGAAAATGCTTCCAAATATCCAGGGAAAGCTGTTGTGGTTACTGGTGGCGAACCGTTGATCTACAATCTGGATTATTTAACCGCGCAATTACAGCAGCGTGGTATCAAAACATTTATCGAAACATCCGGCGCTTATCCCCTTTCGGGATCGTGGGATTGGATCTGCCTTTCGCCAAAAAAATTTAAAAGTCCTAACCCTGCTGTAGGGCCATTCGCTCATGAATTAAAGGTTATTGTTTTCAATAAGTCGGATTTTGAATGGGCCGAACAATATGCCCAGTTGGTATCACCGGATTGCAAGTTGTATTTGCAACCAGAGTGGTCAAAATCTAAAGAAACTACACCGCTTATTGTTGATTATGTGATGAATAACCCTAAGTGGGAAATTTCGTTACAAACGCATAAATACCTTAATATTCCGTAAATTTTGTAACTTGGAGATGAATTCCAAGTTTACAAATATTGATGAGAACCCTTTTAGCTGCAATATTGATTTGCTTGCCCGTGCTTTTGTACGCGCAGGAAAGGCAATATACCACAAGCAACAAGGATGCTATCCGCAATTATATTATAGCCCGCGAAAGCTTAGATTTTCAGTTGTACGATCAGGCAATTGATCAACTTACGCGTGCTGTAAGTGTAGATCCCAACTTTTTAGAAGCTCAAAACCAACTGGCGGATATACTCAGGTTAACCAAAAAGCCTAAATCTTCTATTGCTCATTATTTAAAAGTAATTGAGATCAATCCGGATTTTAACCGTGGCGTTTATCTAAACATTGGCGAGGCTGAAGTTAATACCGCTGATTATATCAACGCGCAAATTCATCTGCGCAAATACCTAACTTATCCCAATATCAACCCTAATAACAAGCGTTACGCCGAACTGTTACTTAGCGATTGTGATTTTAGCATTGATGCCCTGGCTCATCCGGTTCCTTTTAAACCTATGAATTTAGGGCCGGAAATTAATACCCCGCATGACGAATATATGCCCGTTTTAACTGCAGACGAAGGTGTTTTGATATTTACCCGTAAAATAAACAACAACGAAGATTTTTATAAAAGTAACAAGATTAACAGTAAATGGACTGTTGCCAGTTACCTGAGCAACCAGATTAATACGGCCGAATATAACGAAGGGGCACAATCTGTTACGCAGGATGGGCAGTATTTGTTTTTTACCGGTTGCGACAGGCCACAGGGTTTAGGCAAATGTGATATTTATGTTTCGCGAAAAGTAGGGAACGATTGGGATGTACCTTATAATCTGGAAGCGCCTATCAATACCGGTAATTGGGAATCGCAGCCATCTATCAGCAGCGATGGTAAAACTTTGTATTTTGTGAGTAACCGTAAAGGTGGCTTCGGTGGGTATGATATCTGGAAATCAACCTTAACTAATAAAGGCTGGAGCGAGCCTGAGAATCTAGGGGCAAATGTGAATACGCCTTTTGACGAGCAATCGCCATTTATCCATCCGGATGATAATACGCTTTACTTCTCGTCGAACGGTTGGCCGGGGATGGGTAATATGGATGTTTTTATTAGTCGCCGTAGTGCTGATGGGCAATGGCAGAAACCCCAAAATCTGGGCTACCCCATTAATACCAATGCCGATGATAGTGGGCTCACTTTGAACGCTAATGGTGACCTCGCTTATTTTTCATCGAACACATTAAAAGGTTATGGTGGCTTTGATATTTACTCTTTCGAGATGCCGGTAGCTTTAAGGCCGCAGATTGTTACCTATGTAAAGGGTATTATAACAGATGCTAAAAGTAAAATCCCATTAGAGGCCAATATTGAAATTGTTGATCTGGAAAATAACAAAACTGTATATCAAAACACATCCGAACAGGATGGCAGTTTTTTATCAACCCTGACTTATGGTAAAGATTATGGTTTGAATATTTCTAAAAAAGGCTATTTATTTTATTCGGAAAATTTCTCACTTCACGGCATCAATAATAAAAGGCAATACAAAATTGATGTGCATTTACAGGGAATTGATGCCGGCAACAAAGTAGTTTTAAAGAATATATTTTTTGATACCAATAAGTACGATATCAAAAAAGAATCGAAAACGGAGTTGGAAAAACTGATCGCTTTTTTGAATGATAACGAAAGAGTTAAGATCGAGATATCGGGCCATACAGATGATATAGGCGATGATGCCTTGAATAAAACCTTATCCCAAAATCGAGCGAAAGCGGTTTATACTTACCTGCTAGCTCAACATATTGATGCCAAGCGACTGGTTTATAAAGGCTACGGTAAATCGCAGCCCATAGCGTTAAATACTACAGATGAGGGCAGGCAATTGAACCGGAGAACCGAATTCAAGATTATCTCCAATTAAGCTACCTTCCGCTCGGCGAAGATATCAGCTTTGGGGGCAACCATTTCTTTGTTACCTATTTCGTAATCTTTCATCAGTTCGGTTTCGGTTATGAGTACGCCAAAATCCTGGTACATCACCCCATGATCAACCGGATAAACCATATACCCACGTTTATCGGCCTGGTATTCGGCAAGGGTGAATATTTCTTCGGGATATTGCTTTGCGCGTATTTGGGCACCTACTGCTAATTGGTAGGCGTCTTTGATAGTTTCGAATTTATTGCTTTTCATAGTGATTACCGTATAGCAATTACTTTGCCATTAGGCAAACCACTCAAAAAGGTCGGTTTGTTTTAATGTGTTTTTAACCTCGGCAGGTATATCGTGGATGATCTTCCCCTCGCCCATTTGGATGATGCGGTTGCCATAAGTAAAAGCATCTTTGAGGTTGTGTGTGATCAGGATGGCCGTTAAACCAAATTGTTTGATCAATTGATCGGCAGTTTTCATTACGATATCGGCAGATCGTGGGTCTAAAGCGGCTGTAGGTTCATCCAGCAGCAATATATCGCATTTGTCCATCACGCTCATTAACAGGGTTAAAGCCTGCCGTTGTCCGCCGGACAATGTGCCCATAGGCTGGTGAATTTTGTTTTCGAGCCCCATTCCTAAAATGGAGATGCGTTGCTTTACTATTTCGGCAAAAGCATAGTTAACGCCAATAGTTAAGCTCTTTTTACTGGTTCGCAAAGCGGCCAGTCTAAAGTTATCCAGGATACTTAAGTCGGGTGCTGTACCACTTAATGGGTTTTGAAAAACACGGGCAATCCATCGACTGCGTTTATGATCAGGTAAGTTTGTAACATCTTTATCGGCAATTAAAACCTTGCCCTGGCTTGGCGCGATACTGCCTGTTATCATGTTCAACAGTGTAGATTTTCCTGAACCATTAGAACCAACGACGACTACAAACTCGCCTTTACCAATATGCAGATCGATCCCCGAAAGGGCAACAACCTCGTTTGCTTTACCACGGTTGAAAGTTTTATGGATGCCTTGCAGATCTATCATGATTGTTTGATCAAATTTAAACGTGGCAAACTAACAATGAGCAATACAAACGCGGCGGTAATTATTTTGAGCATGTTAGGATTAACTCCCAGTGATAAAGTTAGCGCCAGTACCATTTGAAACAATATCGCGCCAAGCAAAACTACGGCGAGGCTGAGCCATACCGACGTAATGGAAAACCAATTGATGAGCGTTTCGCCGATGATAACTGAGCCTAGACCTACTATGACTACGCCTATTCCCATGCTGATATCAGCATAGCCTTGAAACTGAGTCATTAAATAGCCGCTTACAGCTGTGAGCGCATTGGCTAAAGCGAGGCCGATGATCTTCATCCGATCAGTATTAACACCTAATGCTTTGATCATAGATTCGCTGTTGCCTGTGGCACGCATGGCAATACCGAAATCAGTTTTAAGCAGGTAACCGATGATCAGGGTAATTAAAGCAACGAATACAATAATGATGAGTAAGGAGTTTTGGTTAGGATCGGCAATCGCCTTTACCCAATCAAACAAAGTTTGAATATTGATCAAAGGCAAATTGGACCGCCCCATAATGGTGAGGTTGACAGAGTAAAGGGCCGTCATGACCAGGATACCGGCCAGCAGCGCATTAATTTTAAGCTTGGTGTGGATGAGTCCAGTTAATGCGCCAGCTATACCGCCAGCTATTAATACTGATGGCAAAACCAGATAGACGGGTAAGTGATTAGTTAATTGTACCGCTGTTACGGCTGCGCCCAAAGTATAACTCCCATCGGTAGTAATATCGGGAATATTGAAGATCTTCATGGAGATGTAGATACCGAGTGCAATGCCCGAAAAGCACAATCCTTGTAAAAGCGCGGTTAGCAAGAAATCCATTACTTAACAGATTCGAAGTTGGATGGGATGGCGATGCTGTATTTTTTGGCTACAGCAGGATTATAAACCCGTTTGCGGATCTTTACCATTTCGGGTTGTAAACCATCGGTTTTGTGTGTTTTTAGATATTGAGCAGCTTGCTCACCTGCCTGGTAACCCCACTGGTAAATATCGGCACCAAATGCGGCCACGGCACCACGCTCAACCAAACCGGCTTCGCTGGTGAAAATGGGCACATTTTTTTGATCACAGCTTTTTACGATAGTTTCGAACGAGGCGAAAACTGTGTTATCCGGATTGGCGAAAAAAGCATCTATGTTTTTCCCAAGTAAAGACTGTGTCACCAACTGCGCATCGGCTGAAGTATTTACGGGAAGAGTCACCAAAGTTATGTTTAGTTTACCGGCTAAAGTTTTAATACGATTCATCGCATCAACAGATTGAGGTTCTGATTGATTATAGATCATCCCAACAATTAGTTTACCACTTTTAGGTTTAAGCAGTTTAGGGATAATTGAGAAAGAGGTATCGATATAAGCCAGATCTTCCTGTGCACCGAAACGATTGGCCGGGCCTTTGCCCGATGCATCTTCAACCTTCATTAAAGCAGCGGTTGGCGCTACCATTTGAAAGACTGGGATGGTTTTAGTTTTTTGCAGGGCAGTAATGGTTGATAGTGTGGTACATGTTGCCAGCAGATCAACCTTTTGACTAATGAAGCCGTTAACGATCTGCGTAAGCGTAGGAATACTGCCTTGCGCGTTTTGATAAACAATTTTTATATTTTTTTGATCTTCGCTAAAGCCGTTTTTCTTGAGCGCATCGGTAAAACCAGTGCGTGCTTTGGCAATAGTAGCATCTTCAAAGGCATCAACAAAACCAATAGTTGTAATGCTGTTTTTATTGGCCGAACCACAAGCCGTTAATATTAAGGCTATTAATGTAAAAATTGATAAAATCCGGTACTTCATTAGGCTAATTTAAGCAATTTGTGGGCATGGGCAAACACCGTAAGTATTGTTTTAAAACAGGTAAAGTTATTTTTTTGGTTATTTTCGCAAGGAATGATACGTATTACTTCTAAACTTCCGCGGGTAGGAACAACTATATTTACAACCATGAGCGCTTTGGCTGCAGAAGTGGGTGCCATAAACCTTTCGCAGGGTTTTCCGGATTACGATTGTGCCCCGGAGCTTACCGACCTAGTGAACAAAGCCATGAAAGACGGCCATAACCAGTATGCCCCCATGGCAGGTTTGATGAGCTTACGCGAGCAGATCAGCATTAAATTTGAAAAATTATACGGCGCTCATTACAATCCGGATACCGAAATAACTGTTACCGCTGGTGGTACGCAAGGCATATTTACGGCCATTTGCGCGGCCATACAACCTAACGACGAGGTTATAGTTTTTGAACCGGCATATGATAGCTACGCCCCTGCCATTAAGGTAATGGGCGGTGTGGTAAAATCGTTGGAATTATCGCCACCAGATTACCGGATTCCATGGGATATGGTGCGCAGGTTGATCAGCAATCGCACTAAAATGATCATTCTGAACTCGCCGCAAAACCCGAGTGCTACCATTTTGCAACAGAATGATATTGACGAATTATGCTCGATTGTTAAAAACCAGGATATCTTGATTTTAAGCGATGAGGTTTATGAGCATCTGATTTACGATAACCAAACTCACGAGAGTATGGCGCGTTACGAGGAGTTGCGCAAACGGAGCTTTATTGTGGCATCGTTCGGAAAATTATTCCATACAACCGGCTGGAAAGTAGGCTATTGCGTAGCTCCTGCAGAATTGATGACTGAGTTTAGAAAAGTGCACCAGTTTTTGGTATTCAGTGTAAACTCACCTATGCAGTATGCTATTGCTGAGTATCTGAAAGATGAGAATACTTACTTAAGTCTGGCCTCATTCTTTCAGCAAAAGCGAGATCACTTTCGTGAAGGTATGGCGCAAACAAGGTTTCAATTATTGCCTTGCGCGGGTTCGTATTTTCAATCGGTAACTTATAGTAACATTAGTGATGAAAAAGACGTAGACATGGCTTTGCGTATTACAAAGGAGTTTGGTGTGGCATCAATACCTACATCGGCCTTTTATACCAAAGGTACGGATCACCATGTTTTGAGATTTTGTTTTGCCAAAAGGCAAGAAACTTTGGACGAAGCCGTTAATAAGCTGATGAAGATTTAATTTACCTGCCGACACTACCCGGTTTTAACGAAAATTGAATGGATAATTTAAAAATAACCATTTTTCAGGGATACCTGTTTTGGGAAAATATTGATAAAAACCTTCAAAACATTACGCTTCGCCTTGGCGGGATCCGCGAAAAAACCGACCTGATTATCCTTCCTGAAATGTTTAACACCGGCTTCACCATGAATGCCGAACTGCTTGCCGAACCCATGAATGGCAAAACCATGCAATGGATGCAGCAAACAGCAAAAAAATATGATTGCGTAGTTACCGGCAGTCTGATTATTACTGAAGACGATAAATTTTATAACCGCCTGATATGGATGATGCCTGATGGTACATCTAAACATTATGATAAACGTCACCTGTTCGCTTTAGGCAAAGAACACCATACTTATACCGCCGGCACCGAAAAACTGATCGTAGAATTAAACGGCTGGAAAATTTGCCCAATGATTTGCTATGATCTCCGTTTCCCGGTATGGTTACGCAATAAGGATGCCGCGTATGATATGATGATAGTTGTAGCTAACTGGCCCGAAAAACGTGCTTTACACTGGAGAACGCTCATCCCTGCAAGGGCGGTTGAAAACCAAAGTTATGTTATTGGCGTAAACCGTGTTGGGCATGATGGTAACGAAGTTTATCATTCCGGCGATTCAACATGTATTAGTCCGAATGGGGATGTAGTTTATTATAAACGCGATGAAGAGGATGTTTATACCTTTACCATTAACCCAACTGAACTGATAAAAACACGCCGCGCTTTG
>Ga0116227_10011035_pt1 | contig 15386 bp, 5 predicted proteins | sample S1TSphgellanicum_FD_89693 | JGI IMG/M metagenome (GOLD analysis project Ga0116227, IMG submission 89693) | Host-associated microbial communities from peat moss isolated from Minnesota, USA - S1T2_Fb - Sphagnum magellanicum MG | ecosystem: Host-associated > Plants > Peat moss > Unclassified... | reverse complement strand
TATTAAAAAACAAAAAAAAACTACATCATTATTTTTTTTAAAAAGAAAAAAAAAAAAAACAAATAAAAAAAATTTAAGAGAAAGGGGGGGGGGGGGGCATTAAAATATAATGTAAGTTAATAATTATTCTACACATAGAACTAGCATGCTAATGAAAAAGTAGTTGATGTAGTGATCTGATTATGAAATGTTCATGGCCATATGATTTCATGTTTTTTTTTTTTCCTTTTTCTAATTCTCTTTAAATCCTTTGTAGTTGGAACATGGCATTTTTTAAGGTAGAAAACATGTGATAAATAGCTAGAAAAAAAAGGTTGGTCTCTGCCCAACAAAATAAACATTCTTGTACTCATAATTTTGAATGAATAATAACATTCCAATTGTGTGAAGTTGTCATTTTGATAATACAATTGCTTGAAGTGATGACACCTACAAAAGTTGCACTACAAGGAAATGACTACTCTTGATTGGCCAATGATAATGGTTGGCCCAAATGGTGAGACTTAAATAGTTTTTTAGTTTGTATTCTTCAAATTTTCACTAAAATGGGTGGGAAGGTGGGAATATTAAATATTGGTAGGGAGGCATCATTAAAAATGTTTTTAATTACCTTCCAAATTGTGGGGCCCTTGCTATGTTATTGGTGTTGTTGAAAAGCCTTCAACATGTAGGTGTGCACATCTATTAGTTCACAATTTTTGGACCAACATAATTAAAGTTATTGAATTTAAAATGATTTTCATATTAGGAAATAAAAATTTAAAAAATTAATGAATTTTTTCTACAAGAACTCTATTATTGTAAAGTCAAACCCATTTGGACTTAAATAATATTGGGATGGATGATTGTATAGGAAGATGTTTAAAATACTTGGGCCAATGGTAGAAGGGTTAATTGGTCTATATATGTTAAGATGGATGTTTGTTTGTGTTTTTGTTTGTTAGGCCTTGTGCCCATAAAAGGCTTGGGACTATCACATCTAAGCATCGGTGTTGGATTCGGCATTGAATTGTCTTTCACACCTTGTTAGTTTGTGTTATTTGGTTGCATTCTCAATCAACATGTGTGAGATTTTATTTAAGCTTGGGTTACTTTTGAATAATTAATGGGTGGTGGTGGATTTTTTTTTTCTACACCTAGTTGTTTCAATTGTTGTCGTGTTTGGTCTTTCCCTAGGTCTACATTGGTTGTGTTTTGTTTTTTGTGTGTATGAAAATGAGGTTGGATGTTATGTGTTATGAAAGTTTTAGAGTTGTTTGTAGTGGGAGCATTGGGGAATAAGGTGTTGGTGTGGAATTTTTGTGAAGGTGTGGTTTGACTTTTGATATGAAGACACAATGTGTGTTGTTGTAAAGCATGTACATGTATGTTATGATTTTTTTTGCTTTTGTTTTGGACTTGTTCAATTTGGATGGTTTGAAAAACTCAAACATAAAGAAAGAGGAAAGAAAAAAGGATAATGGATAGAAAAAGGAGCAAAAAAAGAGTGTGTGGTGGAGTGAAAACATGAAAGGAAAACCCAAAACTTTTGGTTATTGGTTTTTATGATTTCTTATTTTTGTGCAATCTTTTTTTCCTTGTTTTTGCAGGTGCATTATAGACATTACATTGATGAAGTTTCTAGAGGTACATGTTGGGCTTGAAAACAAAGTGGAAATAAAAAAATAATGTGATGTAGTGGAAAGAAAGAACGTGCATTGATTGGAGCTTCTACTTTTGGAGTTATAAAAAAAAATTGGTCTTTTTGTTTTTCTTTTTGTTGGTGTGTTTTTGTAGTATGTTGGGGTTCTAGGACCTTTTTTTGTTTATTTGTTTGTTTGATTGGTTTTGGAAATGTGTTGTGAACATAAGGTCTACGATTTTAAAGATACATTGGGGTCCCACAACCTTTGTTGTGTATCTTCTTTCTTTGTTTTGCAAACACAAGGTCAACAAAGTATTTGCAAGTAAGTTATGATTTTATTTTTTTAATGTTTTTTGTGTCTTTTGTTTTCTATTGAAGTGCATATGCGTTTTTGTTTTTTTTTAATAAAAATCTTGTGGTAAACAAATGCAAATGCCTTTTTTTCATGTATTTGGAATGGAGATAATTTTTTTTTTCTAGAATAGTTTGTCAATTGTCAAATTCTCTTAATTGGTTGGTAAAAACACATTATGAAACAATATGTCACATGTCCAAATCATTTCAGAAATTATCTACAAAACTTGGTAAATCTTGTTGAAAAACCAACTTTTGAGTACAAATTTTTATCAACAAAATTTGAAACCTTAGGCTACACTAATCGTTAAACAAACATTCCCATGTTCATTTGTTGTAAAATAAGGGGTTTTGTGCAAACATTGTATGCATAAAAAAATAGCCCCAAATAGAAACAAACATGTTACAAAACTTGTAAACAAAAAGATCTAGAAAAATAATTTTCATCCCATGGTATAATATATTGGAAATTCAAAATTTCAACAAAATTACAAACTATTGAACTTAAAATTCAATACACCTTAAGGAAATCTACAACTAACTTTAATCAAAAGGAAAAATTCAAGTTTTGTGAAGAGCCATGGGCCCCCTCCATAAAAAAAATAAAATTAGCTTGGCATATCTTTTTTTATCATCTTGCAAATTGTGGAATCTTCACTTGTCCCCATCCCACAAAAATTGCAAACAATATCAAATTAATGGGAAAATGAAGATTGTTAGGCTTTTACAACTTCAATGGTCACTTCTTTATTGCTATCTTACAAGCTATTAAAAAATAATCCCAATTCATTAAAAATTTATAACATTTTGATCCAAAATATTTAAAAGTTTTCCATCACTATAAACCCATTGTAGAACTAGGAATATGACAACTCTAATTTTACTACATTGTTATTAGATGACATTCTTATAAAATTGTCTAGGAGCAATTGCTAAACACTTTTGGTAGCCCAAACATGTAGATTTGGTTTAACAAAAGTTGGTCATTTACATAACAAAGCAACTAATAGTAGTTGAAAGCACAACCAATAAATGAATTGGAACTTAACATGATCAACCTTCTCAAAACCTTTTAGGCTAGAAGCCTAAAAAGCTAGGTAACTTAGAAACTTAGTTTAAGTAGCTTAACATGCTTAGCTAACCTAGCCTACACATATACATGTAGGTTTCAAGTATGAGGACTTGAACCCCTTGAGCTCCACGTTCAAGGACTAGGTCCTTAACCATTGCATTGAATAGCTTCAACAAATAATAAAATTTCTCATCATATTATTATGAACATTTGTTTATAACCTATTTATATAATTTAATTAATTAGCGCCCTACCTACCTACCTAGCTTGCTACCTAGTTTTGGCTACCTACTTACATAACCTACCTAGCCTAAATATAGATCATTCAAGATGACTATTAGTCACATGTAGTTGTAATTAAGACTAAAGTCACAAATATGACATAAAGACATGCCACATATGACTACATAACTAAATTTGGACATTAGTCATGAAATATTCCAATCGTAATAGCCATGTTTTGACGCATAATGTTTGACATTTTGTGTTATATTAACATTATGCTTTGAAGATTGTTTTTCATTTTAATGAGTGATGGTTACTCAATTCCACTCTTTTGAGTTTTATGAAGGATTATTATAACAATTTATAACCTCCTCATAATGTAAAAATTTTGTGGAAAAGTTGTTGGCACCATTTTTAGATTGTTTCAAAAGTTGTAGTTTGTTATGTACTTTCCAAAAATGTTAATTATTGAAATTTGATTTCTGTCACCATTACTCATTTGGGATGTTTTCATTACTTCCAAACTTTAGGAGGGACCAAATTTATTTGAATATTCTTTTGCACCTTTTGCAAGATATTCAAGAAATTAAACTCCATCAAATTTTGAATCCCTAAATACTCCAATTATTGTTTGTTTTGTGTCATACCCTTGGATTTTGATAAGGTATCATTTTTTCTAAGAGTTGTTAATTGCCTTCAATTTTCCTCTTATTTAGGACCAAAGAGGTTTTGTATGATCTATGTTAACACATGTGATTTTCCTATTTTAAAAACTTACCCCAAGTGAAGAGTTAAAGAGGAGGAAGGAGCAAAAGTGTGATGGAACTTCTACTTTAAGGGGTTCATTTTTTTTGGTTTTTGGGTATATTTTCATGCATCTTTATTTCTTTGTTTTTGTAGGTGTGTTGCATTGTTTTTTCTAATATGGTTTGTGGTGTGCTTTGTGTGCATGGTTTGTTTTTGGGAGTGTGGCAAAGCTTTGACATATGCATTTTGATTTTTTTTTGCACTATTTGGTGGATTGTTTTTTTCTTCTATTTCATGATGTTACGGAAGTTAATGAAATTTGGTTGCAAATAGATGGAGAGAAAGGGGAGAGGGAAGGAACACAAGAGGGTGAGAAATGGAAAGATTTTTGCTCTTGTTTTTTTTCCTTTTTGTGGTGTTTTGTTTTTTCTAATGGAGAGAAAAGGTGTGAGAAAAAGAGAGAGTGAAAAAGAAGGAAAGTAGGTGAGGGAGAGGGTGCAAAAGATTTTTTTGACCTTTTTTCTTTTTGGATGGATAGTGTGTGAAATAGAAAGAGACAAAGGGAAGAAGACCAAGAAATACATAGGGAGGGTGGGTGAAGGAGAAAGTGCAACACATTTTAATCTTTTGTTTATTTGTGTTTCTATGGGTTTTCCCCCCTTTTTTTTGGATGGAAAAATGCATGGAGAAACGGGGTAGGACATTAAAAAAAATGAAGGGAAGGGAGGCGAGAGATAGAGAGTTCCTTTCTTTCCTTTGTTGTGATATTTTTGTTTTATGGAGAGAAATGGCAAGATAAAGAAAGACATAAAAAGATAATGTGCAACTTTTTTTGATTTTTTTGGTTTTAAAAAAATTCTTTGGGTTTCTCCCTTTTTGTTTTGGATGGAGAAAGGTGGGATTGAAAGAATCAAAAGGAAGCAAACGAATTAAGTAAAGTATAGAAGATTTTTGTGTGGGCTTTGAAATAGAGGGACAAAAAGGGGAAGGAACTAATTTGTTATTTCTTTTGTTTATAACATTTCCCCACTCTGTGACTAGGTGATTGGCAAAGTGGAATTCATACAAACTGTTGATAAATTGCAATAATTAATTTTTAAAAACGTTTTATCAGGTAATATTATAAAAGTTTTCTTTAAATTTACACTCCAAAGTTGTTGGTTGTTACTATTTACCTATTTTTGCAAAATTGTTTTATTTTATTATATATTTTGAAAGAGCTTTGTTCACAAAGTTTGAGTTTAATTGATTATGGACAAGTCAATGTTTTGTTGGATGTTTAATTTATGTGTTCCAAGCAATTCCAAAGTTGGTAGGATTCCAATATGTAGGTTTTTGTTTCTTTTCTCAACGGTGGTACATGGTATCAAATATCATTTGTTGTACAAGTTTTGTTTTTGTTAGACATTTAATTTTGCAAATTTTTCTTATGTATTTGACATGTGATGCATTTTAAATTAAGATTTGCTTGTAACACTATGGTTTGAACACAATGTTTGAAATTTTATATTGTTCCATCAATTTCATACAAATATTGGATTATTCTAAAACTTACCAAACCTATCAAACTTATCACAATCTAAATAGTGGAACATGGATAGGTTTTGTCATAATTTGGACATTTCATTCTTGTGAATCTTATGGAAATTGTTAAATTGATAAGGTTGATCAAAGTTATGAAACTTAGATTATAGGGTTCATTATTTGGAGTTTATGGTTTGCTTTTAAGATAGGGGTATAGACTTCAAGATTGGCATATACCATTTGCTTTGAAAGTTTATGTTGAGATTAAAGGTAGGGTTTGTCTAGAGGTTGTGTCTTTGTTTTGCTTTTACTTTAACATTAGAGTTCAAATATTTTGTTTACATATTAGTTTGTTGTAAGGTTAAAGTTTTGATTTAACATTTGGTCTTCACATTTTCTTCTTGCTTTAGAGTTCAGGTGAAATATTTTAAATTTAGCAATTTTTTGGAACTTATTGTAATTTTTTATGACAAAATGATTTAGATTTAGAATCTAAAATAGGGGAATATAGTCTATAGTTTTTTTTTTAATTTACATAATTTGTGTGTTTTTCCTTTGTCTTGCAAGCAAAGGAGTAATAACTTACATAGCCAACTAGATAAGAAGACATGTTGTTTTACTTTGTGGGATTTTTAAGGATGATCAAACAAAATGCTAGCAAATATATGAAAATGAAGAATTTTTTTACAATGTTCTTATATAACATTGTTTTTTCATCACAATACATAATTAGCATGAATATTTAACATTTACATATTTGCAACATTATTACATGCACATTTTTTGAATTAAGTAGTTATGGGGGCATTCATAAGAATTCAAATATTTATAAAATAAGGAATATAACTTTTAAGATTACTTTACTTTTCATATTTAAAGTCTAAATTTGAACATATTCTTTTTATTAAAAAATTTCAATGTTTTCCACAATGAAAATTTTAATTGGTGTAATATTTTCGTACTTTAATACGAAGATATGTATATAAAAATTTATAATATCAATACAAAATTTCACAAAGGGTAATGAATTCATGTGTTGCCCTAAAGCAACGATTTTTTTAATTTTATTTTTCAATGTTTCAATTTTGCATCATTGATTAATATCACAAGAAGGATTTAACATTAAGCAATGACAAGCTTTTAAAATTTGTCTAAATATATTTTTAAATATTTTAAAAAGTGGTACCAAATTAAAATAAGATTCCAAATGTGGCAAAAAAAGGTTCAATTTATTTCTTTCCAAATTTGCAAAAACAATTCATAAAAAAGAATATTGTGATAACATATTCTTTTTTAAACTTAAATTTTCTAATTTTGGCGAAATTTTGCACCAAAAAACACTAAACTTTCAAAGTTTATAAAATAGAGTTAATCATTAGGATAATTTAAAGTTGTTAAAATTGCTAGATACATCAATCATAGTTTGTTGTCATGTTAATTTTTTTAAAAATAAATGAAAAAAGACCCAAAAAAGGTACATTTCTTCACCAAATAATAATAATAATAATAATAACACATTTCAATGTCTCTTTTCTCTAGATCATAGAAAAAGTTGCAATGTTATTTAGTTAATTATTAATGACCATTATATTGAAATCAAATGGTTCTTAGATTTTCATACACATTATTGTTGAGTTTTAATGCTTAAAAATACATTGAAATTTAATATTTAATAAAAGTGTTGATAATGAAAGGAAATAGAAAAATACGAACAAAACATATTTACATAAATTTTGCAATCATAAGTGAAAATTTACCATTTCTCAATGTTTTCTAATTTGTTAAAACCCTTACAATGAAATCAAAGAAATAAAATGGAAATACCTTGAACATAAATGACCACATAATTAAGCTATATTTGAGTTTTTCTAAAAAAAATTTCCAAACCTCATTTAAAAAAAGAAAATTGAAACTTGCATTGCCAACAAACATAGCATTTTCAAATTATTTCATTGAGCATACTAATCACAAGTTCCTTGACCTTTTTAAAACAACAATCAACCTCTCACCAACCAATAAAAGCAATAAAATAAAATAAAATGCCCAACAAATTGAATTTAACAATCAATTTATAAAAATAAATAACCCAAAACAATCCAAAAAGAGAAAATAATAATAATCAACAACCAGATTTTTATCTTTGAGTTGCTTAAAGTTTACATTGTTTTCATTCAACAAACTTGGAAATTTTATAAGATTGTTCAATTTTTAAAAATTGCAAATTACAAATGCATTCTAGAAACCCAAATATTTCTAGCCATTTTACATTATCCAATTCATATTATATCAATAGGCAAAATGCCTTATTTCGATGCATGACCCCACCATGATCCACCCAAACTATCAAGTGTTGTGTACATTTGCCAAAATTTCAGATTAATAGAGCAAAAGTGGTTGAATTTAAAAAAAAATTAGTCTCTAAAATTTGATTAATTTTCTTTAAAACAGAAATTTAGCAAGGCTCCAAATTTTTTTATAAAAAAGCTAAGCCCATTTTTATTGGAATAGTATTGAGGGGATGGGTGACCTTATAATTAAACTTTAATACTCTTGGGCCCATTTACATGGGGGGCACTACTTCTCTACATAGTGCAAGTCTTGGAGTTGGAGTTTTCATGGTAATTCATTTTCACATAAGTAATTTCAATTGTATTAAAGTTCAACGAGTAATTTGAACCACCTATGAACAAGCACGGTTTTTGATGTTGCCCTACTTGGTAGAAACCCAAAATTGGGTGGGAGTTACTAGGGCCGAGGGTAGGCCTCCTCTTCTTACCAACAAAAGGCCCTTGCATGGACCCTAGAGGTGAGCTATTGAACATGTGGATCAAGTTTGGACTAGGGTGTTCTTGCCAAAAACAATATTTTTCAAGCTTGAAATAAGTGAAAATTTGGGCAAAATTAAAATACAATTTTTTTTGGGGGCCTAGTACATCTTTTTATTAGGTCACGATGAACATGTTTGATAATACTTTTAAACAATGCATGTTCAAAGTACAACATGCACACACTTGAATGAAAAGGTATATGAGTTTGTCATTCATATTCACAATTGTTAATTGCACAAGAGCTTATTTTAACTTGGGGCAATTAATGCCAAATTTCACGATCTTTTGAAAAAAACATTGTCCTTAAGGTTGCACACTTTTAAGTTTTTAAAGCACTTGAAGCTTGCACCAATAAGACCAAATTTTTGTTAAATGAAATCCAATTTCTTGAGCTTTAGGTGCCATGAAAATTGCAAGTTATAATGTTTAACCATTTTAATTTCCAAGTTGAAGGCTTGGGATTCATTCAAAGTGTTTTATGTTTCATTTTATAAGTGATTATGGTATGTGTATGAAATAAAACAATTTGAAGCCAATAGTTGGCAAAGGGAATTGGGATTCATGATCACATTTAGTAGAGATTGAAGTTTGAATTCATCATTAAACAATGCTAAATGTTATCTATGATAGCCAACCGGGCTATAATAAGGTCATTACATAAACTAGTATTGGAACTAAAAAGAACTTTGGGTATGTAATATTTTTTATGGAAAAAAATTTGCTTACATTGAGTTGGCAAATCTTGCTTCATTCATGTTTTAGAAAATAGTATAGCAATTGTTAGTTAATTTTTATTATTTAAAAAAAAACTCAAATCCAAACAAGATCAATGATGCCATCAAGAACACCATGACTCACCTTTTAGAGACTTGGAAGTCATTCAACATTTGAACAAATGGGACCCATTAAAAGTTATAAAATATATGTAACTTGTTTGTAAAGAGGTTATAAACTAAAAATAACCTTTGATACATGGTACAACCATTATTTTTCATATTTATTTAAGATGTGCCATGATGCAATTCACGTATGTAACTACAAGTTTTATTCTTCCAAGATTTCCCATATATTTTGAGATATATTATAAAAATAAATAATTGAAAACTTGCAAACCTTTAATTTCCCCAAGGTGGGTTGGGGTTGGATTGGTCTATGGCAACAACTTTATTTTTATGTTTTTAAAACTTTTGAAAAAAAAGTTTATCAATTAACAAATTAGTGGCAAATCATGCATGTGACTTTCCGTGGTATCTAAGGCAAGCATCTCATGTGAAACATCATGAATTTTATAGGACTACTTAAACACAATTGCCATTTTAAACACATAATTGGGTTCATGTCTTTCATGCTCACAACGTGTCATGATTTCAATCAAAATGAAACAAAGTAACCTAATACTAAATATTGTAATTCCATCACTACATTATAAATGCATAGGAAGTGCATAAGCTTCAATCTCATCCTTCGTTCATCACTTATTGGATTCACCTTCAATACCTTGAGAGATGATTAAAAGTCATAGTTGTAATCATATCTAGCTTGGACAAATTGGGACTAAATCTTTTCATTTTGTTGAATTTGGGAATGTTTGTTGCACAACTTTGAATCACAAAATGACAAGCTTTAAAACATAACCCATGGTGTTTATATTTATTTTCGTGGTATTCATGTCCATACAACCAATGATAGTTTTTATTGAGGGTATGGGTACTAATCCAATGGATGTCCACAAGCCTCTTGGAAGTCGGTTCTTGCTGAAAAATTCAATCAAACATCAGTCAACCAAGAATCTACTACAAACAAGTTGTGAGTTTTGTCAATCTGGCTTTACTTGTTGTAATAAGCTTTGTTACTGGACATTGGATTTTTTGTTTGATCCATTAAATTGTGGGTCTTGTGGTAATATATGTCCACCACTTTCATTATGTTGCGATGGAAATTGTATAAGTATTTCCAAGAAGTGCTAGCTTCCACCACCTCCACCACCACCATCCCCACCACCTCCACCTCCATCTCCACCACCACCCCCACCACCATCCCCACCCCCTCCATCTCCATCTCCATCACCACCTCCATCATCCCCACCACCTCCACCTCCTTCTCCACCACCACCCCCATCGCCTTTGCCTCCTTCTCCATCACCAACTCCACCACCATCACCGTCTCCAACAACCTTGCCACCAACCCCACCACCTTTGCCTCCTTCTCCATCACCGTCTCCAACAACCTTGCCACCAACCCCACCACCTTTGCCTCCTTCTCCAACACCCACTCCAACAACCCCGCCGCCACCCCCACCTCCATCACCACCTCCATCAACCCCAACACCACCGGCATTATAATTCTTTTATGCAATAATACAACAAGTGGTCCATTTCAAGATATTTTGACATGTTCCAAGGGATCAACTTATACAAAACTTATTGATGACTCCTACAAATATAGATATGAATGCTTATATATCTAAGCAAAACACTATAAAATGAGGTTGTGCCTTGTGGATGTTTTGGGTTTTGTGACCATGGAATTATTTCCATGCATGGGGGAACACATGTGAAAACTTATGATGGATTCATCACCAAAAACTTCCATATGTAAATCATCTCAAAAAATATATACTTTCAAATTATAATAATGCATTATAATAATTGGAAATGTTGTACACCATGTGTAGATTGAAAGAGTATAATCTACACATATATTACAATTCAATTTCTTATATCAATGTGTTTTGAATTAAATGTTAACAAATGCAAAATTTTAAAAATTGAAATTAAATAAAATTTGTTTGGTAATGTAAGGACTTGTTCTACAATCTTGTGATTTGGGTCAAGATGTTCCCAATGACTTTGGTTATGGCATAAGTATTAGGAAATGATTATATATATGGAACAAGTAAATCATCTACATCATTAAAATTCACTATTTGGAAAAAAATGATTTTTGATCACTCATTCCAATAAACCTTGTTAACCACTTGCATTTGAAACGAACCTTCTTTTCCACAAGATTGATCATAAATCACAAGATTAATGATTGTGTTTTAACTTTTATTTATGTTGATGTCCTCAAATGAATATGTATGACAAAAAAAATTGAACTTGATCATGGACAATCTACATTTCCCCCAAAAAATGATTAAGATAAATTAAAATTAACATGTTGTATTTCAAGGTCAAAAATACAATTTTACACATGTGTAATAATCCAAGCACCATAGTCCAACACAAGAAGTTTTTTTGTTTAAAATGTGAGGGTGAAAGATGTCTTGTGCATGAACTTAAAGACCTTGAACCTAGAGCATGATGGTAATACAATTGATTTGACAAGGATGAATATCATTTAACAATTTGCATGAAATAAATGGATGCATGATAAAAATACTTGGATGAAATCCATTCATAAATGGAATGCAATGGAGATGGGTATTAAAATATTTACATTCACCTCCATATGGGGTTTCCGATAGTATGCATTATCAACAAGAGTTTGCTTGAGATGTTGATATGGTGGATTTGGATACATAATGTCATAGTTGTTGATGTTTCTCATATTCAAGATTATAAGGGTAAGCTCGATGCAAAATGAAATAAATCCATTAATATGTACCATGAATGAGTAGGATAGGACAAAAGAGTATTGTGGCAAAGAATGTACAATTCTACTTCATTCCATGGTAGGTAGCAAAGGCTATGTTCACACCCCACCTTGTTGTAATTTAGTTGTTAGAGATATGCAATTAAAACACATGGCAACCCTTTGGGTGAGTACCATAAGGGGCTAACCATAAGGGCCAATAGTGCCACGTGAACTTATTTTGAAATTCAAAGTTTTACTCGAGAAATCACTCTTTAATGTTAATTGAATCCAAGAGAAGAAAAATAATGTGACAACAATTTTGGGCTTGTAGAGAGATTCTTAAAAACTAGATTTCAAAGAAAGTATTTCCATATTTGGCTGAAACTTTGCTAGAAAGAATTTTGCAAGCACCTTCATCATGCTCTTGAATTTGAGAGAAAATCTAATGACATATTGTTGGGCTTTATAGAGAGAGGGAGAGATTCATGAGCAAATACAAAGTATGAAAGATTTCCATATGAGTCAAAGTCATGTTTGTTGGAAAGAATTGCAAACACCACCTCATCATTTCACTTGAAATCCAAGAGAAATGTGATGACTCTTTTTTTTCCTCCCCCTTTTTCAAGCTCGTAAACCAAATGAATGTAGTAAGCAAAATTGCAAGACTTGTCACCATTTAGAAGAGGAAGATACAAAGGGATTTAGTAGCTTTTGCACCCACTTGGGCAACCAATTCAAAAGACAAAGTTGATAACAAAGTTAGTAAAGTGGGTGTACGCACTATGGAATGGTTAAGAAGCCCTTACACATTATGTTGGGTAAGGGCACTAGGTGCACTTGTGAAGGTGAGCTAGGCGACACACCCAACATAATGGTCAAGTGCGAGGTCATTCCATGACATTAAGGTCCACAAAGGAAATTCCATGAGTTTTTTAAAGTTTTCATGTTGAATACTTGCATGTTTTGGTCACCGCTCTCTAAGTGCATGATCATCACTAGAAGATTATGTACTAGCCTATAACGAGGGCAAGAAAATGACACATGCTACCACCCCAAACCCTAATGTGTGCAATAAGAATAAAACCATAAGCAAAGAGAAAGATTCAAATTAGTGTTTGACATGACTTTTGAGTTGAGAAAGAGAAGGACCAAATATACACATATATACAGAACCTTTTCAGGTTTGGCACTTGGGTGCCAAATAATTATTTTATCTTTCAAAATTCAGATCAGCAATAATAATAATAATTTATGAAATTATGGCAATAAATATAGGAAGCTTATTTGATAGGTTCTTTGGACTTTAAACCTCCACCATAATGAGATTTTTTGCAACATTTCCTACTCTATCTTTTTACAAAAATGGCGAGACATAATGTTCCACCAATTATAGGATAGAGAAATTATGTTGTCAATTATGGGATACCGGACACAAATGGACTGGCTTGAAGTAGGAAAGCTTATGGGTTTCCACCAATTTTTGTATTTTTCCCTCCTTTGTAATTTTCTTAAATTTTGACATTTCAAACATATAATTTCTAGAAAATCTGACATTTACAAAAATAATTTAATTATTGTTGAACCTGAGAGGTTACTATTGTATTGTACAAAGTGAGAGAAAACACAACATTTTTGATCTATTGCAAAAATGAGAAAGCTAAATTCATGTCACTTTGGGATGAGTCCAAAGTCTTGTGGTGCTGCACAACTACTAACAAGCTTTAGCAACAAACCATAGCTAAAGGAAGTTCAAGAACCATGCAACACAAGCACACCACCCAACATCAACTCCGCATACCAGCCCATTTTTCTCCAATTGTTCTTCACAAACCATGATACAAAAGTACTACGGTTCAACCTAGTGTGATCCCCACCAGCCAGCTTCTTCTTCCTCACCTTTTGGGAGAAGTCTTGATCAGTTAGGGTTAATGAATATCTGCAGTCTACAAATCATAATTAATCCTCAACTATTGTAATTCGCTTTGTGGATCACCTACCTGGTGGTGGCAATGCAGAGAGTTTTACAGCCCGCTGAATATCTTCATCCTCTCCGCAGCAAAAAGCATGTCCCTACTTCAAATCAAGACCCACATATTGGCAACTATTCACTCTTTGCTATTAGTGACAACCTGAGCATCATCAACAATTCTTGCTCTCTAATAGCAGAGAGAGTATTCCTACCGATATCTGTGGAAACTAGTAGTGGATCTGTGTCCTATACCTCTCCTTACCTTTCCTTCTAGAACATCTTCATTTACCTTAACTTGTGACAATTGAATTATCTTGAGTCTATGAATGGATTATGGAGAAACAACCTTGTCTAACCAGGCCCAAAATCTCCTCTCTGAAGTCTGAAAAAATTCGAACTAATACCAGATCCTAGTTTCAGTCCAAATGAACCCTGCAGTTGACCATGTTACAGACCTGTGAGACCCACATTGTGCCCTGAGGATTTCACAGTGATTCTCTGGCCAGAGTGAACCAGCACCCTCCAGTGCACCATGAACTGGATGCACATTATGGCTCAGTTGTGGATCAACCTCAACTTAGTTAATATCTGGTTTCACCTCCGCAATAAGAAGTAGGTCATATATATAGGTAGATAGGTAGGAAAATAGGTGACTGCAAGGTAAGTAGATTGTTTATATGTCGGTAAGGGTTGAATTTGCTACCGACCTACTAACAAGTGAATAAATAGGTAGCTAAAAAAAGCAACTGAGCTAGCCACCATGGTTAGCCACGGAACTGGACCCCAACAGAAAACTGTTTCCTGACCACTTACCATCCATCCTTCATGGCCCACTGGTGGGTACTGGTTCTCTCTGGCCCAAATCTCTCAACACTTGACAACTCTGAGCAGTTTGTTGCCACCATCTTCTATTCGCCAACAGAGATCACTTCAGACTCAAAGCATAAAAGGCTTGCACCAAGTATTCCACTGCTTCATCCTTGCGTTGCTGAATGTAGAACCCTCCTTCCCACTGGCCATTACGTGGCTAGATAGGTAATATCATCACCTGTGCGCAGACAGTCCAATTTCACTCTCAGCCTAACTCAATCCAAAGCACAAGTATCTAGTTCCATAGATGCAATTGAGAATCATGCTGTGTATCTCATGAGCATCAGTAAAACGATAAATGAAGCAGACAAAAATTTTAATGCTCCAAGATTAGACGGACCAGAGATAGGTAATTTGTGTGATTCTCAACAAGCATATTTTAACCTTATTTACTGCATACAACTTCAACCTGCTGAAGTCCTTCAAGCCACATATCATGCTCTAGAGACAATGAATCAGTGGATACCTGTCACCAGGAATACACTGTCATGTTGCTTTCATCAACGACCTCAATTTGTGACAAATATCAAGAAACTCGGGTCGTTGCTCAGGCTCCTGATGCCAACATCTCGTTATCAGATCTGCCACATCATC
>Ga0116227_10011033_pt1 | contig 15391 bp, 16 predicted proteins | sample S1TSphgellanicum_FD_89693 | JGI IMG/M metagenome (GOLD analysis project Ga0116227, IMG submission 89693) | Host-associated microbial communities from peat moss isolated from Minnesota, USA - S1T2_Fb - Sphagnum magellanicum MG | ecosystem: Host-associated > Plants > Peat moss > Unclassified... | reverse complement strand
TTTTCTTTTCTTACAAAGTGTTTTTTTTTGGAATTTTTTTTTTTTTTTTTAATCGAGTTTGCATGTTTATAGTGCATGTTCTTATATGTTGCCAAAGAGTAGAAGGATTACAAATTTTTTGATTGTCCTACTTGTCTTGTAGCCAAATGTGACTAGATCCCCCTATGGATGGTTGCTAGTGCGGCTACACCACAAAAGTGAAAAAAAAAAACCAACCATAATACCTTGTTAGCTTTGACACGAATTACATATTTTTAGAAATCTAAAGTTACAAAAATTACTTTTTTTGAAGAACATTTTTTTGAAGAAATCTATTCGAATATTGAAAAATATTTTAAATTTCAAAAATGGAATCTTCAAAATTAATTAATTATTCAACATATTTGTGCCCTAATTGCCCTTATATTTTTGTCTCCATTGATTTATTCATGGCTAGTAAAATGACACCTTGGTAATGAGACTCCGAGATTTGTTTGAGAAGTATGATGTGACCAAAAGAATCATTGTGTTGGTAAAGGATGAGGGTTTTGACCTAAGAACTATGACAATTATTTTGAACCTATTGTTAGTTATCACAACCTAAGTTGGAGGAAGCTTTCAAAGGTTCTTGTTTTGAGCATTCCATGTCAAAGGGATGCCAATATAGTAATGTTTGTTGTGACTTGCATAAAGTTTTTCCATTAAATCAGCCCAAGCTAGCATTCAAATCACATGTATACTCTAGCCCAAGAAATTTGACAAAGGACAACAAAACTGAAATAAAGCATGTATTGATTCTTGGTCATAGCCAAGGAAATAAAAAAGATCAATGAAAACTATGTTAGGTTTTAATATGACCTTTCACATTATTTGATATTTGGTTTTTCATTTTTCGAATCTGATTTTGTTGAATTGTTTTCAAACTCTACACTACTAATAATTGTGAGTTGAAGGAGTAGATTCAAGGCAATTCTAAAACAATCTATGTTTTCATATTCATGGGTCCTAGTAATTTCTAAAGTTTGTATTTTAATGTACACATTTGCTAATAGAATAATCTTATTTCAAGATGCAATATTATATCAATCAACCATCCCTTTGTATTACAAAGTGCTTAAAAAAAGGTTTGATGTTTTGCTAGCATTAAAGTGGCATGTGGGTTAAGCCCACGCATGTGGTTGATCTCCAACATGAATTCAACTTGAGCCTTCACATTCTAGCATAGGTTGTCAATGGTCCAATTGGAAGCATTTGCAAGGTCCCAAAGCTTGCACTTCAAAATGTATTATCATAATTTTTTGTGATGAACTTTCCCTCCACACATGCATTGAATTCCTTGCACAAATAATGATGGATTTTCCCACTTTCATGCTCAGCTTTCTTCCAACATGTTCAAGCATAACCTTTGAGGTAGGTGCGGACCAACTCCACCAAATCCCCATTGACTTTCATGATGTGAATAGAGCCCACCATTTCAAAAAGTTAAGCATCAACAACTTTTTGTCATGGGTGCCATCAAAATATCCAAATTTGTTAGCTTGAACCTTGTTCTCACCTTTGAAAATCCTCATAAAAAATATCAACCATAGTTGACCATGGGCATGGTTGAGTATAGGCAACTTCTTCAAGTTAATTCCTTGGAGGAGCAACTTCCCCAAGGAGAAGGCGATTAGATGGTAGCCCCAACCAACTTTTTTGAAAATCAACTTCCTTAAGGAGAAAAGGATTTTCCTTCTCCAAAAGTCAACTTCCTTAAAGAGAAAAAGGTTTTCCTTAAGGAGAAAGGAGCTAAGTGGTAGCCTCAATCAAGTTCTTTGAGGAGCACCTTCCTTGGGGATAAAGAGATTTTTTTAAAGATCAAGGGACTAAGTTGCCCTTAAAAAAAAAGAACTAGGATTGTCTTGAATTTTTAAAGCAAAAGTGCAAGAGATAAAATTTGTACAATCAAAAATTATTTATATCATTGGAAAGCTCTCAAAGCATAGATATCAAAATGAGCTTGTGATCTCCATTTGAAACTTTGAGCTAGAAGTCATGCTAAAGCAAAAAGATAAAAATCAAATTAGTAGTTCAACTCTCAATCATTAAACCTTGGAAAATAAGGCAACTTTGTGGGCTCGCAACTTCTTCCATTGGAACTAGTTTGAAGAAGTTGCCTAAGGACAATGGACCTTTGGGTTGAATAGGGATTTCAAATATGACATCATATTTAATCCCTTGAAAATATTATGCAAGAAAGATAGTTAAAATATTAATCATAGCATTCAATATTTTTCCTACTATGCATTATGTTGCAATTACATCAAGCTTGATGTCACATTTAATTTATTGCACTTGTTTAGTGTTTTCCAACTCAAATAACTAATTTCATAAATTGTTTGGTGACAATGAACTAACACCCACCAATGCACCATCCATTGGATGTTTGTTATTAATTAGTTGTGGATGAACCTCAACTAAATTAATATTTGTTTTCACCTTGGTAACCAATTTTGTAAGAAAGAAGTCTCATATATAGGTAGATAGGTAGAAAAATAAGTAACTATTATGATTTATACCTAAGTAAAGGTTGTTTTTACTACCTACCTATTGACAACATGCTTGTAAGTTGTTTACGTAAATAGAAAAAAAGGAATTGAACAAACCACCATGGCTAGCTAGGGAATTAAAACTAAACGAAAAATTATTTCCTAACCATTTACCATTCATCCTTTATGGTGAAACCCCTTTATTGGTTCATTGTGGCCCAATTGTTTAATCCATCATCAAATTTACAAAGAAGTTTTGAAATCTTTTACAAAAATTGACATTTTAAAGAGAAAAATGTTGGGAAGAAAAAACCCCAAAGGGGAGGAGGTGAAACAACCTGATCACATCATTAAAATAATGAACCAATACATTAGAAGTGAGATAGTATCTAGACAACAAGCACCCACACCAAGCAAACAAGGATGATCAAAGAAGTGTTCAAAACAAAACAAATGAAAAATCAAAAAGAAAATCCTAAAAGTCAAAGAAAAAATGTTGAAGATGTCCCAAAAAATTGAGGAAAAATTATTTAGAATAAAGTGATATCCTAAGAATAGGTCTTTGAAAATGATCAACAAATTCAGAAGAAGAATCCAAGGAGTTGTCAAAATTAGAATAGAGTCATGATCTTTGATCAAAAGTTCAAGAGAACAAACAAAAGCCCAAAAAATAGGTCCAATATCAATCAAGGTAAAAGATCAGTTAGATGATTTGTGGGAAATAAGAAAGGAAGGTCATGTGATGTTAAAATTTTAAAAGCAAGGTGAAGCACAAAGTGTCGCAACCCTAGCCTTGGGCTCGCCACCAAGGTAAAGGCTTCCAAGAGTGCGGAACAAAAAGGAGACCCATGAGACACATCTTATGTTCCCGAGAGTGTAGGAGAGCGTGAGAGAATGAGCCCTCACACTCCCAAGTGAACTCCCACTTGAGGAGTTGAAGTCTTGATGGATTCCGGAATTTTCAAGGAGAGATTACAAGGGTCAAAACCCATTGGATTGAAAAGTTCTTCATATCATTGGAAAAATATTGAAACATAGATGTCTAAAATGGGCTCGCATCATCCATTTGGATATCTAAAACACAAGTTATGGCCCAAAAAAAAGTCGGGAATCAAATTGACAGTTTGGCTCCTGACCATTAAAAGTCAAGAATTGACCCAATTTCCTTGTGTGCAAGTGGCGTGTGACATACCATTGGAAAGATATCAACGAGGGATACAACTTTTCTTTAGACCTCATCTCAATCAGAGGTCTGCACACAAAGTTATGGGGCCCCAAAGTCACGGGAGTCTCAATTTTGAGAATTTCGAAACTCCCATTTGGGAATCCCGAGACAAAATGCCATTTGGATGTGGGCCTTGTGGAGAGGCACAAAGTATACTATAAGGGGGAAGGTGGTGGCTTCCCCCAAGTCCGGGCCGTGGTGAATCTCGTGAATCCGAATTTGCCCATGGCTCGTCCTAGCACCAAAAGTGCTTCAATTATGCATTAACCAACTTGTTGTTTGGTTTTGTGCAGGTTCGTGTGAGTGATTAAGTGCTTGTCATTCTTCCTAGTCCCATCTCAGAGCTCCAGCACGCCCTTCTACCCCCAAAGTGTTGTGAACCAATGAGCATGCCCCAACTCTTTGCTCTTCCGCTAGTTTCATTTCAAACTCACATTTGAATCTATCAAGGAGCTCGGGAGCGCATCACAAAGTGCCACTAAATGATATCCACACCATCTGCAAAAATCATATTTTAATGCCCACCATTTGTTGTGAAAGAAAACCTCCCTCTTCACTTATTTTTGTGGATCTCAAGATGAACTGTGTTTCTTGAAGCGGACAATGCAACCATACCAAGTTTGATTGTAGTAGTCCAAGCACTTTTCAATAGGCTCTTGATGGAATGTATTTTATCAAAATGTGCACAATAATGTTTTAACAAAAATAGGACCATGGATCGAAAATTATCAATTGATTGGGATGGAAAAGAATAACCCCCTATGTGATCAATACAATTATGTGCAAGTGCATCACCACCCATATATGCAAAGTCACCCATGATAAATTACACCCATGGAATGTCAACAATTGATATTTAATTTAATCACCTTAAAGATCCCAGATTCTTTCAAAAGCCAATAAATAGTTGTAGCTTTTGGACAATCTCTTATATAATGTAGTATTGTTTCATCAATGCCTAAATTACATGTTTTGCATGATGTTTTTGGTCCCATCTGAACCAGCCATGTGTTCGTAGAGTATGAACCATGTCAAAACTGCAACCTTCCTTGGTCGTGAATGATGCCATAACCTCCTAATAAGGGTGTTACATTGTTATTCATTGAAACCTATATCTCTTAGACAAAAAACAAAAGATTGAGCATCCATATTACGACCTTTATTCCTTTGGTATCCCTTCTTTGCAGAATATCCGAAGAAAGGTGTTTTCTCAAGATTGTTAGTAGCCTTCCACAACCACTTGTTAGGATCCCAAGGTAAATTCACAATGAAATTAGATTGAAATAGAGTGAAATTCGACTTCTTGTTGGCAATTGACTTGACTTTGAACATTTTTCCATCACCAAGTTGGGTTGATCTTATAGGGGCCTCCCCCATAACATTCAACACCCCAAAATCCACTAAGCTTTCTAAATGAATCGGCTCATAATGGCCCTTAAGACCTTTGCAAACTAAGACCCTAACTTTTGACACATCAAAAGATGCTATACAAACTAGTTGGGATTCCATTTTATCTACTTTGCTAGATGTCAAACAAATCTTGAATTCGTATGCCATAATTAAATCACCTTTAACCTTTAATACCAAATATACCCACTCAATTGTGTTTTGTTGAATTAGACACACCCAATTCCCTTGATGAAACATCGAAGTTGCAATACTTGGGTCCCATGGCATGTTAGTCACCAAATTGTTACAAGTTGCAATAAAAGCCATTGTCTTTTTCAAACACAATTTTTTTAGTTTTTTCCAATTGTAACTTGCTACATCCCATAAATCTTTGACATGTGTGCACCCAACAAGGGCCACATGGCTCTTCCCACATGAATTGCTTGAATGAAGTTCTCCGAAATCAAAAGTGGAATATGTATGTTCCAAATAGAGATTGATGAAGAATCTCATCCAAGACCATTGGTTTGGCCTTCACTAAATCACTTCTCACATTCCTCTAAACACCCATCAAAGAGTTCCAAAAATAAAACTTTGTCTTATGAAGTTTAATAGTTGAAAACAACCAATTAAGATCTTGAGGCATGTTAAAAAATGTTTTACATTGAGGTTGAGTCATGGTAGCTCTCCTTTGCAACAAATCTTTCCAAGTTTCATTTCTTGGTGAAAGGCCATGAACAAGCAATTTGGCCAATAGAGCTTGATCTTTTGGGTCCATGACCCCAAGTCTTCCTTTACAAATAGGTAGAATGATGATGTCCCATTTAACCTTGGCACATGTCCTTTCTAATTTGCCCCCCCCATATATAAATTCTCACCAAATTCTTCATCTAATCACACATTTGGGCATTAGGATTCTAGCAACTCGCAATATATTAAATGGATGCAAGTATTATCCAGGTTTGTGAAAAGTATGCAACCTACCAAATTTTTTTGGCAATTTCCTTAGCTAATGAACTTGCCCTTCAATGATAACATTAACTTGTCAAATTTTACCTTGATCAAAAGATGGTATTCGACTTGCACCCCCAAATACTTCACTCTTTGTCCTTTCAGACATGTTACATTATGTAACAAAAAATCAACAACATTTAGGAGAATTGTTCCACAAGCCAATTTGTCCTTCTTCATGAACAAAAAATGTTCAAAAGTGCCACCTTCAGGAAAAACCTCTCCAAATTCAACCTTTGGCGGCAATAATTTTCTTGAAGTGATTTACCATAAATCCTTTTCATGCATGAAAAATTCCATATTCATCTTCCATGTATGAAAGTTATTACTATTCAACTTCTCAATATTTCAAGCATCGGAAATGGACACCATGATTGTGAGTAAAACATTGCCCAAAAACAAAAGACCTAAAGTTTTGAAACTTTCATCAAAAGTAAAAAAAACAAAAACACACCCATTGTTTTAAAGCTTTCAAGAATTGTAGAAAGCAACTTCAATTTTTCCTTCCTTCAAAAGCAACCCCACTCAGATACCATGTTGGAAATTGATAGTGGATCAATGAGAAAATAGAAATGATAAAACATTTATTTTACCAGAAGTTCTCCACCCAACCTTAGGATCACACAAATTGTGCTACAAAGTTGTGATCCATTCTTGAGCTATAGCTTAATCTAAATAGGAGGTGAACACCTTCGTGCATATGGTACCTACCCTAAAAATGCATGCACAAGCACATGCATTGAAAAACTTCACATTAAATTTAACTAAAAATATTGACATATTCATAGTCCCAAAAATATGTGCATGTAACACAAATATCTCAAGTAACTATAACTTGGTAGGAAGTTGATATTTAACAAAGGGAAACAATAGAATGTATAATTTTTTTGTGTGATTAAGAGGATAAATGTTGACTATGGAGGATAAGAACCGTGTAAACCTATGCAAGGTGTGATAAATATGCCTTTGACAAAGCTTGTTAGGGGTATTTAATGTCTTCCAAAATCTAATGTGAAAGATGTTTCCATAACTTGGTGTAAAAAAATTATTACTTATGTATTTACCCAAGGGTTAAGTTTGGTAATTTATTTGGTGGTTGGGTTTTATAATTTAACAATGGTTTGGTAAGTCATCACCAATTAGTCATAATTTGAATTAATATGCATGATTCACACATAATAATTCACTAAGGGAGTCTTTGCTCACATGATAATCCATAAAGAAAGTATTTGCACAAATTAGTGTGCATGATTCAAGCATGGTGACTCATAAGATAATTTTTTGCACAAGTTAATATGCATGATTCAAGCATGATGACTTACAAGATAATTATTTGCACATATTAATGTGCATAATTCAAATTTGATGATTCATGAATAATCATGATGAGTCATATGATATGTAAAGATTTTAGGAAATTTATTGTTTAATTTTTTTTGGGTTAATATATATGTGAATCTTTGGGACCTTTGGAAACATTTTCACTTGATAAAAACAAAATATGACACGAGTGCAAAGTTTTAGGAAATTGTGAAAGAAAATGAAAATTTAATTTTCAAAGGTTTTGACATAGTCTATGAATGTGTGAAATCCATGCTAGAAGAATGGTGTGACATGATAGTTATATTTAGAAAATAAAAAGATGAAAAAATATTTGTGCAAACAATAACATAAATTTTCATAGCTATGTAATAAACATATATAATTTTGGTCCTAAACTTGTTTGTGATTTATATTCTCAAAATGTAAAGTTGTACTAGACTATGTGTTATGTCCTAGGTTCCTTATTTTAAAAATGTGTTCCAACCTTGGTATATTATGGAGAACATTAAACACCCCACTGAACTTTGCGAGAGTCTTACAAAATGAATTGTGACACCTTGTTCAATTTTATCATAAGGTTTGAACAATAGAAATATTAAAAAAAAAAAAAACAAAGTTGGAAACAATTGTTTCAAACATTAAGAAATAAGCTAGTGATGATAATTAGATCCTACTTCCCTATGACGACAGGTTCAACTTTTTATTAGAAATTGCAAAACATATCAATCTTTTTGTTTTACGTAGAACATCAAAACATGAACCGTGCAAATCTTTACAAAATCATGGAAGGCACAAAATGACAAGCCCTATGAAGTTCAGTGGGTTGTTTTGAACAATGAAAATGCCTATATGTGACAACCAATTTTTTTTGCGCGTGAAAATTTGCCAAAAAGTGAAGATTATTAAAACTTTAAAAATGATTTGATTTTTACTTCTTTTTTTTTGGGAATTATCAATTTCGCCAGAATTCCAAAAGTAGGATGTTCACTTAGTATTTTGGCAAATTGGACATGGCAAACAAGATGCAAAATAACAAAATCAACTTGGCGAAATACCCAAGCAAATGGTATTCCATAAAAATGACTGAATAAATATCATAAGGAATGTAAGAACTTACTATGTAGGTAGCTAGTAAGTAGGTAAGGCACTTAGTGACCACTAGGTAGGTAGGGGAGGGGCATGTGGTATAGGAGAAGGTTTTGGTGGTAGTACCTTCCGGGTTTGAGGGCCCACCTGAGGCTGGTAGGCCGAAGGAAGGTGCCCAAAAATTTCGAAGGTATTACTAGCAAAACCTTCACCCGTGTAGAGATCCTGGTAAATTTTTCTTTCAACATTTTTTCATCTTTCTAGGCTTTTTTTTTGGTCATGTCCTCTAGTTAAATGGAAAACAGATTTAACGAGGAGTAGGTTTGAATGAAGATTAATACACAATGAAAAAATTCACAATTTAGTAGCTGAAATGGAGTTTTCTTGCAGAAATATGTAAAAAATTCTGGATTGGTCCTTTAATATATAGCCAAATCTGGCCATTAACCTATATATATATATGATTACAAAGACACAATGAGACAAATCACATTTTAGTAGCCCAAAATGATGATTCTTATAGGAATCTTTAAAATCTTTTGCAATTGGTCCTTTAATACATAGCCAAATCTGGCTATTAATCAAAATATGTAAATTTGTAAAATAAAATTTTGGCAATAACAACTTTCCATACACTTTTTTATTTTAGTTTTGCCAAGGTTTTTTAAAAATCTCCACCTAAACTTTAGGTGCCGAAAGCAGATCTGTGCCCGAGGCCGGTAGGCCAATGGAACTGGTCAAAAATCAGGGAAGGGCCTGTACTCCTTCCTTTTTCCTACGTAAAGCAAAGTTGGGATTTTTTCACTTTTTAAAAATAGTGATAAGTTGGCTGGTACCTTCAACTGGTCAGAAGATCCCAGTGCAGCCTGCTGGTACTTTCCACCACAGAAGATCCCGCTTGCTGAAAACAGGTTTCTTCAGGTAGGCAAGGGAGCTGAAAGTACAAAGGAAAAAATCCAGGCAGTGCTTTGCGACTTGATGAATATTGGCAAAAACCAAATCCTGACAATTTTGAAGTTAGCTCAACGTTTTTTGATTGCCAATTTCAAATCTATCAATGAGAGAACTATAGGCGTATGGGATAATCTTCTTGTACAGGACAATGGATATAAGATTGTTGTAGCAATTCCTTTCATCATGCTTTTATATCATATCCTTTGTTCACAATTTCCATCTTATAAACTATATAAATAAGCGGAAAAATAAAATCACACACATTCTTCTTTGGATGTGTCAAAATGTTAAATACATTTTGTGATGAACCAATGAAGGAGGCTCATAGCCAACAAAATTAATTGGACCCTCCTAAAAGATCTTAAGATTCAAAACTTGATAAAAAAAAATGCCTTAAGATCCAAGGGTTGGGTCTAGGGTCAGATCTAACCAACCTTGACTTACCCTAGGTCAGGTGTGGGTTCAGATCTCAGGATAACTGCTTGACCCAAGGCAAGTCTTGTCCCATTTAGATCCCCCAGGCTTGGTTCTTGGAACTGGATGATATTGAAAATCCTAACCTGGCCACCAACATTGGTATGCATATGTTCTTTCATTCTTGAATGTTGAAATTCCAATAATTATCAATGCACAAGTACACTATGGATGTGGCTCTTTCAATGAACAAAATGGAAATTAAGTTTTGATAAGGTTGTTTCAATCTAGACACACAACTCAACACTAGTATTCATTTATCTTTAATTGTTGATGCAATAAATGCTTGTAAAATGATTTCAAATTATCATAGCATTATTTATATTGCCTTGGTCCCAATTTTCAGATATCACCTTTCTGTTTATGTTGGTACAAATAACACCACACCAATAATGAATTATTGAAACCACCTCAGTTTTCCAATATTAAAAAAATCCCAAATACCCTTGAGATTTTCAAAAGGTTGATACATACCCATATTAGCTCAGTATAAGAAAAATAGCACCTGCCTCCCCCCACCCCAAGTTGCAAAGAGAATGTATTACCGTAGTACCTAGGCTGGTTTGCTTAATTACATTATTTTGAGGAATGTTGAAATTTTCAGAAAATTATTTCTGAAAGAAAATAAAGAGTCAGATGGAATATTTGAGAATGTTTACTATTTACAATTTTACGTCCATTTGGGACCAGAAAGTCCATTAGACGAAAGGTAGATCATGGAGGATATATTGTCCTCTGGTATTGGCAACATGCCACAAACTTGGCCAGGGCGATTGTGTTCATAGTTTGCATGAGCCCATCAAGAGTGCTCATGTGGGTGAGGGGTAGGGTCGAACAAAAACGTTCCCTAACTTTTTGTGTATTTGGACAGACAAGGAGCAAGTGTTTTTCATCCTCTACCTTCCCCAAGTTGCAACCTCAACAAAGCCTCTCTCCGTATGGCATGCCCTTCCACGCACCTAACACTACCTCAAGTTGCGTGTTGCCACATCAAAACTAAGCCAAAACTTTTCGCAGCTGAACACAGCTGATGTCACACAAGTAACTTTCACTCTTGTACAACATACCTTTGAAGCTCAAATATCTTGTTTGCACGTTGGTCCCAATCTCGCGGTTGGTAAAAATCTTTTCAATGAAAGCCAATCGCATATTATCCTTCACCTTTTTTACACTCAACATTGTGTGGGGAAAACGTGAAAAGGGTGGGGCCCCAGCCTCTTGGTTGATTGGGCCTCTCGTCATAAATCTAGCACCAACTGGTTGCACTAACTGTAGTGCGGCCAACTTAGCCATCTGAGCTCCCACTTGTATGTTGTGTGCATTGCACCAAAATACTTGGCTTTCCGCCCAACCTCTCATCCTTGCTAGATGAATCGGATGTATGTGCGTTGTTCCAGGAACCGTTCCCAACGGTGGTTGAGAAGTCCTCACTTGGAGTGCATGGGTCATTGCAAGTTAAGGCGCCGTTTCCAACGGTGGTTGAACTGGAAGCAAAAAATTTATTACTTCATAAGGTTGATTTTTTAATAGCCATTTTTTCATGGATCCAACCCAACATTTCTTTCCCGCATCAAGCATAGCGAGATGGGCTTCCCATGCCTCTCCCAAAATGCGGTCTTTAATGACCATTCTCACATGGTTATAGTACAACAATGCTTATCCCCATGCAAAGTGTTCAAAGGGGAATTTGCCAAATTCTGCTAGCACAATGGACATGCTGGTTGTTTTCACACCCCAAGCAAGGACTTGAGGAACCTTCGGTACACTACTTCAATAGCCTTTATTTTCTTGAAGTCCGCCCAAATCTCACAAGCATAGCTTACTATGGAACGCACTAACATGTTGAAGAGGTCACAATGTAGTTTAACATCCATAATACATAACTTCACATAACGGTGGTTTAATGCGAACAATAAGTGCCTACTGGCAACTATTAGATGTTCCACTTCACTGTCCATGTTTGGGGTGGTCTCGAACAGGATCCCCAAGTATTTGAAGGTCTGCACACACTCAATAACGTCACCTTTGAACATAAACTCTTGGCATGGGTGAGCAAAATTGAACACCATGACTTTTGTTTTTTTCACGTTCACTGTAAATCCACGTTCAGCACAGAACTGTTGGAGTGCGTTTAATTGTTGCTTTAGTCCCACCTTTGATTCCGACGTCAGAACGAGGTCATTTGTAAAAAAAAGACAACCATACGTGCACATCGCATTATCTGCCGTCTAAACGCCCCTCTAAGGCATCCAAATATAACCCAAATAGTAAGTAGTTAAGAAGACAACCTTGCTTCACACCTTGTTGACACCTTCAGTTGGAGGTGACACCTTCGTTTGGGTGGTTAATGTGTACAGTATCCTTGGCACACATCGCCTGTAGGCATCGCAAAAAACGTCCCTCCACCTCGAGGCTAGCGAACATTTGCCAAAACACTTCATGTGGCTCAATATCAAACGCCTTTTTGAAGTCCACAAAGCAGTAATAAAGTGATTTCTTTTTTGCCTTGTTGTGTTATATCAAGAATTGGTTAGTAATGCGATAATCTTTGCGAAACCCAACTTGACCCTTGGCACGTAGCCCATGTTGTTTAGCCCACTCGTTCAACCTTTTGTCCAAGATCATAGTGAACAATTTTGCTAGGATAGGCCCAACCGTTATCCCCTTATAGTTGTCAAATTTTGAAGCATCACCCCCTTTAAAAAGTGCGTGAACCACCCCAGTGGAAAGGGCTTCTAGAAAGCCTTCCTCTAGAAAGCAGTTGAACGTTGTCAATAGTGGCATGTGTAGTAGCTCTCCTGCATCAAAAATGAATTCAACTTTCATACCATCCAAACCAACAGCTTTGTTCCTTTGTAGTTTTTTCAGTGCTTGAAACAACTCAGCAAGTGTGATATCTATGTTCAGGGTGTGGCTAGGTGGAGGTTCGGTCACCTGAGTAGAATGATTAGTTTGCAGCCATATGAGTGGCGGAGATTGGCCAACTAGCCCATGGAAGCCTTCCAAAAGTGTAGCTACATTAATCTTGTCCACAACGGGTGCCTTTGGCTGGTACTTTTTCCAGAACAAAAGCGCATCCACCTTGGCAAGCGCATACATATGTTGAGCTCTTGTAGTTTCCTAAAAAATTATTTTCCTTTTTAATAAATTTTTAAGTTTACTTGCCAGATGTTTAGCGATGTGCAAATCGGGGTTAGCTTTCAGCCATAGCCTTAACTCACATTTCACTATATGGCAGTTAACATCAAACTAGGGTTTATGGCAGTGTCTCTCTCTGCAGCTCCCTCTCAAAGGCTTGCTGCCAAAAGTAAACTCTATTGTAGCACCCACGCATTGTTCTAGTAGGTCAACTAACCCCTCTGCCCCCAAATGCCAAATCGAGTCAACAACCAACAAGTTTCCAAGACTTGATGTTAGGGCAAGCTGATACTTTTCAACTTTTGATTTATCATATTTGAACCCAGGCAAGATTTTTTTTGTTACAACCGTATGTTGTGGTTCAATGATGCTGTAATCGATGTTCAACCGTAGGCGCGATGGCATGTGGTCAGAGTCTCCCCCCATTGTGTAATAGCGGGTGTCATCTATTATCACCTCGAGGTGTGTAGCAGCTTGTCAAATTGTAGGTGAGCCAACAATATAACTGACAGTGATGTGCCCCCCATTTGCCAAACAAGTGAACTCCCTTGATTTGTCACAAGTGTCCGGCCATTGAGGATGAGCAACCCAGCGTCATAGCATAGTTCCAGGAACTCACGGCCTTAACCAGCAACACTGGCGTTGTAGTTTTGTCACTTAGCCACAATGCTTAGTTATTCAGTCTTAATAAGTTCAAGTGCCTGTAACAGTTCACAAACATCATTAATGTCAATGGTATTTGGTGGCGCTGCAATATGCGCATTAAAATCCCCTTCTAATAGTATTATGCCCCCTAGAGTTTGAACTTCAGTAATATCTACTGCCAGGTTTTGGAATAAGGTTTCGTTCTTGTCTTTGGAGCTAATAAGGGCAACATAAACCATGTAAACAAACAAGTTAGGGGCAACACCCCTGCTGACCCCTAACCATAGATAAGAATCGTGGCTTCCTTCCTTCCATTATGATAGGTTTGGGCCAAGGTGGCTACAAAAGTAAGCAACACCCCGCCTGCTATGTTTTATCACTTTTGTAGTTCCTAGTTGCACAATGCACATTACCGCAAATGAGGCAAACCCTTCAATGTGTGGCAAATGTTGGCCTGGGAAGTGCCAGGTTTCTAGTTTTTTAATAAGATGAGGTCAGCACCCTAAAATAATTATAGTATTTACACCCATGTTTCCAGTTTATTTACACCACCCCCGTGCATGTTCCATAATACCATGCATAGGTCAGTTGCGCGCTTGCTTGCCACTTTAGCCTCCTTGAACAACGACCATAATTCTAACTTGCGCACCTATTTTGTGGGCATGAGGTCCTCGTCTAGGCCCAACTTGGTCCCCACCAGGCCTTTGCACCCTCGCAGCGTAGCCTGACAGTCTTCACTCATTGCGAACTTGAGTAGCACTGCGTCGAAGCGCATGCCTGCCATCAAGGTGGAGGCCTGTGTAGTTGTAGGCTGTTGCCGCATGGCGGTGATGACCTTGGCGTGTAATTTCATTTGGCCCTACAAGAGTTCTGTGTTGAGTTGTTGCACCAGCTCTTTTTCGGTCTCACCCTCCTTGGCCTCAAAGCCTGTGAGGCGCAGGTTGAGCTTCTGCTCCTCTTGTTTGGGCACATCAACCAAGGTCTCCACACCCCGGTTGACCACCTGGTGCACATTCTTGGCCATCATTATGGTCCACTTGGGCTCTTTCGAAGACGCAACCTTGGCTGTGACAGTTGTAGCCGCTTCGTGTTCCATCAGTTGGTTGATCGCAAGGTTGCCAACAACCGCAAAAGACACAATGTTCTCAATGGCCGCCTCCATATTGAATAACCATGTGTCAACAGGTGAATCGTTGGTCTTGAGGCCCATGACTAGCCAATGTTCGGCCAGGGTTGCCTGGTAGACCACTAGGGGTGCATTGTTTAGGATGTTGAGCTTGGGTGTTGTTGTAGTGCATTTTGGCAGTGTCCTTTTTTAGCATGAAAATGTTCGATGTTACATGAAAGGACATAGTATCGGTGCGGCATCAAGCACCATTGTAAAGTTCTTCAAATCTTAAACCTTAAAATGTCTATTTTTTAAAAAGGACTTGAAAAGTTTTTTAAAAACAAAGGATTGGGACGCCAGAGACAAATGATTATAACCAAGGGCGAAGAAACCATAATGAAAAAAAAAAAAAAAAAAGAAAATAAAAAAAAAAGGGAAAAAAAAAGAAAAAGAAAAAAAAAAAGAAAAAAAAAAAAAAAAAAAAAAAAAAAGAAAAAAAAAAAAAAAAAAAAAAAAGGTTGTTACAGATAA
>Ga0116227_10011032_pt1 | contig 15391 bp, 5 predicted proteins | sample S1TSphgellanicum_FD_89693 | JGI IMG/M metagenome (GOLD analysis project Ga0116227, IMG submission 89693) | Host-associated microbial communities from peat moss isolated from Minnesota, USA - S1T2_Fb - Sphagnum magellanicum MG | ecosystem: Host-associated > Plants > Peat moss > Unclassified... | reverse complement strand
TTTTTTTCTTTTAGCTACTGTCCGTCCCGATTAAGGGGATGGATGAAATGTCCGTCCGGCTGGATGATCACAAAATAATAATAAAAATAAAAAACACATAAAAATAAAATAATAAAAAAGTTAAAAGTTTCTAAAAAAACTAAAATGTGAACCAAGTTTAAAGAAACCGAGGGACTTCACAGTGGCCGAAGGTCACGGGCACCCACTAGTATGTAATATAGAAGGACCCTGTTTTTTTCACTTTCATATCTGGTATGTAGCCAAATTTGGCTAAACTATTTTTGGATCATCACCACTTCATGAATCCATCAACCATGATGCTCCCAATTGTGTTCCCAAGTGTGTTCCCAAAAGCACCACACAAATCACCTCTTCAATCTTCATGTATCCTTCAACCATTTGTGGATACCTCAGGCTTGTACAAGAAGGTGGCTGCCAAGTCCATGCTAATAGTTGCTTTTGTAGAAATCTTCAAAACATATGGGCTCTCCATACATTAATAGCTAAGGCTTTGTGGTACAAAGCCAAGAGGAACCCCACATCTTTCCAAACCCTATTCAACCTTTAGACATCAATCCACTTTATGTTGTAGGTTAGAGTAAAATACTAGATCATTTCTTCAAGACTGTACACAACAATGTGTCTTTATTTTTAAACAAATTATGTCCTTTTTTTACAATGTATTCAACTAGTGGCAATCCATCTACCCAAGTCCAGTGCTTTAGGTCAAAGTGTAACTAAAAGAATAGGCACATAAACATCCTCACACCCCATCAATTCAATAGACAATAAGAAAATAAAATAAGATGATCAATGGCATGGACTTCTCAACAAACAAGATTAGCAAATTTATTTATACAACAACCTAAAACTTTGATTTCTAAGTCACAATTTGAGATTAAAACATTTTGAGTTTACTTTTATGAACTATCATTGTCCTCATTCACGATTCCATCACACAAGAAATTCAACTACAACCCAATAACATCCATTTTGACCACAAGGTCCTAATTTTGCCAACAATATAGAATAGTAAACAATCACAACACCAAACCCACACAATATAGATAGATCAAACCTTCTTCTATAACCCATAATTCTTATAAACCTCCCACTATTCATAGGAAGCTTATATAAGAAATCAATACTCGCTAATCATGACTGCAATAAAAAATTTTAAAATGTGCATATGTAAAAAATGATGAACTTGACTTCTCCCGAAGTTCTCATTTTTACAAGTTTTGCTTCCTCTCAACACATAGAAAATCAAAACACATATTCAAGCATTCAAAATCATATAGGCAAGCTTTCAAACCCCCTATAGTTTTTCACCACCTTCATATGCCTCTACACTAAGATCTTCTACCATAAGCATCAACAAGCAATCCTAATTTCTTTCTGTATTAAAGATATCAAGAGAGAATATCAAACTTAACTTGTTGACACCATTCTTCTCTTTAACGAGACATAGAAAAATCCCTGCAAACATATTATCAACTTAAAAATATTTGGAGAAAAGGTTTAGTTTGCATCAAAACCACCTTAAAAATTTGTTTGTGCTCACCAATAGCCTCCAAACACATCAATGACAAATGATACATCGCAACTCCAAAATTTTAAAAACCACACAAAATTCATCAACAAATTCCACACACTTAGCAATTAATAATAATAATAATGGAAAACCTAGCTTATCCCACACATTACACATCATCATAATTGTACATCATCTCCAATGTTTTACACAAATAGTAGTTCACAACCCCTTTGTTGATTTTGATGAAAAACAAAAAGTTCATAGACTCCTTCAACACTGTTCAAAGAGATAGCCCATTCATGAAACATATGGCCAACTATCTCAACCTTAAATCCATGTCACAAAAATACAATATTTGCATTTTCCTATAGAAGAGGTGAAATGATGTTTTGTTTGTTCATTTCTTTACTAAACAGACATGCATTTTTTGCCATCTTCTTATGACTTGCAACTATCCTCTTTCAAAAGCTCATAGGAACTAAAGTATATGAACTACTATTGAAACAATGAAATCTTTCTCCTCTTACAACTAGGCAAATACGTGTCTAAGGTGCACACTACTAACTCCAATATCCTTCTATTGTCATTTTAAAATAGCACCAACCATTCACTAGTGATTATTTGTGTGGGAGAACCAAATTCAATCATCCAACTATTGAACAACTTTGCAACCATTGTTTACCAAATGCATTATCCCTCTTCCTCCATTTAATAAGTTTCTTTGATCTCATTCCAACTTTTGAAGTATTTATGCATTCCATAGATCCCCCATTATTTGTAAACCATTTCAATGCAAATGTTGAACCCTTTTAATTAATACCCCAAATTCTTGTCCACAAAAGACTATTAACCAACATATTTTTACATTTCTTATGTCCTCACATTATTTAAGCAAATTAAATCTAAGTGACTTGCACATGTGTTTCCATGCCCTTGACTTTTGATCTTGCAAAGATTCAATGTCCTTGGACTAAGACCTAATATACCTCTAGAATTCATTGTTTGTGCTTAGACAAGTTTGTTTTGTTCATTTGATATTTTAGGAAATTCAAGTTTAAAATTTGATTATCTTAGTTTTAGGTCTATGAAAATCCATTTCACAACAAATCATTTAGTGCTTCCACTAGGTCCAACAAACTTAAACCTCCTTTCTTCCACTTACAAAATAATTAACCCAATTGATTTTGCTTTTTATAGCATGTTCATGTCCACACCATAGATAGTTTTAAAATCATGGCCTTGCATTCATGAATTGTTCCTATTAATGTTGTTTACATTGCAAAAATAATCACAACAAAGATCCCAAAATCAAGTTAGCAATTAATACTCAACCTATTTGAGGGAAATGAATAGTGCTCTAATATTTAATTTCCTCAAGTGATTTTATCATCCAAGAATGAATCCACATCTTTGACCTCCATCACTACTACAAAATGTGGGTGTAGTTCACTAGTCCCCATTCACTAGACCAATGAATTCACTACTTCCCCACTATGTCCCATTCATTATAACCAATTAATTCACTCATAATCCACTGAAATCACTTGGCATACATGGACACCGTTTATTGTAGTGCATGTTGAGCCCAAAGGTCATGCCTAATAGCTTAAACATCTTTCCTTTTACTACCCACGTCCATTTTTGTTTCCCAAGCCACCTTAGTCTAAATTGTGAAATATCCTGTTAAACAACCATATATATTTTTCTCCTAGTTAATTTCTAACCTTGAAATCTATAAAAACAATTCAACAAGTCTAGTTTTTTGTCAACATTTTCTTCATCTCCCCATAACATCAATGAAGAATCATTTGCAAACTAGGAAATGATTTATTCTTTCTTTTTGGCATTATAATCCCCTAATATCTTTAGCATGCATAGCTTGTTTGAGCATGACATTAGGACTTCCCACTATGAAAAAAAAGTAAAGGGCAAAGGGAAAACCTTATTTTGACTCCTTTCTTTATTTTGAATGTGGGCACATGATTTTGTTGTTGAGGTAAATGGCAAATTATGCATCATGAAAAAGATGTCTAACCATGTCTACAAAATCTTTCGTCCCTAACTTATCCATAATTAAAAACAAAAATCCCCAAGACACTTTGTAATATGCCTTTAAAAAAACCAACTTTAAGAAGGTCATGTCTTGTCTAAAGCACAAAGCCTAGTCTATTGTTTCATGGGTTAAAAGCACATTGTCTAGAATATAGTTAAGAAGGAGGAAAACAATTTGGTCATGAAGACTAGTTGTAAGCATAATTAAAGGGCCTTCACAAAAAAATTGTAAGCCATTTTTAATAACAAGATGGGACATTAATTTTCAAACATTTTTTATCACCCATAAGTTTAGAAAACGAATCATGAAGCCCTAGGTAACTCCCTCAAGGAATCTTCCTTTTTTTATTGAATTTACAATCATCATATATTAAAATTTTACTCCAATGATGTTCTAAAAATGCACATAAAATTCCACTACATTATCATTCAATTTATGAACTTTACATTTAGCCATGGCATTAATAGTTTAGAATAACTCTTCCATAGTGAAAAGTGCTAACAAAATTTGATTCATATCCTATGAACTTCACAACTAGCAAATAGCCCATCATCCTATTTCTTAATCCCATAGTTTATATTGAAACAATGGTTCCTTCATATAGGTCCTTGTAAAAGGCAAATTCAAGGTTCTTCAAGATCATCAAAGATTTCGACCTTTCTATTTTCTTTTTTTTTAAGGACAATAATGTTTGCACATGTATGTTTTGTTCTCCCATTATCAAGAATTAAGACAAAAATTGCACCGATTGCCCTTGGGTGGAGTCATACTAACATGTACCATTAACAATCATAACCATTGTTTAATTTTTTGAATTTTGGATTGTAAGAAAATTATAAAATTATAAATAGAATTATTTTCTATGAAACTTTATTGTAAACACATTATGTAAATATCATAAAAATTTGGAAGCAACCTAATGAATGAAAAATACATAATTTACACTTTTAAGGACTTGTAACCATTACTTAAAAACAAATTTAACACTAAAAGCACAATTTGAAAAACATTTATGACATATTTTGAAATATTTTTTAGTATACACCTTAACATAATAATATCAAGAAACTTTAAGGATTTTTAATGTTTTTTTAAAGACATTTAAAAGTTTTTTTAAATATTCTTCAAAAAACAATGAAAAGCAATGGTCTAAAAGGGCATGTGTCCAACTCCTTATTGCGTGGTTGGACCCCCTTTGCCATCCATTTGATTTTGGATTGAACTTCTATGCCCTTAGCCTTTATATCTTCCATCAATTTCATTTTCTTTTATAAACTTCCTATAAGTTATTGCAAACAAACATTCTACACATTCTTTTAAAACTTTTCCTAAGCTTGGTTTAGATCTTGCTTAATTGTCACTTTTGACATCCTAAACTTGATAAACTTTTCTTGCCAGAAAAGGATGTTATTTTAGTTTTTCCTCTTTGAATCTACATAGTTTTTTTTCCACCTAATCAAAAAATTGTATGTTCATATTCCTATAAGATTTTCTTTGTAATTGGTTACACACTTTCACATCAATGAAGATTGGGGGTGCAAATAGGATAACATGAACCATCGCCTATTTTTTGATTACTTTTGTGACCACTTGTGAAAAATATTTTTAGAATATTCTTGGAATGTTCTTGGAATGTTCTTGAAAAAATCTTTGAAAAAATCTTTTTAAAAAACTTGATTTTGCTTCATATTATTTTATAAAGGTTATAATTAAAAATTGGAAAAAATGTCATTTAAAAAAAATTCACATCCATTTACAAGTCCTTTTACTGCTTAAAAGTAAGCGTTACAATGTTTAATGAATGTTTTTGTTATTTTTTACTCATTGGATTAATTTCAAATTAATTCACATGTTCCCATGATATATTAAGAATACAACTATATAAACAAATCGTACAATTTCAACATCAAATTAAATTACAACTTTAAAACATGAAAAAACCAAGCAAACAATACACTTGTTATGGTATGTGTTATTGTGACTACACCCTTGGGTGATGATCAAATGTCACACCATCCTTCCAAATTATTACATATTTTAGAGCTTTGAAAATAACACCCCCATTATTGGTAGTGCCTAAATAGGCATGATGTAACCTTGTTAAACAACATTTGTTCCCTTTTCGTACATTGTCCCATGAAGATTTAAAATTATCCACTGAGTACATGCATTCTTCAATATTAATGACTACCTTCAATGCTTCTCACACCATTTTTTCTAAATTTTGGTAATTCACCCAAATTCACACACAAATGATTTGTCTTCTTGGGCTTCCACCATGTTGAAATCTCCACATACAAACCATTTACAATCCTTCAAGCTTCTATGATAAAACCCTCTTAGGTGATCCCATAATTGACAATGATATGAAAAATCATTAAGAGCCTAAACATTCAAGACCTTCACATCTTTTGCAAGGAGACCTTTCAACCTCAACTACTATGTTATGTTATCAAATGTTGTGTCATGTTTCATGACCAATTTAATCCATTTGTTGTCCATAAGTATGAATGTTGCCCCTACATGTTCCTTGGTCATTAAAATGGTTCATATATTTTGGTGATGCCTTTGTCACCAAACACCTCATCCATTTCCAAATGTGGTACACCAAATTCATCACTTTTTCCTTTAAGTTTGTGTTTTTGTAAAAAAACAATGTTTGCCGAAATGCAAACAAGTTTAAGCATGCCATTATAAATGTAACAAATGCCTTGTGTCTTACATTTTTGGGTCAACTTAATTCCAATGTGAAAAAAGGTCAATTTGTTTACTTAAATATGTTGTTAATATAGTATGGAAGCACGTGGTATGATTTAGAATGAATCTAATGAAGATAAAATATTCAAAAACACTCATTAAACATTGTAACACATGTTTTTTTAACATTGTAAGGATTTTAATTTTTGGGGAGATTTTTTGAAGGTGACATATTTTGAAAGATATATTCTAAACATATATTTACATAATAGTATAATGTAACATTTTTTTAGGTTGTGGTAAAATTTCAATGATTTTAAAAAGAAATTGGGAACAGTTTTTAAAAACACACCCAAAATGATGGGTGTTGTTTTTATTAAATTTTTTACACCCACCCAAGGTGTAAGCTTTGGACATGAAGCCTGAATTTACTTACCTCATGTTCAAAGTTCAACTCCTTACATTATAAGATTAAAAAAACTTCATATTTATACATGTTATTATGGGGAAACTTTTGTTTGATGAGCCTCTCACATTGATTAGTTTTCAACATGTTTTTCTTAAACCCTTGCATGTCAAAAAACAATTATCGATTGTGTTCTCCTTTCACAAAAGTAGGGGCTAACTACCCTTTAATAGCAACTTTAATTTCACTACACCATAACTTGACATGTATGAGTAGAACAAAATATGATTAATGACCAGACCTAGTCGTGTAGTTGTATTTACCATGTTTTTACCTCTGGACATAAACTTGTAAACATGAACTTACTACACAACTAACAATTTCTTTGAAGGTGGTCAAACCAAAGTTTTATTTATTTTACAATTTGAAATCAATATTTTTCAATAAAGTAAAAAAGAAACATTTGGAAGGCAATAACCATAAAAACTTGTAAATAAACAAAGAAGAAAATAATGCACAAATAAAAGAAAATACATTCGAGCTTTTCATTTAATATATATTTTTAAATTTTTTTAATAATGCATAGCTTATGTAGCCCATATGTAAGTTTGCATAGATCCTAAATAGGACCAAGTACCCCTAAATAGCTTTTAGGAATTCCTACAAACCCTAGATAGCCTAAATAACCCCTATGTAACCTAGGAAACCCATATATAGGTAGACCATAGGTAGGCTATAAATAGGCCAATGACCATGGTAACTTAGGTAGCCTTTAAATATGAATGAAATAACCTCTAGATAGTTTGTAGGTAGCTTATGTAACCCATATGTAACCCCTATGGAAACTCGTTTGGCACTTAAGTAACTCATATATGTAGCCCCTAAGTAGTTTAAGCAACCTTTAGGTAACCAAAGTAGTCCCTAAATAGGCCCTTGGGTACTTTACATAACTTAAGATTTTTTACATAATCTAGGTAACCCTTGAATAACCTCAGAAACATTTAGGTAATCTCTAGGGGTAAGGTGAAAACACACTACAATGGCCAAAAAATGTTGTTATGAATATTATTTTTTGAAATTTTATGACTTTCAACTTCCACCAAGCCAATATTAAAAAAGGTTTTCATAAATTATACTCAAAATAAGGTAGTTCAATTGCCAAATAATGCAATTATCAAAGGGAATTACATTTTTTCAATTAATATTAAATGATTAAAGAGTATTTTTGAAAAATAGAACCTATAACTATATACTACAAAGTGCAAATATACTTTAAAAGTGATTCAAGTAATTGCAAAACTTGATGAAACATTTAATTATATATATTGAATATGAGTTGATTATACCATTTCAATTACAATTGAAAAGTTTGACTCATGTGATTTCACAAAAAAACATATAGACAAGTTTTTTTTTAAACAAACATAAATGTCTTAAAAAACAAATTGTTAAAAAATTACTTTCATTTGAAAAATAACAAGAATTATGTTGGAAGCCTTTGTATCAAAATTCATTAGGTAGTTTAGGCAACCCCTAGGTAGGCATTTAAGTAACCTTGGTAGCCCTTAGGTACGTTTTTAAATACCATAGATAACTTAAGCAACCCTTAAGTAGGTCTTTAAATACAATTTAACTAGTCATTAAATAACCCCTAGGTAGTTTAAACAACCCTTACACAAGCCTTCAAGTAGCATCAATAGCCCTTAAATAATTTAAATAACATTTAGTGAACCCCTAAGTGACACATAGGTAGCCTATGTGGCGCTTGAAGAACCCCTAGCTAGCCTATATCACAAGCTTCATGGGTCCATTCTAAACTTGTGCAAAATTTATTATTTTATAGGTTCGTATTATTTAAACATGAATGTTGCACATTATTTAAACATGAAAGTCATGTGCACAACTTTCATGTGTAAACAACAAAAATAAACATATAACATCTATGTCTAAACAATACGAATAGGCATATGACATTCATTTTTAAACAATGTGCATGACATCGATGTTCAAACAATACAAATAAATGAATTACATTCATGTCTATTCCATACAAACTTATGAAAAACAAATTTCACACAACAATTATTGCCAAATCATGACCCATGAAGTTTGTGATGTAGGTGATCTAAACAACTTTAATTAGACCCTTATATATGTCTTTAACTAAACAAAGTAACCTAGGTACCCTCCAAGGTAGCCTAGGCAACACCTAGTTAAGCCCCTAAGTAGCCTAGGGTAAGTTGAGTATGTCATTTAAATAGATTTGAAAAGACGATTATTAAAATGCGGTTACATTTTGTGTTACTTTCTTTAAAAAATTGGTGCAATGGTAAGGACTTGGCCCCTTTATATGGAGGTGCCAAGGTTTGAATCCTTATTCTTGGAACCTATTTACTTTATTTTCAACTAAGTAGTTTATGTGGTTAATCTAAATTAAAGTGTCTAACCTATGCCACCTAGGCTTTTACCTAGTCCATGTTTTTTACCTAGGTGACCTAACTAGGTAGGCTAAATGGCCTAGCCTAGGTTTTGACATGGTGCCATGTCAAATGAATAGGTGTCATGGGATGAATGGCTAAATTAAATGGATATTATTATATCTTTGTTTTTTGAATATGTTAATCCAATGAGCAAATATGAATGATCAAAATATAATCATTTGATTTATATGATTGTGATCATAGTCATGAATGGAAGTTTTGACTAAGGCAAAAAAATACAACAAGTAGATAAATGAACTATACATATTGTCTAACTAATCATGTGGTCAATTATGTCACTTATGATTACAAACTTAATCATGGGTGTAATATGCAATGTTTTGGTGTAGTGTTTTAGGCAAATTATTTTCCTTTTTAGCAAATGACATTTTAAAGACATCATCCATTTCTTTATGTTTTTCTCCCACCATCTTTTCATTGTTTGAACACAAATTTAGTGACAATTTTTGTCAAGGTTTTTATTTCACATATTTACTTCAAATCAATATTTTTGTATATAAGTGATAAGGTTAGGTAATTACTAAGTAGGTTGAAGGTAGCTTGGCAAGTACTTTGTAGGAGATAAAAGTTAAATAGGTAGGTAGGTAAGTGGTTAGGTATGTATGTAAGAGATAGCGGGTGGGTGGTAGGAGGTAAGTAAATAGGTAATTAAGTAAGTGGGTAGGTAGGAGTAGGAGGTACATAAGTAGGTTGGTAGGAAGGAGGTACATTGGTAGGTATGTGTGACCTTATATGAATTATCTTGTGAGATTTTTCAAAAGCTTGACATGGCAAACCCCACAAATGTGCAATCTAATAGTTGAACATTTATTTAAGTAATCAAAAACCTCAACAAGTAACTTACTTAGGCCAAAAAGCCATAGACAGTTCACAAATATGAGCTTTATCCAAGAAGCATAAACACAAACATACATGAATAATGAAGAGATAAAAAATAAACCAAAAACCTTATTAATGGAATATTTCTTAAACTAGAATCATTTTTCTTCCTTGAAGTAATCGCTAGCTTTACCTAGTTGAAAAACACTACCTAATAAACATGTGAATTTGATGATAACAAAGAGGATTGAAATATATGTAATCAATTTGTATGGTTTGATTCATCTTTCTAGATCACTTCCCCCTTGTTCTTCTCATTTTCATGGAATACACTAAAACTTTTTATTATGGGTAAAGCTCAAGGCTTTGGGCTTTTTTGAATGTAAATAATTACTTTGATTTTTTTTTGCCATACCCATTAGGCATGAGAAAAAACGAAAAAAAAAATCTATTTCACTTGCAAGCATTTTGTTTTCTAAGAAGCCATGTCAAATAACTAAGGAAAAAATGTGTGGGGTAACATGCCTTTCAATTACATTACAAAAGTTTAAATATGCTTTTATTGGTGTTGGATGGTTAACCAAGTGTGAAAGGTTAAAACTATTGATTCTATATCCATGTTAATAACAACCAAATTGAAATCAGGTCTAATTTTTGAAACCAATCCTAAAACCAAAATCAACATTTATATATTTGAAAAATTGGACCCAAAATTCGATTTTTGATTGCATTCAAATGTGAACCAAAATTAAGATTTTTGAAAATATATATTGGGAAGAAAAAACTAGAATTGGTGGATGAGCTAGGGGTTACAAAAAGTTAACTACTAATTTTAATCCAATTTACCTAGAATGAAACATGGTCTGATTTTTAGAACCAAAATCAAAATTTATTATTTTGAAAAATTGGACCTCGAACCAAATTCCTAGATTCTAGTTATATGTGGAACTAAAATTAGTCAATTTATTTTTCAAAATAAGAACTAGAGGTTTTTCAAAAACATGAAGAACCAACACTAGTATTTACATGCTAAAACACAAGCTTGCCATTTTTGAAGAAAAACTTGAACATAATTTCCATAACATGCATTCCATTATATGGAGGTGATGGGCAACCTTTTTGTTTTGGGCAAAAAATAACCAAAAGGTGACAAATGTGAAGGTCTTGTGATAGCCCTATTATAAAATTGAAGTTAAAAATAAGGTCAAATTGCTTAATCCACCTTACTCCCAAGTGGGTGCATCGCCACCTTTTAAAAACCCTAAACCATTTTATCACCATTGTTTTTATCCATGTTGATGTTTAATCACCATCATCATATCCATTTCACAGGAGCATTTTGCCATCATGTTATGTAGTGATAAACTTTGTCACTAACACTAGAACAACAATAGAGTAGGCATCACCAACATCTTGCAACACTAGCACAACTAGAATTGGCCAATTGACATTTTTTACATTGGGATTTTATAAGTAATGAAATCCATATACATGGTGATGGTAGTTAATTTAACAGAACAAGTTATTGTAACAATTATTTGAATGATTTTGTTTCAAAAAAGGTTGGGCTCATGGACTTTAAAAGCTTATGGTTGGATTGGATTTGGAGCAAATCGAGATTTGGAAATCAACAGTTGACTTGGGAGAGATTTGGTGTACGAATTGATCTAAAACTCCGAAATAATGATTAAGAAGGGATTTGATTGTTGTGGGCTATGGGCACCAGGCAACCATTCTAACAACTACTTGCAAGTTACAACAATCAATGAAATGTTATTTCATGAAACAAGGTTCAAAATTTTATCAAATTCCAAACTTCTATCACTTTCAATCATTAGACTTGTAGGTATGGCTTTGGTGACCACTTTTCTAAATTTTTAAGTTCAAGTTTTTTCTTCCCAATTCTACATTTGAAACTTACTGCTTTTAATCTTGCACTTATGGGATTTCGAGATTTGGAACTTAGAATTCGTTGAAGTATGAATGGTCATTTGGGTTTCAAAGGTTAAGGTTCAAGTCTCAAGCTTCTTTGTGGAGGATTATGTGCACAATTCGACAAATCAACACATTGTAGTCTTTCATTGCTTAGGTTTTTTAAACCTTCATTCATCATTTGATTCTCAAGTGGATGCTTGAAAATTCCATGTTCATTACACCATCTTTTTCAATATTTGAGGTTTGTAGTTCCTTCCACCTTATGGTTTGATTTCTTTTCCCATCTTTGATTTTCAATGTATGAACAATTAAAGTTTAGTTAGGGTTCAAGTTTCCAAATTCAAAACATTTCAAAAATTTGCTTGTATGATCTAACTTTTAAACTTTGTGGAATTTATTTTTTGCAACTTTTTTATATTTAAAGGGTTTGGAGCTTGTTTTTGAACGTTTTAAGTCTTCTCAACACTATAAGATTTCTAAAATCAAAACCTTGCTATCAATTTTGTTGAATTATTTCCCTAGTAAGCACCATGGCCCTTCTCCAAATTCCCAAAAATTTCAAATTCAAGCTTTTTTACCTTTTGTTGTTTCAAGATGGAGTTGGGTCATATTTTTCATCACTACTGTCTGAGAACAACCCACCCATTATCTTATATGATACGTCTATTAAAGATCTATGCAAGTAAATTTTTTTTTAAAAAGGAAGCTTTATGAAGGTTCCAAACAATTTTAGGATCCTTTGGCTAAATATGTTGTTGATGATAAGGGGGAAATTCATCAGGTTAGGGTTTAGATGTGCACATCATGCTAACCACTAGAAATGCAAAGTTTCCATGCTTAGTTTTGATGCAAGTTATTATTACATGAACAAAAATTATGTGCATTCCAAGAATGAAAGATAATACATTATTGGTCAAAGACCTTCTAGGTGAAAACATGTTAAAATACATAATTAAATGTCCTTGATTTGTAATCTAAAATACAAAATTAGATAATTTTTGAAAAAAACACAATTTAAAACTCATTTTGAAACGATGGTGCTTTCCATTGAGTTTATATTAAATTGAATACAAAATTTGAGAAAATTTGGAATAATAAAAGTAGGGTACAATTATTTTTGAATTTGATTAGTCAATATGGTGTTCAAAAATATTTTTTCATTAAAAAATTTGATGAAATAAATTTATGTGAAGTTATAACATAAAGATCATTATATATTCAAAGGAAGGAAATAAATAAAATTTATTTTCCCTTTGGTAGAATATATTTGACACATACTTGAAACAAATGTTACATGCAAAAAGTAGATTTCAAAAGCTATTTACATTTTAAAAAGTCTACTTGAAACCTATTTTTACAATGTAAATTTTAGAAATTAATTCATAGTAGTGAAGAAGTTTTTTTTTATCATTTAAATAAAAAAATAAATGTATAATAATTTTATGATGGGTTTTGGTTTTATTTCTTGTTAGCTTGACAAGTAGACTACTAAGGTAATTGAATTGTATACTTTACCATGCTTTCACCCTTCTATCTTGGACCTACTTTAGTGTGATATTACCTCTAAGCACAAATGGAAGTATGTCAAATTTACTACTCTTTATTGCATCCTTATTCATGGTCATCTAATGATTAATTTTGAAGGCTTCAAAATCTTATCCTAGATGTTCATTAAAGTGAAGAATGTTCAAAGGAAACATTGGAGTGATCCATCTAGTTGGGGCATGGTAGAGGTCATGCATAGTGTGTTACTAAATGCTACCAAAGCTGCATTTGCATATGTTGCTTACATTAACATTTTTGTTGATGAAGTGATGACAATTGAAAATATTCAATGTTTGTCCATCCATTTGTATGTTATTCAAGTTTTGAAGCGGATTCCAACCTTTGTGTTGAAACAATTGGGGTCCTTGCCACTTCTAATAACATATTTGCTCTTATGTTTGTTTGGATTTTGGTGGCTTAGGACTAGAAGAATTGGGAGCTAAGTTTGTCAGCATGGGTTATGATGGGAGCAAAGCATTCTAAGGTGATTGAGCTAGTGTGACATTATGGTTCAAAGAAAAAATTGTTCATTTTCTCATCAAATTCCATTATTTTGTTCATAAGACAAATTTGGCGGTGGTCGTTTTGCCAAAGCTAGATATAGTGCATCAACTAGAAGGTATTTTGCAAGCACTATAGGCTTCTTTGCTCATTGTCCAAAGAGATTCTTTTAATTTCTTAAACTTGTTTACTTGATCAACATTAAAGGAAACAAATTGTTCAAGAATGTGAAAACCTATGGGATCTTTATGTTTTTGCAAAATATTGGTTTTTAATTATCAAAATGTATGCAAAGAATTCCAAAAGTGATGCAACCCTGAAGAATTTGAATTTTTTGTGTGATGTTGAGTTCATTCTTGGGCTTCCATGTATCCTTTCGATGCTTAAATGTGTGCATGCATTGATCAAAATTGCACAAAACAACGATGTGTTCATGTGTGATTTTGTGGGGTTCATCAAACTGGCCCAACATGAGCTATATTAGTTATATTTTGATTTTTATGCCAAGTATGAAAATTTTGGCATTTGATGAGTTTAATTTAATCTAAGCTTTAATGTTGCAACCCTAGCTTTGGGTTCGCAACCAAGGCAAAGGGGTTACAAGGTTGCAAAACAAAAGGAAATCCGAAAGTCCAAGCAAAAAAATCATAAGGGTGTGAACCAAGAAGAAACCCGAGAGTCACATCACATACTCCCGGTAGTGTAAGAAAATGTGAAGGAGTATGAAGGAGTGAACCCTCACACTCCCGAGGCAACTCCCACTTTGGGAGATGGAGTCCTGATGGACTTCCAAAATTTCAGAGAGCAATTTCAGGGGTGAAAACACAATGGCTTGTGGCATTTTTTATATCATTAGAAAGCTCTTGGAATGTAGATGTTTAAAATGGGCTTGCATTGCTCATTTGGACATATGAAATACAAGTTATGGCCGAAAGAAGGGCTAGGTGTCAAATTGCTAGTTTGACTCCCGACCAAAAAAAGTCTGGAATCGACATGATTTACTTGGCTGTAGAGGGCGTGCAACACACCATTGGAAAGCTCTTGATGAGAGCTACAACTTTGCTTCAAATTGCATCTTGATTCGAGGTCTGTTCGTGAAGTTATGGGGTTCCAAAGTTGCGGGAATCCCAATTGGCGTGATTTCGGGATTCCCACTTGGGAGTCCCGGGAGAGAAAAGCCATTTGGATGTGGGCTCCATGGCCAACCACAAAGTATACTATAAGGGGGAAGGTGGTGGCTTCCCCCAAGTTCGGGCCATGGTGAGTCTAATGTGTCCGTGTTGCTCGTGGCTTGTTCTAGCACCAAAGGTGCTCCAACTATGCACTAACCACTTTGTGTGGGTTGTGTGCAGGCTCGTGTGAGTGAGTGAAGCTTGTCAATTCTTCCTAGTCTTATC